>ERZ773250.1344-NODE-1344-length-12306-cov-5.397763_pt1 | contig 12306 bp, 10 predicted proteins | sample MGYA00511258_ERZ773250 | MGnify/ENA primary metagenome ERZ773250 (study PRJEB29015, sample SAMEA2738164) | human oral metagenome | biome: human oral; feature: human-associated habitat; material: saliva | place: China | collected 2187 ... | reverse complement strand
ACGGTAACTTTGGATTCTTACGGAATTCTACAACACTTGAATTCCTTGGCATGGCCCCGATCTTCGATAATGGCAATACTCTATGGTACAACAAAATGACGATTAATCCACATAGACCATTTCATACGTATCCATCATTACCGTTTAAATCGAAACATGATAAGCAAATAAAGTATGTAACAACACCGATAACAATTCCACAGTCATTATCTAAAACAGCGATGGAATTGATGGATTCCATATATGCAAAAAACCCAAATATTACGGAAGAACGTCTGCCTATGATGAAAACATTATTTGCTGAACGATTAGACATGCTAAATGCATATCTAATGAAATTAAAGTAATAAAATATTTAATCTGGGTTATAGGACAAAAGTAGCATTACTAACGTATAGACACAGATGGCATATGCCGAGTGATCTATATTATGGATAGTAATGCTACTTTTTTCATGTAACGCAGTCCATAAACAGACAACTAGTAAAACTTCCCAAATATATAATGAGTTTCGAAAATTATATTTCGGGAGATAGTTTAATTTAACATATTTGAATCAACAGAAACATGGATAGAAATTTAGCTTCCATCCCCATTATGAGACTATTTAACTTAGATGAAATTTAAAGATGTGATGACATCAGCAGAAATCGCCGAGTTTCCGTCCCCATTAGGGGATTATTTAATTTAACTTTACAAAAAGCAGTTGAATATATCGAATTTCTGAAATCTAAAAAGTTTTCGTCCCCATCAGGGGATTATTTAATTTAACGATTTTGCTATTACTCTACTTGTATTTTAACACAAGGAGAAATTGATTCCGTCCCCATTAAGAGATTATTTAAATTAACAAGTGTCAGAAAATTGCATGGCTACGTAAAAAATACGCTATAAAGTTTCCGTTCCCATCAGGGAATTATTTAATTTAACTATAAACATAATTCAAAATATTGGCGGTTTTGTGTTCGCCCTGTTTTCGTCCCCATCAGGGGATTATTTAATTTAACAATCAAACCACAGGGAGAACACATGCAAGAATTAACGAATTTGTTTCCGTCCCCATTAGGGGATTATTTAATTTAACATTCTATTAGGATTCACATTATTAATTCTCAGTAATTATTGGTAGTTTCCGTCCCCATTAGGGGATTATTTAATTTAACGAGATAACGGCCAATGCGTACTATGCGGTGCGCCTGCATCGGGTTTCCGTCCCCATTAGGGGATTATTTAATTTAACGCAGAAAAGGAGTTTATCATGAACAATTTATTCATTATTAAAGGGTTTCCGTCCCCATTAGGGGATTATTTAATTTAACGGTATTTTAGCAATTAAACGCAACGCAAGAAATAAAGATACAGTTTCCGTCCCCATTAGGGGATTATTTAATTTAACTATACCGCCCTAGATTGTGCATTATTCAAATTCAAATTCTGCTGTTTCCGTCCCCATTAGGGGATTATTTAATTTAACGCTAATTATGTATGGACCGCTGACTGGATAGCGGAGCCAGTGTTTCCGTCCCCATTAGGGGATTATTTAATTTAACATATTATAGAATTAGGGAACGATTTTATAAAGGTTTCTGACAATGGTTTCCGTCCCCATTAGGGGATTATTTAATTTAACTCTTTAGTCGTACCTTTAACTGATGTAGTTAAAAGTGCAAAGGGGTTTCCGTTCCCATTAGGGGATTATTTAATTTAACGTTCCAATTATGTAGTACCTATTGCCAATGAAAAGGGCGTTCGGTTTCCGTCCCCATTAGGGGATTATTTAATTTAACCAAGCGGTTTTATATCGTAGGTCGTGAAAGGCTAACAGATGAATGTTTCCGTCCCCATTAGGGGATTATTTAATTTAACTGCAAAGGGCAATAGATACGAATATACCGACTTTAACACATTAGTTTCCGTCCCCATTAGGGGATTATTTAATTTAACGAAATACTAGGATTAGAGCAATCCTTTGAGGGGAAGTACTTCAGTTTCCGTCCCCATTAGGGGATTATTTAATTTAACATTAGAAGCAGATATGCAAGCATTGTTACAACGCAACAAAGTTTCCGTCCCCATTAGGGGATTATTTAATTTAACTAATATGACATACAACGTGGGACAAACTACACGAGAAGAGTTAGTTTCCGTCCCCATTAGGGGATTATTTAATTTAACTTAAATATGAGGTGAGTATTGATGGTGTTAATGCTATATTAAGTTTCCGTCCCCATTAGGGGATTATTTAATTTAACAACATAGGCACCATTACCAATCGCAATAGTATCATAGGCATGTTTCCGTCCCCATTAGGGGATTATTTAATTTAACTTGGTTTTGGCGGTGGTGCTTGGGCGTTCTTAAAAGGCGTGTTTCCGTCCCCATTAGGGGATTATTTAATTTAACAGCGTTATTGCAAGGATTGTTAGGTGTAGCGTTGTTATATGGTTTCCGTCCCCATTAGGGGATTATTTAATTTAACACTACCTTTGGTTGATAAACTTTATACTTGCGATGTAGATGAAGTTTCCGTCCCCATTAGGGGATTATTTAATTTAACTGGAGTGGAGGTGTGATTATGAACACTCACACAAAACAATATTGTTTCCGTCCCCATTAGGGGATTATTTAATTTAACACTACCTTTGGTTGATAAACTTTATACTTGCGATGTAGATGAAGTTTCCGTCCCCATTAGGGGATTATTTAATTTAACATCATGACGGCAACGATGAATATTATTTATTCTTTAACGAAAAAGGTTTCCGTCCCCATTAGGGGATTATTTAATTTAACTGAAATTGAAAAAGAAAAGGAACAAAAAACGCCTACAAATAGGTTTCCGTCCCCATTAGGGGATTATTTAATTTAACCTTCTGAAATGTACAGAAACAAGCGTATACAACATGAGAGATAAGTTTCCGTCCCCATTAGGGGATTATTTAATTTAACAAGCAAGAGTTGATAAGAGATGTTGACAAATGAACAAAAAAAGGTTTCCGTCCCCATTAGGGGATTATTTAATTTAACGGGGTGTAGAATGAATACATTAAAACAAATTATTGATGACAAAGTTTCCGTCCCCATTAGGGGATTATTTAATTTAACGTAAAATTCTGTATATCTCATCATGACGGCAACGATGAATATTGTTTCCGTCCCCATTAGGGGATTATTTAATTTAACCATCTAATATGTCAGTTGACGAAGTAGAAACATACGATGATGTAGTTTCCGTCCCCATTAGGGGATTATTTAATTTAACCCTGTATCTGAAACAATAGATGTTACCTAGTTCAAAATCACCATTAACGGCGGAGATCATAAATGAGCCTCAAATAGCACTTTAGCGTGCTAAAATAACACCTATAAATCGCGCCACTATCACAACGGCGGAGATTTATTTCACAAGGTTATAATCTAGATATATTATAGCATAAAAAAACAAAAAAAATACAATAGTAGAATTACCAGTACCAGTACATTAGATATATGCAACTAATAAAACAAAGATAATTCTACTATTGGTTATTAAATAATATTTCTAATCAATGCATTACAATATGATACAATCTTGCTCTTTCCGTTCGCCAATCCCCCATGTATAAATATTAATAATATCATCAAGTATATATACTCGTAGAGAATCCTCTACTGGATTAATAATTCGACTCGCCCGACGCATCATTACATCGTATTGTTTTCTATTGAGCAATGCCTCAAATGCAGATTTCTGAACACGTACGCCATATCGTTCTAAACATTTTACAAGATGATTGCGTGTTTTATTATCAACTACATCATAGATAACTAATACTATAAATTTTTTCATATCAGTGAATCTCCAATGGCGTATACAAATCTACATCTTCATGTATAATTGCACTAGCAAATTGCTTACATTGTTTATAAATAGATTCTCGATAGCTTTTACAATCATCAATATATTGATTTTCAGAACGAATTTTCTTATTATAAGCAACCAAAAATCCTTTTCGCCCTTCTGTGGTTAGGTAACAGCCCTTATCTGAATTATCAAAATCAGATAATTCCACCATATTACGGCTCACCATAGAGAGCACCATAGAATCTATAATCGGCGCTCTCCATTCTTCAATCAAATCTGATGCAAGTGCAGGATGTCCCTTTCCTATACTATGCATAACGCCAACAAATGGATGTAGCCCTGCATTAATTAGACCTGCGAGAATTTCATTAAATAACATGCTATATCCTAAACCTAACATCGCATTAAATTCATCACGAGGAGGCTGTTTAGATCGTTTAGAAAAGGAAAATGAAGGTGGTACTATTTTACCTAATGCCTCGAAATAGAGACGGCTAATAATACCTTCATAGCCCATAAGTTCAGAAATACGAACACATTCACCAATATGACTACGGACAGATTTTATATTATCAATCTGCGTATCTATACTTATATCTTCATCTAAATTTCGAGCATAACGCCGCAATATAGTTAATTGATTTCGCACCTTTGCACGAATAATTTTACGAGACATAGCTAATCTAAATTCATGATTGTCTAACAAATCAAATTGTTTCTTATGTTTATTAATATCAATGGTATTCGTATTAATGATAGTACCAAAATATTTACCATACCCAGATAACCAAGTAATAGGTATCCCCCGTTCAATAAAGTCTGTAACAAGAGAACTTGTTATGGAAACTGAATCAAAAACAGTAATATCTTCAATACGTTCTAATGGTACTTCAAATAAAACTTCATTATTACGCCCTACTACAACATGACCACCGTTACGTTTTATAAACGAACCAGCTTCTGTAACATATAAGGATGACATATAGTCGCCTCCTTTACGCCATTATATCTATTGTATCTGTTCTAACACATATTGATTAATAACATCATAAATTAGTTTATTTTGTTTTTTCTGTTCAGTAATAAAAAAGAATATGTCCTTTATTTGATGCAAAAAAGATTGTAAAGATTGAATTCCTACAGCACTACATATATCTTGTTCTGTAAATACTACAATCTCATGAGCCATTTTATTACGAATTTTTTGCTCAATACTACGAATCTCTTTTAACTGTTCCAATAAAGAATTATCAACTGTATCCAAATCTTCTAACATATGTAGCATATGATACAAGGATAATTGAATATCTTGCATTTGAGGTGTCTTAGTATTAGCTCTCCATGATTTATATAACTTAGGATATTGATTTCCAAAGGCTAGCATATCTAAGCGTGTCCCCATGGGCGTTTTTCTCTCAACTTGTCGCCAATTTACACGAAGTGCCTTATAAAAGTAATAACGCATAAGATCATACATAAAAGGAGTAATTTTTAAAATAAAATCCTCAATTTGACCTTGTTTCAATCGTACTTCCATAAGCATTAAAAACTCATATAATTTACGTGGTTCCCTATCAGTAAATATAGAAGCTAATGATGTAGAACCTACCTTGCGAACTTTTTGTAAAGCTCCCTCATAATCTAGACCTAGTCGTAACTGAGCATGTTCTAATAATGGTAATACATCATTAACTACACCTGCTTCAAACGTTCTTTTATAGCTATGATAAGAACTTATAGCTTCTTTGTATTTATAGCTAGTAATGAGCGTATGAAGAGATTGTTTAATATTATTACGCTTAATATACCCCATTTGAGGCTCATGGCATCGGTTCTCACTATCCTCTTGATCGTCAAAATTATTTTCTATAACGACTTCAATATCTTCGTCATCATTAACTGCAGGTTCAGAGCGATTAGAACCACGTTGAGGGCTATCAACCTGAATACCTCGCACCGCATCATGCTCTACACTCAGATAAGACATGATCAGCTTCATTTGAGGTGTGCCAGAACTTAAATTAAGTAAGATTTCTGCATCAGGATATTCTGAAATCGTCTCATAGAAATGGTCAACAAATGGTTGTAATGTATCAATGCGATGTACCGCTTCAAGTCCTGTATATACAAACCTAATATCTAAATCAGCTTTCACATGTTTTAAAGCCTTCGAAAATCGATTATTAGATTTTTCTTTTATCTCCATATCCTTACTCAATACAAGGATTGCCACATCAGGGTTATAATGTCTTACGATATGGAGCATTGCACCATCATAACATCCACGAATAGGATCTGTATCCCCCACAGGAGTATAAAGAATTCTCATTGTACTACCTCGCTTTGTACGCCCCCCATACCTAATGCAGTTTTTATTCCTAGTCCCGTGAATTGGCTATAATAGGTTAATAGAGCTAAGATGCGTTGCATCACCAAATTCCGTTTAAATTGCAGAACAATCTGCCCTCTAAATCCTCGAATTTTAACGCCCTCTAATCCATACATACCCATACGCAAATTATAATCACGGATAAAAGCCGCGGATTCAAGTGCGGCTAATAAATCATCGGAATCCATCATTTCAAACGTTGTAAATTGATTCCATTGACGCAACAAATAACGATAAATTCGGAACGCTTCAGGGAAAATTGTATACTGTTGGTCTACCTTAAAGCTTGTTGTAGTAACGCACCGCAATTTCGCTTGCGCATACTCTACTTCCCCACTCCAGAACTTAGCCATTAAGGCTTCATATGATGTTTCTTCTAAGATAGTTCTATCCTGAATATAGATATACCCTCGTTTTTGTTTCAAAAAAATCTTTTCAGGCATATCGAGTACTGGACGTAATATACGATTAACTGCCTCTGCTGTTACGGCAGAAAGTCGCCAAATATATTGACCTTTTTCTTTATCAAAAAATACATATTGACTATAAGGGCGCAAGCCCATTTCATGCAACTGACCAGCGTATTCTGTCCCCACTAACTCCATTAATACACCATGTAGTACACTACCTATGGACTGCACAATTTTAATCGATGGATCTGCTGTTATTCCTAACTCTATGGCCATAATTTCAACATTATCTGCCAATATGAATGCCCCCCATTTCATAATAATGCCCATTCCACTTTACTAAATTAAGTGCACGAGGTGCCATAACTTTATCCTTAATATCATGTTTAGCTTTTGGAAAGTTCACATCTAAAATAGCTCTAATAACATCAATGCCTGTCTTTTCATCATCTGTGAAAGCCGACATAATAATAGTCTTTTGAACAAAGCCTGTATTACTGCCAATATAAGCATTAGCTGGTTCTAGAGCTTTAAAAATAGATGGACTCACTTTCTTAAATTTAGAGGCTAATAACTTATGGATAGCATCAAAATCTTCTTGTAAAATATCTAACACTTGATCGATACTAGTAATCCCTATTTCCTTTGTCATAGCGGTATCAAGAGTTAATGTAAAGGAAAACTTTTGATTAGGTAAAATACACTCACGATGCACTGAAATAGCATGAGTTCCATCTTCATCAATACAAGAATCCTCTTTCTTTAATACCTCTGTTTGAATCGCAGCCATAGGCATAGCATCAGATACAGAAATGCCTCGAAAAGCACTGGCTAAAATACCATTAACTCTCTTTTCTGAATCCCTGAACAGTGCTTGTATCTTATGATCAATCAACTTATTCACTTCTCGTAATACAGAACCTATTTCACGTTTACAACGCCTCTTATCATATTGGAAATCTCTATATTTATATAAAATTTCCTTTAGCTTTTGTTGGACTGTGGCTCTAAATCTAGTATCTCTACGAAGCATATGTGAAATAATAGCACTATCAATAACACCCTTAATCGAACTACCAGGAATATAAACATCTCCATTAGCTCCACGGATTTGAGGTGTAATATCATTCAATGAGTTTTTACGTCCTTGATTATATATCGATGATTTCATAATAGAGCCAATAGCAGGACCTAATATATCTTTTGTTAATTGAGTTGCACCAATAGCATTTTTTGCCCAATCATACATAGTCCGACCATTTGACCTGATCATTTCATCCTGCATATATACTTCAAACTCTGCTAATTTATTATGTCGTGCTAAAAAGCGAAACCACTCGTAATTATTAAGTAGATATACTTCACCTGCATCGTAATTATACATATAATCCTTAGTAGTTAGTTTTTCAGGACCACCAATATTAGTAGGGCTCACAATAGTGAGTGTTAGTTGTGCATGATCTATACGATTACTCATAATCCACCCCAATCCATAAGCCCATGCCATTACGATATACAGGGTGAGGTAAACTAGATCCTGTAATAGTAAGCATTTGTCCTACTAATGCTTTTGGACAAACAGAGCCTTCCTTAACAACATAATAAGAATTACGTTTCACTTGAGTCATACTGCCTGCCGTTCCTACAAAACCACCACGCTTTTGTAACTTATAGGAACCTTGTTTTAAAATAGCCACTTCATCACTAGTCGGAACACAAGCACTAATACACATCATATTTCCTTGTTTATTATGAATCAACTCATATAAAGCTGAGATATCTGTATACATACCTTTAGCCTCTAATTCAATAGGAGCATCAGCTAATTCAAATTTTCCATAACCACCACTACGTTTACCACCAATACCAGATAGTCCTAAAACCTCAAGTATACCTTCAAATAACTCACGGCTTGTAGCACTATTAAAACCAGCAATAAGGTATAGTCCCGTATGTGACATAAATTGATAGTTCCCCACATAATATGGTAGACTCTTCTCTCCACGCATATTTACCTGTGCAGAAGTTTGTTTTGCACCAAAGCTAGGCATATATTTTTGTGAGGTATCGGCCTCTATATACTGACTAAAATTTTGTAACTGTAATGCACGAATATAGTCAATTTTCTTAATCTTTTTTTGTTCCGTTGCGATCCGTTTTGTCTCTTCAAAAGTTGTAATAGGCAGCTCTTTTGAATCGATTTGCATAATAGGTGAAGGAACATACAATTGATACTCACCATTATCTATGCAGTACGGAAACAAACTAGATAATACAATATGTTGCTCTTTTACAGAGTCGATAAAAGATTGTAGCAGACCTGTGTCATGGCTTATTTCATGACAGCATGCACCAAATAGTGCATCAGAGCCTAATGTAAGGGAAATAGTTTCTAAACTACCGCCCTCTGAAGTATCCCCAAAATGCACTGGTGTAAGAAAACGCAGTGGATATAGATAGTAGTTCATAGTAACAACCTACTTTCTTAATATATCTAACAAATCCTGCGTATTAATAGTGCTATTACCTACCGCTTTTACATCATCAATAGAAATATTTACACGACCATAGCCACGAGAGCCATGACCACCTAAATAGTCGATTCCTAGTAATGCAAGACCTTCTTGTAAAATCTTCATATCTTCAGTAACTTCAGCTTCATTTTCAATATTATAAGCTACTTTAAATGCAAATATAGTACCTGCTGGGACACGTTCAATTTGTCGAGGATTAGCACTACCATCAACACGGTTAATAACGTTTTCAAACTTAATTTCACCCATATAAGTATCTGTATCTATATTGGCAAACAATTGACGAGTTTCGTCTGTGATAAATAGATCATAGAATTGTAAACGAGCTGGCTTTACAGGATTTACGGAACCAAATAATCGCTTAATTTCCTCTTTATCCTCTTTAATATCATTCATTATATAATCGTCACAATGACTTTTAGCTAGTAAGGTGCGCAATTTACCTTTAATAGAACTACCAGGAATAATTGGCTCTTGAGTAACTACATCACGAATGAATGGTGTATCAACGGATCCAATAGGAGCAAAATCATTACTAGCCCCAATATGCATACCAGTTTCGAGTTTTATAGTACCTGTAATTAGTAATTTACCACGTAAGGATTTTAATTTATCATTGCTCTCCATGTTAAGCTCCTCCTATTATCGATTACCAAATGATGGACGATTATTTTGATTTGTATTAAATGTCGGTTCTGGTGATTGAGATAGTTCTACAGAACGATATTTATAGAAGGCTACTAAAGCCTCTACATATTTACAAAGTAAATCAAAACGCTTAACGTCTGTTCCAATATCTTCTATCATGTTTAAAAGCTTACTAATATCAATCAACTGCTTAACTGGATAGACTTTTTTACCACGACCAACCGACTCTTCAATACGACCAGCTTGGTACAAAAGTGTAGTTTTTAGAAAACGTACATCCATAGCAATATCATCAGGTAATTCATCAAAAGCTTTACTTTTCCGTTGAGCAACACTTAATTTATTTTTAATAGCTACTACGCTCGATAAAATTTTACGTAGCTGTGCATATTTTAATAAGAAAGCATTACCATTCTTATTCTTATCTAACTTATTAATAACGGCTTCAGCCACCTTAACAAGGTCTAAACTCCAATTAAATGTATCTTGTGCCATATAGTTATCCTCACTTCGTATCACGCATATAGTAAACAATGAGGTTGCAAGCTGTTAATAACGCTTTACAATCTGCTTCTGTTTGAATCCAAGTATGAATTGCTGTAACAAAATCTTTATATGATCCATATGTAGGGTCATGTTTCTTAGGTTCTAGACGGGCCAATAAATAAAGAATACGAGCGATATTAATATGCTTTCCTTGTACTCTATCATTTAAAATACCTTGTAATAACTCCATTAACTGATAAATTAGGCCTTTACCTAATTTCATTTTAGATTGTTGAGTCTCATTAATACCTGGAATAATGAATAATTGATCTAATGTATAAAGTTTATCTTCTATCACATTATCAATGAGTTCATCCCACTTATACACATGACGACATATACGTTCTTCACCACTCGCATTTTTATTTGTTTCAAAGCCAAATAAAGCGATACTATCTTTGCCATCATTGTCTTTAGCTACACTTTCAAGTAATCCTGTAATTGCTGCCATTTGACTAATCGGATAGGATGGAGAGAATAAAGCTAAGCCAGCAGACATAGTGATTTTATTATCTGTAACCTCAACTAATTTCTCACGAATATCGATGGCCAATTCTAATAATTCGTCCCATGCACCTACAAGGAATACATCATCACCGCCAGAATAAATAACGTGAATTTTTCTAGTCGTAACTTGTTTATTTGCCCAAATAGTAAATGGTGTAACAGATGTACCAAAGCCTTGCACATCACCTTGGGCCATTTTATTAACGGCAACCTTAAAGAACATAGCCAAATCACGAGATAGGTCAGCATAGCGTGATAAGGTGCCATATTTAAACTTATCAGAGCCCTCAGAAATAAAGCCCCCAATAAATGCAGCTCCAAGATTATCTACGTCTGCTCGTAATACACCAAGTCGCTTAATACCTTTATCATCACCTAAGCCACTAGACGCGGCTAGTTCTTCAAATTCATAAACTTGACCATTATCCTTGCGTGCTACATAATCCGCTAACCAAATACGATTGAATACATTATGTCCAGTTTTAGCTGTATTCTTAGCGTAAATTCTAAGGATTTTATGACTAGATTCGAACTTCTGTAATGATGATTCAGGAACTACATAAAGATATAGTTTTCCCTTATCCTCACTACCACTCAATCGGTTAATATATACTTCAACCTTAGGGATACTTTCATTATCATCACTAGTATTAGGGCTAGCTAATACAAAAACTGTATCTCGACTGTCAACAATCTGTTCCCCTAAACTATATAAGCCATTACAAATTGGACAAGCCTCAGCATCAGTATCTTTGCCATAAGGTGATAGTGTTGCTGTTGAAGTATGGCAAATGGAACATTCCCGTTCGCCATGGAGAACCGTATTATACGTACTATTAGGATTAAATAGCTCCGTTAAGTGTTGCTCAGAATAACGTTTAGTCTTCGCCTCACCAACAGATTGACTCACATTACGGAACAATGTGCGTTGAGAGTTAATTAAATCTTCAGCTGTTGCTGTGGCAGAGCCAAGTGCTAAATACAATTTAGTACCGAATACTGTTAGAAACCATTCATTAATGGATTTTTCCATAGATTCAATAACAGTACTAGTTTTTGTTGTATTTGGTGCCAGCACATAAAAATGACCACCACCATTGTAAATAAGGTTTGCCCGTGTTAACTGCAATGCATCTAATAACTCATCTACAATTTGTTCCATCAAGATTTCTAAATAAAATGAACGACCACGTAATGATTTCAATGCACCTTTAGACGGAATCGTATAGATGAAATTCTGAATACCAGAAATATCTCCAGATATGAGTCTAAACGTTGGCATTTCACGGAATTTTTTAGAATTCTGATAGCAGCATTCTTTATAATCAGTAATCCCCTGTTCTTCAAAATAATGTACCATACTATGTGCAACAGCAGCTGTTATCTTTGAGTGCATATACAAAGAAATATCATTAGCCTGATCTGTTG
>ERZ773250.1341-NODE-1341-length-12341-cov-2.609881_pt1 | contig 12341 bp, 14 predicted proteins | sample MGYA00511258_ERZ773250 | MGnify/ENA primary metagenome ERZ773250 (study PRJEB29015, sample SAMEA2738164) | human oral metagenome | biome: human oral; feature: human-associated habitat; material: saliva | place: China | collected 2187 ... | reverse complement strand
CCGTTTGCGGACGATGCTCTCCGAACGCGCCCCGACATATGCGCGGCTGGCGAGCCTCACCGTGGACACCGACCACGCCTCGGTGGAATCGGTGGTAGAAGCGATCGCCGCCCATGTCACTTCGTTCGAGCCAGGACACTGAACAGGTGAGGTGATCCCGGTCACCGCGGACAACCATTACGAGGTCCTGTTGGAGATGTCATGGGTGCCTTCTGGGGCCGGCGGCGACACTCTGCGGCTGGATCACCTCACGAGTCCGGGCCGGAGCAGCTGCTGGGCGGCATTGCCGAGTTGATCGTGCACGGTTTCCTGACTGATTCCACGGACCCTTCACCTGTTGGAACCCCGGACGCAGCGAATGTTGACCCCAGAGAGCCAGAAACTGGCCGAGGTGATGGGCGCGATCCAACTGGGTCACGACCTTCATCGCGGGCAAGGACCTGCACGACGGGTCCCGTTCTGAGGACACGCGGGTGGGTCACGAACTGCTCAGCTACGGGTGCGCCGTCGAACGTCGCTCCGGTTGGAGCACGGGGATGCGGTCGGCATAGGAATCGTCCACGCCGCTACCCTGGCGCGCCTACTGGGCTGTTTCTCCTGGCCGACGCCACTCCCCACGGACGGAACCCTGGTCAGTCCCCCCTCCTACGGATCCTGGGGACGGGCACCCGGATCGCAGGTGGATCGTCTCGGGTGAAGATCCACTCCGAATCGGTCAGCATGCGGGCAGCCGACAGACCCGCCACCATGGCCACCACTCCGAGCATCGTCACGATCCCCTGCACGACGGCGCGGTTGACGTCCCTGGAGTCGAAATACAGGAGGGTGCGCAGCGCCGACGAACCAGGCACCATGACCAGCAGGGCCGGGACGGTCATTGAGGGGCATGATGGTCGGCATGGACAGTATGTTTGATGCTGCCGCCCGAGATTTCACCGCTCTTGCTCCCCTGCTGTGGAACCGGGTCGGTCTGGCCGTCGTCAAAGCCTCACCTCCTGGCAACGGGGAACACGTGCTGGATGCCTGCTGCGGCATCGGATCCGCGACACTGCCAATTGCCGAATTCATCGGCTCCGCGGGACGCGTGGATGCCGTTGACCTGTCCGGGCCCCTGATCAGAGAGCTACGAAACCGCCTCGCGGAGTTGCGACCTGCTGCTCAGGTTGTCCCGTGCACCGCCGACATCACCACATGGAAGGGTGGCCCCTACGACCAGGTGTTCTGCATCCTCGGTTTACCCTTCCTACCCGATCCTGCTGCCGGGGCGAATCATCTGACGAACCTTCTCCGTCCAGGCGGGAAGCTTGTGATCGCTCATTGGCTCTCCTCCCCGGATTCACTGGACCTCCCCGCCGTGGGAACCATTCTGGCGGGCATTCTGAGGAAGTTGGGAAGCGCCCTACCTCCGCCGCACGAAGGTCGTGCCCGCTTCAGTGACGACCTGACCCGTCCCGAGACCATGCACACCCGGATAGGCACGCTGGGCCTGTCCGCCGAGGTCACGACGATTGAGCTCAGGGTCCCGCTCGATGCCGTGACTCTCCGCCTGCTGATCGAAGGGTCGGCCTTCCGGTCGATGCTGGCCGACCTGGATGCAGTTTCCCGTGAACGCGTCCACGTGCTTCTGGCGGAGCAACTCTCGGGAGAACAACTCAATGCCTCGCTGGTGGTGGGCGCGGGTCGGCGTCAGTGATGCCCACGACTGATCAGGGCGAGACTGGGGAAACGGGCAAAATCGCTGTCGAAAAACCAGATGCTCGTGCCGTGCTCAACGGCAAGCGCAGCCAGGTGGACATCAGTTACCAGCTTGCCCCCGGAGGTCCCCATCGGTCAGAAGCCGACCGAGAACCTCCCGGTGCCGCGGACCGGGACAGGGAGCCACACCTGATCAGCATCGAGCCAGTCAGCAATGTGTTCCCACGCACCCCACGGCATGTGCGGGTTCATGGTGACGCACGGAAACCCGCATGGCTTTTCGCAACAAGGGTCAAGACCTCCGTTTCCGGCGTCGCAGCCCGGGAACCACTTCTCTCAGGTGCGGCGGGTGAAGGTCCATTCCGGGTCGGTGAGCATCCGGGCTGCTGAGAGGCCACCAACCATGGCAATCACTCCGAGCAGTGCCGTCATGCCCTGCGTGACAGCCAGATCCGTGTGATTCTGGTCGAGGTGGAGCAGGCTCCGCAGGGCGAAAGCACCGGGGATGGAAACCAGGAGGGTCGGCACGGTCATGATGATCTTCTCAAGTCCGAAGAGCCTTCCCAACAAGGCGCAGCCGAGGCCGATGATGAAACAGCCGGCGAACGTCGCCACGTGTTCCGCGACCCCAAGGTCGATGAACTCCAGCCTGACGGCATTGCCCGCAACTGCGACCGCTCCGGAGGCCATCGCGGTGCGTAGGGGCGAGTTCAGCATCATGGCCCACCCCACGACAGCGATAAAACTGGCCACCACCCGAATGGCCCACACCTGCCACAGTTCCCCACTGAGAGGCGGTGCGGTCTCCGCGGTGACCCCGCCGAGATTGGCCACGATCCACACCCCGATGGTGATGGCCAGCAGGATCATGGATGCATAGGCGGCCCGGGGCAACCCCGCTGTGAGGTCCAGCCGGGTCAGTTCAAGGCCCGCGGTCACGAGTGGGAAACCGGGGATCAGAAAGATGGAGGCACAGATGAACCCCGCAGCCATGCGCGAACTTGGTTCCCCGAACAGCCGGTCCAGCATCCCGGTTCCCAGTAAATACAGCGCCGAGGCGGTGAAAGCAGAGACCATCACCACGGCCAAGTGGTTGATCTGCCAGCGCCCGAGCCGCCGGAACAGCAGATACGCCAGCGCAGAGGCGGGCAGCACAGTCCCAATCTCGCGCCAGCCACCGCCGGCGAGCACCGCGACGGCGGCGCAAGCCAGAGCGACCATGATTCCTCTCAACCATGCCGGATACAGCGGATCCGCGTGGTCGATCCGGTCCAGCTGGCGGTCAAGCTCCGTCGCAGTGATCCGTTCCGGCATCTCATTGCTGAGTTTCTGCAGCATCGCGATCCGGTGAGCATTAACCCCCGGTTTGGGAACCTCGACCACTTTGGTGCGAAACACTCCACGGCGTTCCACCGTCATGGCCAGCGACGTGAACGTGATCGACGACGCGATGTGTCCCAGCCCGAGGGCCTTGGCGGAACGCCGCATGAGCTGTCGAACCCGGAGCGAACTGGTGCCGGCGCCGAGCATCATTCCCCCCGCCCGAGCCACAGCGTCAGTCCGAAGGATCAGATGCCTGGGTTCCAGGGAGTCCTCGAACTCCTGATCGCCGTAGCACTCGGGGTCTGGTTGATTCACGGGCGGTGATTCTACGCGTCCTCCATCCGTCCGGGCGGTTCAGCCCACAGCCCACGGGATCACATGTCCGGCTCATCCCCGCGGGAGATCTCGGACAGCAGGTCCCAGATCAGATCCCCCGTCATCTGGTAACCGTCGGTACTGGCCAACTCCTCCTGGAGCTCCCGGGCCGCGACTGCATGGGCCGGATCGGCAATCAGCCGCTCCAGTGATTCACGCACCCGGCTCACCTGCCAGTTTTTCCTCGGGATGCGGATCGCCGATCCGCGTTGGACGAGCCGGTCCAAGTTGGAGCACTGCTCCCACTGCATGCCGGTCCCCAGCACCGGCGTACCGGCGTACACCGCGGTTTGGACGGTTCCCTGCCCACCATGAATGATCGCAACATCCGCCAGCGAGTTGACCGCGGGTGCGGGTACAAACCGGTCGGTCAGCAGGACGTGGTCGATCTCACCGAGGCGAAGTCGGGCCTCATCGAGCGAGACGACATGCGGCGGGCATACCACCACCGCCCGGCAGTTCACACCGGCTACCGCTTCGATGGCTGTCAGCAGGTATTCCTTCTCGCCGCTGCTGCCCATGGCCACAAAGACCTTCGGGGCACCTCCACCCGCGAAACGATGCACGATCTCCGGTGGTACCGGAACGTCGACCGGTTTGCTGAACAACGGTCCCGCGATCCGGGTGCGTGGCCCGACATCTTGACCCTCGTAGTAAATGGGCAGATCGTTGACCAGCTGGATGTCCGCGTCGAGCATCCCGAACATGTCGGTCTGAGGATTGTCCCAGCCGCGTTCCCGTGCTGCCCGGGCCAGGACGGGCTGCCTGAAGAAACCGGAACGCATCGCCAGCGACGACAACCGTCTGGCCATCCATGTGCGCAGCCGCTTGGGAAGCCGGTCCACGATGCGCAGCCTCAGGTCGTCCGGCACGTCCAGGAGGAAGTACTGTTCCAGCCATGGGCGATATACAGGGCACGGACTGTAAACCACAGAGGGGATGCCCATCAACTGCGCCGCAATCCCGGCATGGGGGATGAATCCGTAGACCATGAGGTCTGGCCGATATTGGCGCAGATCGTCGGTGATGGCGTCGATCACGTCCCCGGAGCGCCGTTGGTCAGTCAGGAACTCGGTTCCGTCATGGTCGGCACGCATGATGGTGTCGACCTCCTCTTGCGACAGGGCAAGACCTGTGGACCGGGTCTCGTATCCGGCCTCAGCGATCTGCTTCACGAAGCTCTGCCGGGTCTCCGGGTGGAGGAAGGAGACCTCTACTTCCCGACCCCGCTGGTCGGCGACCCGCTGGATCGCCCGTGCGATCTCAACTCCTCTGGTGGTGTCACCCGCGTTGAAGGTCGGCACGACGACCGTCACCCTCACCGGTTCCTGCATGTTCTTCTCCTTGGCTTTTTCTCGTACCAACCCTGCTGATCGGCCAACGCACAGATTCGGGAAACAGCCGCAGGGCATTCCCGTGGTTTGTTGCTTCCCGTAGCCATCCGGGCATCGGATAGTGACCCAGTTCTCGGGTGATGACTTTCACCACGGGATGGAGGGTGAACGGCCAGTCGGTCCCGAACGTGATGCTCCCCGGATCGGCAACGTCGAACAGGCGGGGCAGATCCGCCGGGGAGGCAATGAGGGCCATGCCCCAGTAGAACCTACGGAACGCCTCGATGTTCTTCTGTTTGCCGTACCCCTGACACAGCGCTGTCAGCAGTTTTCGTTGAGCGGGTTCCCAGGCGATCATCGCCAGGAGGGCTCGGTAGACGGATAAGGCGCGAATCCCCCGCCATGGGCAAGGATAAATCTGGGCCTCGGGAAGTGCTCCAATGCACCGTAGAGAATCAGGTCCACCGCCGTCCTGGACGTCTCCAGCAGATAGTCCAGCGAGAACGTCGGCACGCGTTGCACCGGTTCTGGGGAAAGTGTTCCCGGATGGGCGAACACCGTGATGACACGGCGGTCGAGTTCTGTGAGCAACGATGCAAGATAGCGGGTCCCCCAAGCACTTTCCTGCGGCATTCGCCAGCAGCACCACCCCATCGGCGTGCAGTTGGTCGCAGGCACACTGGATCTCCTCGAACACGCTCTCGACGTCCAGGAGGGCCAACGTCACGAAGAATCCAAACCTGTCGATTCGCTCATCCACTATGGACGCGGCGTATTCATTGAGGTTCCTGACAATGCATCGCGCAAGGGCTTCTCTTCCGAACCGGACGCCGGGGTCCGAAACCGACCGCACACTGAGATGGATTCCATTGCGATCCATCATGTGCCGCGCTGCCGTCCTCGACCAGCACGGCACGTCCACGCCTCCGGGCCTCAATTCCACACTTCCGCAGCTGGCGCGCATAGAAGGATGGCAGAACGTGCTGATGATGTCGATTCTCGCGAGTCCTCCCAACGCTCCTCCAACCGGAGTTTCAATACCTAATGTATTTAATACAATAATGTATCCGCATTGGAGAACGCCCAAGAGCTCCGGTGCGGATCGTAGGTCGCCGGGACATGCCCTCTTCCACGCCGGACCATCTCCCACAGAAACCACCCAGGCAACGCGTGCACCCGACGTGGGGACCGTGCACTCAGCGATCCCGCGAGCCGCTTCCCGACGCTTCCTGGATGTCGGCTACCGCGCAGCCAAGCTTGAGACAATCATCCACTTGGCCGGGTTCGTGAAGGGCACCATCTACTCGAGTTTCTCCTCCGAACAGGACCTCGTTTCGGAACTGCCCACGAAGCGGATAGCACACTACGTCAACTGTGTGCAGAAGACGCTCGCTCGTTCATCCGACCCCAGCAGTTCCTGGATGCACTGGTGGCCCACCTGACCGAGGAGATCATGAGGGAAACAGCTTGGCATGTATTGATCGCAGAGCTCGCCGCCGGCGCGGCGACCAATCCTGCGCTGAGAGAGCTGTACCGAGACATCGACAAGAATCACCGGAGCACCTTCGCGGCGCTGTTGACATCGACCGGGCTCGTTGACACAGAGCAAAAGGCCAGGGTGGCGGTCAGATCGTTACTGGCCGCAGTGCACGGCTTCGCGTTGGAGCTGACCGTGGACCGAGAAGCAGTCAGCCGCGACGACATCGCCCGTACCCTGAAGGCCATCGCCACGACTCATGTCGCACACCACGTGAACACCAGTTCGAGGTGACCGACCCACATCACCCAGACACTGCGATATACCCTTCTCCACTTCACGAAACAGCCGATCGGCCGCGACCGAGATGCCATTTCCAGGCTCGTCGACATCGCAAGAGGCGGGGATTGATTCAAAGCTGAAGGTGCAGCCGGAGAGCCTCATCGAGTTGAGCGACCAGGGGGAGGGGAAGGCGCCCAATCACCGGGCCGATGCGGTCGACTGACACCGCTCGGACCTGTTCGGCTTGGGCCTTGGAATCCAGGCGGACACCAACCTCATCCGCGGCGAGAAGCACCTGAAACAGAAAGACCCTCGCGGTATTACTGGTGACTGGGACGACCGTGACCACGCCTCGCCCGAGTCGAGCGGCGACGGTGTTGGCGCGGTCGTTGCTGACGATGACCGCCGGACGACGCTTGTCCGCCTCCCCCGCCCGTACGGGCTCCAGATCGACCAGCCGGATCTCGCCGCGGAGCACTACTTCACCCCGTCGGCGACGGTGACTGCCCAGGCCTCGGCCTCTCCGGCGTCCTCCCACTCCTGCCAGGCGGCGATGTAGGCATCCTCCAGGTCGGGATCGCCCAGCAGCTTGATGGCCTGTTGGATCGCCGCCGATCGTGACTTCAAACCCGCAGACTGTGCGTACTTGTCGAGCACAGCGACCTCGCTCGGCGACAGACTCACGCTCAACTTCACCTGGCCCATACCACCATAGTAGTACCAGCAGTACGACTACTTTGCCCCCGTGGCGCTCGGGATCGAGAATCTGACAAACCGCCCAGTTGAGGATCAGAGCTTCGTGGGGTACGGGCAGCGCCCGCACCCCACCGCTCACCGTCGAGTCAGCTGCAGCCGCTGGTGGAACCGCACCCCTCACAGACGTAGCAGGATCCGCTGGGGCGCATCTTGGTACCGCAGGTCATGCACAACGGGGCGTCCACTGCCCGCCCGGTCATCGACTCCATCAGCTCAGCCGTGGTATGGGCGTCAATCAGGGAGGGCTGCCGGGCACCGTCAACGTTGAAGTCGTCGTAGGCGTCGTTGCGCAAGCTCTCCGCCTCAGGCATCTCGGCTTCTTCCTCCTCAGAGAGGTAGGAACCGGTCTCGACGTAGCGGGCGCGCTCGGCGGCAGTGTAGATCCCCAAATCAGCGCGGTCGTCGAAGGAAAGGTAGTCCAGCGCAAGACGGCGGAAGATGTAGTCCATGAACGACTGCGCGATGCGGATATCCGGGTCGTCGGTCATGCCCGCGGGCTCGAACTTCAGGTTGGTGAACTTCTGCACGAAACTCTCGAGCGGCACCCCGTACTGCAGGCCGATGGACACCGCGATGGAGAAGGCGTCCATCACACCGGCGAGGGTGGAGCCCTGCTTGCCGAGTTTCAGGAACACCTCACCGAGCCGTCCGTCCTCATACGCACCGGAGGTCATGTACCCCTCGGCCCCGCTGACGGAGAAGCTCGTGGTGCGCCCCTGCCTCGACTTCGGCAGGCGTTCCCTCTTGGGCCGGTAGACGACCTTCTCCACAACTTTCTCGACGACTTTGACGTTCTCCTTGTCCTCGGCCTTCTTGCCGTCGGAGAGCGGCTGACCGACCTTGCAGTTGTCCCGGTAGACGGCGAGCGCCTTGAGGCCCAGCTTCCAGCCCTGCAGGTAGACGTCCGCGATGTCCTCGACGGTGGCGGACTCCGGCAGGTTCACGGTCTTCGAGATGGCCCCGGACAGGAAAGGCTGCACCGCGGCCATCATCCGGACGTGTCCCATCGGGGCGATGGCCCGCTGCCCCATGGCGGTGTCGAAGACCTCGTAGTGCTCCCTGGCAAGACCAGGAGCGCCGATCACGTGCCCGTTCTCGGAGATGAAATCGACGATCCTACGGGCCTGCTCATCGTCGTAGCCGAGCTTGGCCAGTGCCCGCGGGATGGTCTGGTTGACGATCTGCATGGAACCACCGCCGACGAGTTTCTTGAACTTCACCAAGGAGAAGTCGGGTTCGACGCCGGTGGTGTCGCAGTCCATCATGAAACCGATAGTTCCGGTGGGGGCGAGCACAGAGGCCTGGGCGTTACGGTAGCCGTTCTCCTCGCCGATCGTGACCACCTGTTCCCATTCCCGGGTGGCCACCGCGTGGAGATCCGTGTCGGCTGGCATCACGGACGCGGATTCATTGGCGGCGAGATGCTTGCGCATCACCTTCTTGTGGGCCTCGGCATTGCGAGCATAGCCGTCGTAGGACCCGACGATCCCGGCCAACTCCGCGGAGCGACGGTAGGAGGTCGCGGTCATGATGGATGTGATGGCGGCCGCGGTGGAACGTCCCCCGTCAGTGTCGTAGCCCTTGCCCATGGCCATCAGCAGCGCCCCGAGGTTGGCGTACCCGATCCCGAGTTGCCGGAAATTGCGGGTGGTCTCACCAATTGATTCGGTCGGGAAATCCGCGAAACAGATGGAGATGTCCATCGCCGTGATGACCAGCTCAACGGCGCGCACGAAGGTCTCCGCATCGAAGACACCGTCCTCACCCAGGAATTTGAGCAGGTTGAGACTGGCCAGGTTGCAGGAGCTGTTGTCCAGGCTCATGTATTCGGAGCACGGATTAGACGCGGTGATGGGCCCGGATTCCGGGTTGGTGTGCCAGGCGTTGATGGTGTCGTGGTACTGGATACCGGGGTCAGCACATTCCCAGGCCGCCTTGGCAATCTTGTGGAACAGGTCCCGGGCGTCGACCCTCTCGATGATCTCGCCGGTGGTGCGAGCACGCAGCCCGAACTCGGTTCCCGCCTCAACGGCAGACATGAACTCGTCGGTGACCCGCACCGAATTGTTGGCGTTCTGGTACTGCACGGAGGTGATGTCCCTGCCACCGAGGTCCATGTCGAAACCGGCGTCGCGCAGCGCCCGGATCTTGTCCTCCTCACGGGCCTTGGTCTCGACGAACTCCTCGATGTCCGGGTGATCGACGTCCAGGACGACCATCTTCGCGGCGCGCCGAGTGGCGCCGCCGGACTTGATGGTTCCGGCCGAGGCGTCGGCGCCGCGCATGAAGGACACGGGACCGGATGCGGTGCCACCCGAGCTGAGCAGCTCCTTGGAGGACCGGATGCGGGAGAGGTTTAGGCCGGCCCCGGAACCACCCTTGAAGATGAATCCCTCCTCCTTGTACCACGTGAGGATGGACTCCATAGAGTCATCGACACTGAGGATGAAACAGGCGGAAACCTGCTGCGGCGAAGGGGTGCCGACGTTGAACCACACCGGCGAGTTGAAGGAGAAATACTGATGCAGCAGCAGCCAGGTCAGTTCCTCCCCAAAGATCTCGGCGTCCCGGTCAGTGGCGAAGTAGCCGTTGTCCCGCCCGGCCTTGACGTACTGCCCGACGACGCGATCGATGAGGGTCTTGAGGCTGGCTTCGCGCCGCGGAGTGCCGAGGGCCCCCCGGAAGTACTTGTTCGTCACGATGGTGGAGGCATTCACGCTCCAGAAGTCGGGGAACTCCACACCGCGCTGCTCAAAGACCACCTCACCGGTTTTCCAGTTGGTCTGGACCACATCACGCAACTGCCAGGTGACCTCGTCGTAGGGGTGCACGCCCTCGGTGGAGAACATCCGCTCGACGGTGAGGCCCGCCCCGAGGACAGGCTGTTCACCGGGGCGTCCCTGGCGTTTGACGGATTTGGTCACAGTGGTGGTCATGTCTTCCTCACTACGAGAATGGCGGAGATTGATCGGGTCAGCCGATGAGGGGTTCCTGGGAGTCGCTCTCGCGACGACGTCTGCGCCGCGCCCCTCTGATGGGTTCGGGCAACAGCGCGTCCCCGGTCGGCTGGCGGCGTTTCATGGAGTCGACCTCGTCGAGGAAATCATCAACGGAATCGAAATTCTTGTAGACCGAGGCGAACCTCAGGTAGGCCACGGGGTCGAGCTCTGCCAGGGGCCTGAGGATCGCGATGCCAATGTCTTCGCTAGTCAGTTCGGCCTGCCCGATAGAGCGTAGGTCTTCCTCCACACGTTGCCCGAGGGCAGCTAGCTGGGCCGCGGTGACTGGGCGGTTCTGGCAGGCCTTGGCGACTCCCCGGATCACCTTCTCCCGGTTGAATGCCTCCACCACCCCGGAGCGTTTCAGGACGTAGAGCTGGATCTGCTCAACGGTGGTGAATTTCCGCTGGCAGGAGCAGCACACCCGACGGCGGCGGATGGCCAGGCCGTCGTCCGTCGCACGCGAGTCAGACACCTTGGTGTCTGCGTGGCGGCAGAACGGACAGAACACGGCAGAGTCCTTTCACGTAACCCCGTCCCCCGGGGTGCGGCTTGCAACGCTGCTCCCCCAGATCCCCTTCAACACCCAACAAATACAATGTGTTGAGATAAAGCAGGGTCGCAACTACTAGATGTGGACTCTATGCCGACGTCTCCGCATCGTCAAATGTCACGCCACGCGTGTCGCAAAACTCACCAGAGACCTCTCAACGACCCGCGACATGCGCCCAGGCAGGATCCCCTGCGGTGGGCGTCGAGGCTGGTTCAGGCTGGTTGAGAGATGCGATTCCCGGTGCTGCGACGACGAAGGAGAGCACCACCAGCGCAGCGAAAGCCGCCGATTTGAGGCCTTGCGCGAAACGGAAGCCAGGACGAGCAACAACACAGGAGAGCCCCCTGGCGGAACCGTGCACGGTCAAGCCCTGGGATGCACGGACACGAGGCGCAGGCTGCATGGGACGACCGGCAGCACCGACCAAGCGGCCCCTCCCGCGGGGGCGAGAGACAGCGGTCACCTCGACGATTTCGATGCTCATGTTTCCTCCTGTTGCCACAACAGCCACCGTCGGCAATATTTCGAATCTATGTTCGAAACGATACATGAAACTGCATGCTGTTTCAAACACATTTTCGATTCCTGTCGCGTTCCACAAAAAGTCAACACCCCGACACTGACATTTTCGCCCTACCTGCAACCCTCGAACAGATGTTCGTATTCTGGGGTAAGATGACGTCATGGCAGACGAGACCCACGAGGAAACCGCGGAGGCCACGATCATCCGGCTTCCCACACGCAAGACTTCGCGTTCTGGGCGTCCCAGCAAGGCACAGGCAGCCGCCGACGTGGCACGCATTTCCGAGCTCTCCTCCTCCGCTGGGACCAGCGACCTCACTCCCCGCCAACAGCTGCTACTGAAACTCATCCGGGACGCAGTGGAGGCCAATGGGTATCCCCCGAGCATGCGTGAGCTGGCCCAACGTGCCGGTCTCGCCTCGACGTCCTCAGTCGCCTACCAGCTGAAGGTGCTGGAGAAGGCTGGATTCATCCGTCGTGACCCGAACCGGCCACGGGCCATGGTCGTGACCCTGCCGGAGACCCTCGCCCCTGAATCACCGGCACCGGATCTGCCCGACCCCGAGCAGGCCCATTCCTCACATCCTGAGGCCGTCGAGACGCCCTTGCTGGGCAGGATCGCGGCGGGCGGGCCCATACTCGCTCAGGAGCAGGTGGAAGACGTCTTCTCCCTGCCTAAGCAACTGGTCGGAAATGGCACATTTTTCATGCTGGAGGTGCGCGGGGATTCCATGATCGACGCCGCCATCTGCGACGGAGACTGGGTGGTGGTGCGGCAGCAGGCCAGCGCCGACAACGGCGACATCGTCGCTGCGCTGCTCGACGACGAAGCCACTGTCAAGACCCTGAGCCGCAGGGGTGGTAAAGCGTGGCTGATGCCCCACAACGCCGCCTACTCTCCCATCGATGGCACCGCTGCCCGCATCATGGGCAAGGTAGTGGCGGTCATGCGGCGGGTGTGAAAACGGTTGGTTACCGGGCTAGTGGCCAGCGCGCCACACAGATCCGTCACCGATCCACGGTGA
>ERZ773250.1335-NODE-1335-length-12400-cov-5.587849_pt1 | contig 12400 bp, 10 predicted proteins | sample MGYA00511258_ERZ773250 | MGnify/ENA primary metagenome ERZ773250 (study PRJEB29015, sample SAMEA2738164) | human oral metagenome | biome: human oral; feature: human-associated habitat; material: saliva | place: China | collected 2187 ... | reverse complement strand
CCGCGTTGGCTCGACCTTCAATTGCTGGAGCTTTGACATAAACCGTCAATGTGTCGTCATTATTTTTCACAACTTCCTCACGATGGCGAGAGTTTGGTTTAATGTGTACGGAGATTTTCATAATTCAATAATCATTACCCTTAAAACGACATCGCCTCCAACTCCCGTGGCAAAATCTCCTGCACTTCTACCGAACCTGCTACCAAATGATAGCCGTGCAACTTTGACGGCAAATCACGCTCGGCTGAACGCCAAATAACTGGTCGATTTTCATCAAAATAATTCAGCAGTTCTGCATTCAAAAAATGGTTGCGTGGCAATTCCACCGAACCATCCTGATTGACGACCAGCGCTATCGACAAGCCCGATGTCACACCATTTTCATTCTTGGCATACGCCGCCGTTACCAGATGAACCAGCGGCTCAAATTTCAGCACCGACTGGTCGCTCGCCTCCACCTGCGCCTGGCCGCGACGCGCTAACTGCTGATTGATTTTTGTTGTCAATTCGTCAACACTTGGCTTACCGTCGCCCGCTCGGCAATAGTCGCAACCATCTGCCGCCTCGACATATTCCAGCAGCAAATCCATGTCGACGTCAGTGTCTTTAACGCCATGCTGCGACAATTGCTCCACCATTTCACGTAACGCGCCCAGCAAACTATAATCATTAGCATTTCTGGCGGCATCACCGATACGGATGATAGCACGAGCGATAATGATAGTTTTGTTTGGTTTGTTCATGCATTCTCCTTAGCATCTTTACTCCGCTCCAAAAGCATTTGTAAGCACCCAGTAGCCAACAACGGGCGAACATAATAATTTGCGTGTGTATCAGGTGTCACAATTACCATCTCCGACCATAGTCAACGCCTGCCGCAAACTCCGCACCGGCGCCGCATATGGTACATTAATTTCTGCAAAATGCTGGCGGGCCGCAGTAATTTTAGCTCGTTCATTAGCACTCAAGTGATTATCATTAATATCATCTGAGCCTTTCGTCTCGGCAACAAAGTAAATCCGCTCATCGCCGTCAAACGCTACTGCCCAATCTGGATTATACTTACCAACCGGTGTATCAATCTTGAACCAACTTGGTAGCTTAATATAAAACTTAACGTCGGTATTGTCCTCCAGCGACTGCATGAATTCACGCTCAACTTCCGAATCAACCGCCACATAATCGTAGATGGTTTTTGCCAGGTCGGTCACTGCAACTGCCCCACTCTTCATCGCTGCATCATACAAGTATGCCTGTAGTTCATCATTCTCAAACAACGTCATGTCATAATGCTCACCCGTTCTGTGATATTTAACACCGTCAACTGCTAAGCGCCGCTTCACACGATTAATCGCCCGAGCCGTCTCATCAATAACCTGCTGTGGATTAATAGCAATCTGCTCAAACATCCCCGCCTGATCAAGCACATCAAATATCACCCGGCGGGTCATTTGTGTCTGACGCTGAATATCCGCTAATAAATTCGGTATCTTAACTTCAGTTTGGCGTGCCGCATAGGCGTTAAAGCCGGTCTCGCGCACCATAAAACCGCTGTCATTATTCATCGAGTCAATCAGTGTTTTAGTATCAGCAATGTGCGGTTTGCTAATAGCGACCTGTGCTAATTCATTAGCCGCCTCCGTTACTAACTTCTCTGTATCAATTGCCACCCGGTAGGTCGTTTTATGCTTAATTTTATCCCATAATTCCTTGAAAGCCGGATCAAGCGCTCGTGATTTCTGAAATCTGACGACTTGCCGATTATCACGATTCTTGATTCGTCCACCAAAATGGATACCCGTTTCCTCTTCAATCTCCGTCTGGAGTTTACGACTAAAATCTGCATAACTCTCATTAGCCACTACCGTTAGTACGTTGATACTGTCATCGTGCACTCGTTGTCCATCAATATCAACCGGCAGGCGCAACCCTCGCCCGATCTCTTGGCGCTTTTTCATTTGACTCGACGTTTCGTTGAGCGTGCAGATCTGAAATACATTAGGATTATCCCAGCCCTCACGCAGTGCCGAGTGGCTAAAGATAAATCGTAGCGGCTCGCCGGTATCCAGCAACCTCTCCTTGTCCTTCATGATTAGGTTATACGCCGTATCATCGTCCTTCGTCCGCCCACCCTCGCCTTTGGTGTCGCGAGAATCTTTCCATTGGCCATTCTTATCCGCCGCAAAGTAACCATTATGAACTTCACTTGCCGACAGGCCATCCATGACGCCAGTATATTTTGGTTTAGACGAGACCTTGATGTAGGCTTCCTCAAACCACTTAGCAAATTTACCTTTATTGACACCATTCGCCGTATATTCGCGATAATTCATGACTTTATCGATAAAGAATAGGCTGAGCACCTTTACGCCGCTGCCTAGCCGACGCTGTTTATCAAAATGATCGTCAATCGTCAGCTCAATCTGCCGCTTGATAATATCATCATGCAGACTTTCGTCACGCTGACCAACGTAGACTACTTTACCATTACTAAACTCGACGCAATTATCACCGTGATTGATCGACTCGACATAGTAGCCGGCATAGACCGAACGACCCGTCTTTACCTCCAGATCATCGCCCGGAAACGCCTTGATAATCTTGCGCTGCAAGCCGTACTCGTCACTCGCGTCTACCTCTATCTTAGCAAATGAGCGGGTCTTCGACTGACGCTCCAGCGACAATACATTAATATACGCATCATTATAATTGTCCTCACTCTGGACGCTATGCACCTCGATCTTTTTGACCAAGCCTTTATCATAGGCATCGACCGGAGTCAGCCGGTAAAGCAAATTATATAAATGCTTGTGTGTGGCACTATAGCGCAACGTGCACAGCGGGTTGAGGCTAGCAATAGCATTCCGCCGTATGTCTGTCTCCATATTCTGTGGCTCGTCGAGAATAACCACCGGGTGAGTAGCCTTGATAAAGTCAAGCGGCCGCCCATAGTCACTCTGCCGATTCATCACATTCTGTGCCTTGGCGAAGCTATCAATGGTAATCACCATGATCTGCAAGGTATCGTTCGTGGCAAACTCACGCGCCTGGCCAGTCTTTTTGCTATCCCACACATAAAAATTCATCTCTGGATTGTCGTATTCAGCGGCGAAATGTTCACGCGTGATCTCCAGATTTTTCATCACGCCCTCACGAATCGCCACACTCGGCACCACGATGATAAACTTCTTCCAGCCGTATTTTTGATGAAGTTCATGAGTCGTGCGCAGGTAAACATAGGTCTTGCCGGTGCCAGTTTCCATTTCGATGGAGAAGTTGAGATCGTCGCTTTTTGCATCGATGGTATCGTTTCGTTCTTGCACCGCCATAGTGTTTTTCACGATCCGCTTTTTAGTTAGCGATAGAACATTCCCTCGAGCACTCACCTGTTCAATGCTCATCTGTTTCTCATCAACATCCAGCATCTCGGACGATCCACCCTCATACGACTGACCCTGAAAAACATCAACTACCGCATTGATCGCGTCGAGCTGGTAATCTAGGTTTGAATCAAAATGGAGTTTCACTGTTTTCTCCTCAACTTTTTAGTCGCCTTATCAAAATCACTCTCCAGCCGCCTCATTTCATCTTGACGATATTTATCATACTCGCGCTTGGCTTTTTCGATCGCTTGCTTGTGGCTAATTTTGCCAGCATTATCAAGCAATTTCGAATCATTCACACACAGGTATTCGCCCAACTTATCAATCCATTGCTGCATCGTCATAGCTTTGTGCCGAGCAGCTTGTAACTCCGCAAAATCCAAATACTGCGACACGATCAAGTTTAATACATTCAACTCGTCCTCGTTCAAATAATTTTTAGCCACCGATACATCATCAGTCGTTATGTAATCACCCTTGAAATTCGTCAGTCCCATATTTGGTTGCCCGGCGTCAGCACGGTCGAAAATCATCTCCGCTGCAGTTTTACCGTGCACTGCGTAGTGCATTTTATTTTGCACCGTGGCAAAAAACTTCTTCGTCATATCGGCGTCTTTTTTGTAATCAATGCTGGTGGCATAAATATCCGTCACCTGCTGATACAGGTTGCGTTCGCTGGAGCGAATATCACGAATGCGCTGTAGCAATTCTTTGAAATATCGCCCGCCACCTTGCTTGAGGCGCTCATCATCCATCGTGAATCCCTTGATAATATATTCTCTGAGTCGCTTGGTCGCCCATTGGCGGAACTGTGTACCACGCAAGGATTTAACACGGTAACCGACAGAGATAATCACATCTAAATTATAATGTTTGACGCTATATTTCTTCCCATCAGCAGCAGTTACTCGGAATTTCCGAACAACTGAATTTTCATCTAGCTCGCCTTCTTCAAAAATATTCCCCAGATGCTCCACGATCGTTGGTTTCGACTTATCAAAAAGCTCCGCCATCTGATCTTGCGTCAACCAAACGGTTTCATCTTCTATTTGAACGTTGATGGAGACTTTGTTGTCTGGGGTTTTGTAAAGTAAAAAATCACTCTTTTGCATCACATACCTCCATCCATATAATTAAGTAAACTTGTCTGATCAGGGTTATATTCGAGATCATCACTGTACCACTCAACTTTCATTTTATCTAGACGATTTTCGCTGTCGCGAGTAGCCAATCCTTTGACTAGCACATCTTTTCTATTCTCAGGTTTTAATAAGTCATATGTCGGTGATATCAGCTCTGCTGGCATATCACACAGTACTTTTTGCTTTCCGTATTTGCCTGTGTCTCTTTTTACTTGCAGTGCAAATTGATATCTATGTGCTAATCCGTAAGAATCGATGAACCTACCTACTATTTTGACTTCTTCGGCTTTATCTTTATCGAATAGCTCAACCAGTCTATCGGCAAGCTTATCTTGTGATTCGTCCTTTATAAATGACTCTCTGTCTATGAGCTTAATGATTGCTAGTCTACTCCTGGCTGAGCCCTGTGTTTTATAGCCTACTTCCGCCTCCGTAATTTTGTTTGCACCTAAAACATACAAGTCATTTAGTGTTTTATTACTTTTATGGTAAAAATCTATTGAACTTTTTTCTACGCTATCAACTTTATTTTTACCCTTAAACACGTCAACCATAACCACGCCATTTTTAATATATGGCGCAGATTCAGTAAGTGTCTTACCCTTACTGGCTATCTTCAAACTAACCTGCTTCCCAAGCTCATCACCAATCTTTTGCAAAAAATCCTTAACTCCTGGAAAATTGCCGACTTCTTTGACTAACTTTCCGGCGGCCAGTAGGGTGGCCGGACAGCTACCAGCCTGTAGTATATCTACAACAAACTGGAGGTCTGTGCTACCCTTTTCTACAGATTTAAGTTTTATACTGAGCTGATTTTCGCTAATAAACTCTTTTTCGTACTGTTTTCTCCACTTATCGAGAGCAGCAAAAACCTTACTCGCTTGGCCTATATCCATCTCCCCAGCATCAACACTCGGGCCACGAAATGTTACATATAAGTAATTCTCTTTATTAAGATTAGATTCACCCATTCTTTTGCCTCAGCCCTCTATAGATGTTCGTTTCTTTTTACGTTCAGCAGCCTTTGCAGGTGCAACATACAAGACTTCACACAATGATTCCAGTAGATCCAATATATCTCTGGCATCATCTCCGCTTACTATATCTTTATTTGGATGCGCAGCATCATTTCCAAGAAACCTAACCTCATGAGCCCATTCCTGTATATCTTTTGTGATTACACCATTACTAAATAATTCATCTATCTGCTGGTAAAGTTTTTTGGATTTATCGGCGCCTTTATCTAAGCATATTAACTGTACGGTTCTACGAGCTAACGCCACTGCGCCACGATAGGCACTTACCGAATAACATAGTAACGCCTCTTCAAAATCGGCTTTAACATCTTCGGGTATCAAGTCATTGACTGACCCTGGTAATGTCCTCGGATAGATACTTTCTATGCTGTTGTCGTCATCTCGTATTACTAGAAAATGCTGGCTACAGCTATTGCATTCCGATACAGAGTATCTATAGGTGAAAGTGCGTCCATATATTCCACTAAACTGCTTATTGTACCCCGCTCTCTCCGTTAGGCTGCTATATCCTTTGCACTTTGGGCAATATATAGAATTTTTATCAGCCATCACACCACCTCCACTTCAACGCCCTGACGTTCGGCTTGTAGAAGCAGGTTTACTTTTAGATTTATGTCGTCGCCGAAAGCTCGGTCGAGGATGATAATGGATGATGGTTTGGTGGCTAGGATGGTCGCAAATAATTCCTCCGTCATGGAGTGCGCTAGGCAAATGGCGAGCTTTTCGGACGGAATAAAGCAGAAATTATCATGCCGCTCAACCTGCGCCAATGGCGAGATGCCACGCTTGAGCAGGAGCTCGGTCAGCAAGTCGTCATCGGTCGTGCCCTCCTCCAGCGGATCGAGATTGGCGAGCGCCTGCTGGCGAATCTCCTCCGGATTAGAAGCCAGTTCGTTCCACTGTTTGAAGTTGCTATCACCCACCCGATACGCCCGAAAGCCAAGGTCAAGCGGGACACTGCGAGACGCTAGCTTGTCCGCCTGGTTAGCCCGGATTTTGGCACCCGCCCGGCGGATACGCTCACGAGCAATGTCTGCGATGGTGCGGTAGCCAGATTTATACGCCTCCGATTTCTCGTCAGTCAGCTCAGGCAGCTGCACACAAATCCAGCGACGGTTGCCGCCGTCTTCGGCGTTAAGTTCGGCAACGGCATGAGCAAACGACCCTGATCCACTAAAGAAATCTAAGCAAGCATCAGAGCCATCTTTGTCTGTTGAAATTTTCAAAATTTCTTTCAAGAACAACACGGGCTTTGGTGTATCAAAAAGCTTTTTGTTATTGAATAAGCGCATTAGCTCTTTTGTTCCTTCGGTTGCCGTCCCTACATGATCCCAAATTGTAAATGGATTTTTACCCTTCTCTTTTGCTTCAGACAGGAAACGTTTTAGCTGAGGACGACCCTTGCCATTCTTTCCCCAAACAACCCTATTGTCCGCCAAGGCACTGGCGAATTTCTCTCTAGAAAATCGCCAGTGCCTCCCTCCAGGAGGGAGGTGCTGCTCACCCGTAACCGGGTTCGTTATCGGATATGTTAGATTTTCTCGAACATTTGGTGCATCAAATGGATCAGCGACCCACACCCCTCGACGATCATTGTCTGGGTTAGAAAATTTAGACTCATCAATATCAAGTGGCGTAAGTTTATAGTTATCACGTCGTCGAGCATAACATAAAGTGTAGTTGTGAGACAGAGAAACGTCTGTATCGTTCTGGCTAGATTTGCGATGTCTCCAAATAAAATCAGCTACAAAATTCTCCTCCCCAAATATCTCGTTCATCATCAGGCGGAGGTTGTGGACTTCGTTATCGTCGATAGAGACGAAGATAACGCCATCTTGGCGGAGCAGGTTGCGTGCCAAAAAGAGACGTGGATACATCATATTTAGCCAGTTGCTGTGCTTATGTCCGCCGGTATTGGTGCGCAGGCCATCGTCACGCACGACGTTGCCCTCATCATCGGTGATACCTGCTTCCGCCTCATAGCTACGGCGTGTCTGCTTGAAATCGTCGTTGTAGATGAAATCGTTGCCAGTGTTGTAGGGCGGGTCGATATAGATCATCTTAACCTTGCCATAATACGCCTTGTGCAAAATCTTCAGCGTCGCCAGGTTATCGCCCTCGATAAACATATTGCCCGTCGTATCCCAATCGACGGAATTCGCCCGGTCAGGATGGAGCGTCTGGACAGTCTTCTCCTGGATGGCAGCAAAGACGTCGCTCTTACCCTTCCAGCCAAGCCCATAGCGCTCACCCAAATCAACCGCCTCACCCAGAGTCGCCTGAAGCTTCTGCCAGTCAATCTTACCTTCGGTGACCACCTCGGGGAAGAGCTGCTGGAGTTTGTCAATTTGTTGTTGGTGTATGTTGTCGTTGTAGCCGTTCATTTTATTCGCCGCTCCCACCGTCTAGGCTTTCTTGCATGTATCGGTAGACCGTAGATACGATTTCTTTCACATCTTCGTTGATATTTTTATAGTACAACTTATCGTAGGCTTCGTCGCCATACTTGCGGATTGGATCGCTGATGAGAGCGTGAATAAACGACTGGGTTGCACCATCAACGCCTTTGAAATCTAATGTGACTTTTTTTCGCTGAGCTAGGGTTGGCATAATTTTGTTTACACGCAGCTCCTTAGCCTTTTCTTTATTCTCAGCAAACGAGCCGACAACTGGCTGCAAATGGATGATCATATAAAATTTGGCCTCCTGTATTTTATTCTCTTTCGTTCACGAATCGCTTCGCCGTATACGCTGCCAATATGAGACATGATTGCTTTAAACTCTGGTGTGTTATCCAGCGCGATGTCTACAGCAACTAGCGTGCCGTGAAAATCTCCCAAATCATTAGTCCGCCTACTATTGTCGCGAAACGGGTCGGCGTATAATGTAATCGATTTTTGGTCGGTCCTATTTTTCAGCAGCGTATATTCTGCCTTGCCGCTGTATATCGTAAAATAACTGCGGGTAATCTTGGCAATTGATTTAATAAAAAACAATCCGGCACCAGCATTTTCACTCGTACCACCCTCTCGCGAAGTTGTTCCTGTTATACCCGGAGTAAGACTGTACCGTACCGCTTCCAGATCATCTTTTGGATGCCACGTCTCGTTCATGCTTTTCCAGATTCCTATACCGGTATCACAGATGGCGATACTGACTTTATTCGTTTTTTTATAGTATTGCGCGGCAACGATAGCGCCGCACTTCGCGTTAGCATGCTCTAAAACATTGCGCACCAGTTCGCCAATAATATATTTGATAACCATCGCGTCCTTTTCCGGCAGGTGCAGCAATGGTATCATTTCGGCGATAAAATAAGATTGGTCTTCGGGTGTTTTTATGACAGTTAGCGGCACAAATCGCCCTGCTGCTTCTTTTTCTTGATATGTAAATGGCGATACTGTGCTTGCTAAGTTATAAAGCCCCATTCTATCAAGATAAATACCGGTAGCTGGAACTGTACCAATAATTTTCGTTTTATTCTTACCAACTTGCATGGCCAAAGCAGCCACCAAGGCAAGGTTAGCCGGGTGAACTGTTATCCATTTATCGTGCGTCGCAATTTCCAGCTCTTTAGGTTTAGACCAATCAATAGACCGCAAAAAGGTTTGTATATTGCGCAAGTTCCCCTGATTCGACAGAAATACCCTCATACTATAAACAGTATACCCGTAGGATACATTTCTTGTCAATATGTATCCTACGGGGAAATATACGTGATTTTATGTAATTGACTTGTACGAATGTTTTGTCAATATAATATGGTCAACCAAACTAATTCCTAACAGTTCACCCGCCTGGCGTAAACGGTGCGTTACTTCTCGGTCTGCTTGACTCGCCTCCAAACTCCCGCTCGGATGATTATGTGCCACGATGATGCTGGCGGCACGATCGGCGATGGCGTCGGCGAAAACCTCGCGCGGGTGTACCAGGCTGGCCGTCAACGTACCGATAGTCACCACCCGCTTGGCAATCAAACGATTCGCACCGTCCAGCGTCAGGCAGACAAAATATTCCTGCTTTTTGTCGCGAATGTCGGCCAGTAGCTCGACCGCCTTTTCTGGGCTGTCGATGATTGACTGGTCGCTGTCCAGCAAGTACCGCCGCGCCAGTTCCAAACTCGCCAAAATCACCGGGATTTTCGCTTCACCCAAACCAACCACACTACGCAGATCATCATACGAAACATCACCGCCCTTTTGACGCAAAATTTTCAGCACCTCGCGCGCAATCTTGCCGACATCGGCCCGAGCATTACCGCTGCCAATAATCGCCATCAACAGCTCCAAGTCGCTCAGCCGCGCCGTACCGTAACGTGCCAACTTCTCGCGGGGACGATCAATTTTCGGCTTGTCGAGCACTTTCATAGTTTCATTATATCAGGCTTTAACCATTCATCAGCTGCCAATCTTCGCGCTATCATTTCGCGCAGCCCTATTTATCGCTTACACCACGCAAAGATCATCAGCTATTCGGAATCGCTCTAGCTTGTCGACCGCGCGCCACACACATCGCCACCACCAACATACCAACCAGCCGCGATACCAATGATGAGTCATCCGCAGCTGATTGAGTCGTTGTCACCACTCCCTCTTCTGGATTTAGCGGACTATCGTCTGGCCATAAACCAGATGATGGATGGATATTCATCAGCAAATCATCACCATTCGCGACACTTTCTTCGCCATTATAGACACAATCATCCAGAATATCGTTAAGTTCTGCTTGCTCTCCGGACAAGTTGACGCCTGATTTTATGTCACTAACATCCATAATTACACTTTCAATTTCATCATCACTGCGCAGCAAATCGCTTTTTTCCGATATTTTCACAAACTCCTCACGAAGCACGAGACATTCCTCTGGAATTTTCGTTGCCACCTCGTCCGACTCAACATCAAGTGTTGGCTCAATAATCGGTGAGGTGGAAATAATTACTTGTTCCACTGGCTCAGAGTCATCAGTTTCTTCATGCACTGTAATCGTCACTGCTTCAGCCGAAGACACTTCCGACTCTACTACTGGGGACTCCTGCCGTTCGATAAAGAAAACCGCATCCTCTTCAGCCCAAAAATCATTATCCTTACTATGACTACACTCTACCACCGTACCACTATAGTCAAGTTGCTCAATTGACAAGACCTGTGTATCAGTGAAAATTTGATCCGCCGCCAATATGTCAATCTCCTCGTTTGGGGGATCAACCTTAGCTTCATCAACTATTGCGGCATCAACCAGCCGCTCATTATCAACAATGTCAGTCGATTCGACAGAATTATTATAATCCGGCGTCGCATCTATATTAATCTCGTTAGATTGAATGTATACTGGTGCTTTCGTACCAGAATTGTCAATTGGTACCGTAATCGCAGATTTATCCGCCCCTACTGCATCAAATTGTGCTGCCAAGTGCTGCTGCTCGGAAATTGACGTAAAAGCACTTTCATCATTTTCTGCTTCTCGGCTCGGCTCAGACTCTACAGCCTTAGCAGCAATCTTATTATCGCTAGCCGCAGGGTAAACAGTTTCATGTTCCAGCGAATTGCTATTATCATCAACGGTTTGGGTGTTCTTATCTATCACTACCGATACCGGCGCATTTTCCGTCTTTGTCGGCGCATCTAAGGACTCTAGTGCCGGCTTCTTACTGTCATTATGCACTGCGTCAGAAATAGAATCAATAATGTGCGGCTTCATCTCCACCGAAGGGCTGACCACCCCTATCTTCTCAATGCCCACATCCTCGCCCGAAGCTTCAATCGCCTGGTTAGTCGAAGTTTTATCTTCTCGTTCCTGCGGTATGAGTTTCTCAGTTGACTTATTTGTTTTAGTTGTCAAATCTATGGGCTTCGCCTCTGATACCACTGGCTCAGGTGCTTTTTTAATAATAGGCTCTTGATAATCGGTAGACTCTGAATATCCCGCCAACACCAATTCTCCGCGTCCATTTTCATCCAGACTATCGAAATCATCTGGAGCCAATAGTCTATCCAAATAGCTTTGTTTTGGTGTCATTTCCAACAAATTAGGAATCGCCTCTTCATCCGCAGAATTCATATCATCAGATACATTCTCCTGTCTTTCCGACTCCTGTTTCATGACTAACGCCTGAGGTTTTACGCACTGACTAAGAAATGGGCATCCAACACATGTCGCACATGCCGTTTGACCAATTGACGCTGATACTTTCTCGGTAGAAGGTAACTCTGCTTCACCGCTAGCTATCGCCACCAAATCAAACCGACCTACACCATCAGTCACTTCTTCACCAACACTAGACGAAAAATCCTCGCTAATATTGCCATCTCTCAGCGACAAAAACACATCAAAATCATCACCATCAATTACTGTCGATGATAATTCTACTGTAGTCGTCACCCCAATCATTGCTCAAAAAAAGTCTCCGTTGAAATTTTCAATTCGCTCACACCAGCGGCGGATAATTTTTGCCAAACATCTCTAACGAACGGCAGACTTCCACAGACCAAAAAATGCGCATCTTCTGGCGTTTCATGAACAATTTTTTCCACATTAAATCGACCGTTAAACCAACCATCTTTTTCTTCAACTTGCTGGCGAGTACTGAACTTCTTCACTTTAATATTTGACGCCGCTAGCTCATTTTCAAAAACCATATATTCTGGCGATTTTTGGCTAAAATATAAAAACGTTGGCTGACTAGAACTTGCCATAACGCTCCAAATTGGACTAAGTCCACAGCCCGCAGCAATTCCGACCAAAGGACTTTCTGTTTGCGGATTGAAATCGCCATAAGCGTGGCTAATTTGTAATTTATCGCCAACATTCCGTGAACATAAATAGCTAGAAAATTCACCAC
>ERZ773250.1333-NODE-1333-length-12418-cov-2.554720_pt1 | contig 12418 bp, 9 predicted proteins | sample MGYA00511258_ERZ773250 | MGnify/ENA primary metagenome ERZ773250 (study PRJEB29015, sample SAMEA2738164) | human oral metagenome | biome: human oral; feature: human-associated habitat; material: saliva | place: China | collected 2187 ... | reverse complement strand
TTTTTGAATCATGACCTCAAGCATATAACGGTCTTTGCTCTCTAGGCCACATTCGTCGATTTCCAATGCATCCAGTGCATCGATGGTAACGGAACGCGAAATAATTTCCTCGCCTGCCACTTGTGCAATATCACGTACGCGCTTTAGAATACGGTTGGCAACGCGCGGCGTTCCACGCGAGCGGCGCGCAATCTCAAGTGCACCGTCGCGTTCGATATGAACGGAAAGAATCTCAGCGGTACGTTCGATGATGAGCAGGAGAGCGTCGGTTGTATAGTACTCCAAACGTGCCTGTATCCCAAATCGGTCGCGCAGCGGTGCTGATAGAGATCCCGTCTTCGTCGTTGCCCCAACCAGCGTAAACGGTGCGAGGTCTAAACGGATGGACCGCGCACTTGGCCCCTTCCCTATAATAATATCAATGGCATGATCTTCCATTGCAGAATAGAGTATTTCCTCAACATGATGGGAAAGACGATGGATCTCATCGATGAAGAGAACATCGTGTTCCTGTAAATTGGTCAACAGGGAGGCGAGATCTCCCTGCCGTTCGATGGCAGGCGCCGATGTCTGGCGAAAATTAGCCCCCATCTCATTGGCAATAATGCCCGCGAGCGTCGTCTTTCCAAGTCCCGGCGGACCATAAAGGAGGACATGATCGAGTGCTTCTCCCCGCGACAGTGCCGCTTGTATAAATTTGGATAAATTGGACTTTACTCTATCCTGTCCAATGTATTCACTGAGCCGCCGCGGGCGCAGACTATACTGCCAGCCATCGGTGGACTGCTCTTCATAGGAAATGATTTCTTCATCTTCCCCCATCTCAGGCATCGTGTTCCCTCCTCTCCTGGATCAGAGCCGCTGTAGTTCTGCCAATGCATAGCGGATCAGCTCCTCCGTATTTTGGCAGGAATGCTTTTGTCGGAATACACGCTGAATCTCACTGTCTTGAAAACCGAGTGTGAGAAGTGCTTCTGTTGCTTCAGCGACCATACCATTTTCGGTATCTGCTCCGAGGTTGTTGTCACTTTCCGGCAGATCTTCAACCGAGACATCTGATAGTTTGTCTTTCAGTTCCAACAGGATACGCTCAGCCGTCTTCTTGCCAATACCGGGAAGTTTTGTGATACCTTTTACATCCTTTTGCTGCACCATACGGTAGAAATCATTTGCTGTTGCCGAAGATAGGATTCCCTGAGCGACTTTGGGTCCGATGCCTGAAATGCCGATCAAATGAAGGAACAGATCATATTCTTCCCGCGAAAAGAATCCATAGAGAAGAATGGCATCCTCTCGTACATTTGTATGAATGTAAAGCATAACTTCTGCATTTGGACTGATATGTGCACGCGTCTGATTGGAAATGAATACGCGATAACCTACATCATGCACATCAAGAAGGCAATAGTCGGATGTGATATGCGTCGCTTTTCCTTTTAGAAATCCGATCATAAATCTCCTCTGCTCCTGTTAAAAACGATCCTTCGCGAAGTTTCAGCCTTCATTTCATCTCGGTCAACATGAGCCTACAATCGATTACGCCAGGCAATTGTGTCCATACAGTGTGCAGCGCTGATCGCGACAGCGAGGGCATCCGCCGTATCATCAGGATGAGGAGGCTCGGGCAGATGGAGGAGTTTTGTCACCATGTAGATGACCTGTTCCTTTGTTGCCTTTCCGTATCCCGTAACGGATTGTTTCACCTGAAGCGGCGTTCTCTCAATCAGCACAAGGTTGTTTTTTGCTGCAGCGAGAAGTACGACTCCACGTGCCTGTCCGACCGGTATGGCGGTCGTAACATTGCGATTGAAGAAGAGCTGTTCCACGCCCATTGCATCGGGGCGATATTTTTGGATGAGTTCATCGAGCACTGTATGGATTTTTAACAAACGCTGTTCCACAGGCATTTTTGATGGTGTTGTAACGGCTCCATAGGCATGAGCATGTAAACGTGACCCATTTTGCTCTACAAAACCGTAGCCGCAAATGGCTGTTCCTGGATCAATACCAAGTACTAACATTGTATGTTCCTATGCGATTCCTAAAAAAGTGCAGACACGATGTCTGCACTCAAGGAAAGTTGTCGTCTACTCATCCATTTCGTAGTTGCTGTAGACGTTTTGAACATCGTCATTGTCTTCCAGCGCATCGATCAGCGTCTGCATTTTCTCCGCATCTTTGTCAACGAGGTGAACCGTCGTGTCAGGAACCATCGTCACCTCTGCCGATGCCGTTTCAATCCCCTTTTCGCCCAATACTGTCTCAATAGCATCGTAGGCATCCGGCTCAGCAATGATCTCAAAGACATCGTCCTCAGAGCGCATGTCCTCAGCCCCCGCCTCCAAAACGAGCTCCAGAAGTGCGTCCTCATCATCAAAGGTATCTCGTTCGACCACGAAAACAGCCTTCTTCTTGAACATCCATGAGACGCAGCCATCCTGTCCAAGGTTGCCGCCATACTTCGAAAAAAGATGACGCACGTCCGCAGCGGTACGGTTACGGTTATCGGTCAGAATATCGAGCATCACCGCCGTGCCGCCCGGACCGTAGCCCTCATAGATCACCTCTTCGTAATTGCTGCCCTCAGTTGCCCCGAGTCCTTTTTGAATGGCACGATTGATGTTGTCCTTCGGAATATTATTGGCCTTTGCCTTGGAAAGCGCCAATTTCAGACGCATATTTCCCGTCGGATCTGCGCCACCCATACGGACAGCAATCGTGATTTCGCGCCCAATCTTCGTCGTGATTTTTCCGCGGATTGCATCATTTGCACCCTTTTTACGCTTGATATTTGCCCATTTTGAATGCCCGGACATTATTTATCTCCTTCCCATCGTCAACGCAGTATTCAGCGAACCAACTGATAGTGCTTCTTTTTTCCTTTTTTCAGTAGTGCTTTCCCTTCTGAAAAATCATCTTCCTGCAAGACATAATGTTCATCAGAGATGCGCGTTTCATTGAGCGTGACACCGCCCTGCTGAATCAAGCGACGCGCCTCTCCTTTGGAAGAAAAGACTCCCTCGCGCGTCAGTGCATCAATCAGCTTCTCTCCACATGTCACATGGAGCTGTGGAACCTGTTCAGAGACCCCGCCGCCGAACAGGGCTCGTGCCATCTCCTGTGCCTTATGTGCTTCCTGCTCCCCATGAACGATCTTCGTCACCTCGTAGGCAAGCACTTCCTTCGAGTGATTCATCTCCTGCCCTTCGACGGCCGTCAGACGATGTACTTCCTCCATGGGGAGGAAGGTGAGCAGAGAGAGGCAGGTCGAGACATCCGCATCATCAACGTTCCGCCAATACTGGTAGAAATCATAGGGAGAGGTCTTCTTCGGGTCAAGCCAAAGCGCTCCACCAGCCGTTTTGCCCATTTTCTTTCCATCGCTTTTGGTCAGCAGTTTATTGGTTAGGCCAAATACGGTAATGTTCTTCTTGCGACGGCAGAGTTCGACACCGGCGATAATATTCGACCACTGGTCGTCGCCGCCCATTTCAAGGCGACAGCCATAACGTCGATTGAGCTCTAGGAAATCATACGCCTGCATAATCATGTAGTTGAACTCAAGGAAGGTAAGCCCTTTCTCCCACCGCTGTTTATAGCTTTCTGCAGCAAGCATACGATTTACTGTAAAGTGTGCTCCAACATCGCGGAGCAGATCAATATAATTGAGTTTGCGCAGCCAATCGCCATTATCGACCATGATGGCACGCCCATCCGTAAAGTCGATAAAGTGTGAGATCTGTGCACGAAAGCAATCGCAATTATGTGCAATTGTTTCATCGGTCATGACCTTGCGCATATCTGTTCGTCCTGAAGGATCGCCTACTGTCCCCGTGCCACCGCCGACAAGACAAATGGGGCGATGTCCTGCACGCTGCATGTGGGACATGGCCATAAGTGCAATCAAATGTCCTGCGTGGAGGCTGTCTGCCGTCGGATCGAATCCTGTGTAGAATGTCACCTGTTCATGATCGAGCAGGTCGCGCAGTGCAGCTTCGTCTGTGCACTGTGCAAGAAACCCGCGCTCCTTTAGAATATCAACAGCATTCAATGAATGATCCTCTCTTCTCTAGTTTTGTCCTTTTTCTATCCCCATGCCAGGTTCAGGCGCAGCTCCTGGAGACTCTGCCGGTGCAGAACGTGCGGGTTCCGCAGGAGCAGTATTTCCGCCTCCCTTGGAAGAGCTTCCAGAGGTCTTTCCCTGCTCCTTCTTTTTTTCATCCGCCTTTTTCTCACCAGAGGACTTCTCATGGTCGACCGCCGTCTCCTCTTTGGCAGACGTGTCAGAATGGGCCGAACTCCCAGCGAAGCTCCGTATGGGCATCTGAGCCAATGCTTTCTGCATAAATGCCTGCCAAATGACAGCAGGTGTCATACCACCGGACATGCCGCGCAAGTCACTGACACTGTCATTCCCGATCCACACGCCGGCAACCAGATCCGGTGTATAACCGACGAACCATGCATCATGATAGTCACTCGTCGTGCCGGTCTTTCCTGCGGCCGGACGTCCGATGTTGGCGCGCGTACCCGTCCCGCGCCGAATGACATCTTCAAGCATCGCCGTCAGTGCCGCCGCATTGTCTGCTGACATAACACTCTTTTCTTTGCGCTCTGCTTCTTCGAGCACCTTCCCGGTACGTGATACGACACGCAGAATAGCAACGGGTTTGACGTGGATGCCTCGGTTGGCAAATGTACCATAGGCGCTGGTCAGTTCCAGCGGAGTGACACCGCGCGTCATTCCGCCTAGGGCTGTTGCCAGATTACGGTCATTCGTCGCACCATCTAGGACGAACGTGGATATTCCCATTTCCTGTGCGTAGAAAATTGCTTTATCGATGCCTATATCCTGTGCGATACGAACGGTTGGAACATTGAGTGACCAGCGTACAACATCGCGCAGGCGAACCTTGCCGGAGAAGTTGCGGCTGTAGTTTTGCGGCTCCCAAGAACCGACCTTCAGCGGCTTGTCTTCGAATGATGGATTCCGGCGTATACTTGTTCTCGAGTGCGGCGGCAAAAACGAAGGGCTTAAACGCTGAGCCAGGCTGTCTGACTGCCTGTGTCGCACGATTGAACTGATCCGTCCCACGCCCGCCAACCATCGCTTTAATGTAGCCCGTGTGCGGATCGATAGCGACCAATGCTCCCTGTGGCTGAACGATCCCGTTGGCATCCGTAAAGTAGGTCGGCAGATTCTTCATCGCCGTCTCTGCCGCAGCCTGCATATCCATGTCGATGGTTGTATATATCTTCAGACCGTCCTTGTAGATCGCATCGTCTCCATATTTCTCTGCCAGCTGTTGGAGAACGTAGTCCACAAAATAGGAGGCACTCTTGCCGCCATCATTTGTGTTTTTCGCAATATGCAGCGGCTCCTTCTTTGCCGCTGCGGCTTCACTGTCACTGATATAGCCGTACTTAACCATCTGATCGAGCACGACAGCCTTGCGCTCTGTCGCCGCATCCATATTGTTGACCGGCGAGAAATAGTTCGGACTCTTTGGAATCCCCGCAAGCATGGCACACTCATTGAGTGTCAAATCCTTGGCATCCTTGCCAAAATAGGTGCGTGCCGCTGCCTGAACACCGTAGGCTCCCTGTCCAAAGTAGATCTGGTTCATGTAGAGCTCAAGGATTTCCTGCTTCGTATACTGTCGTTCCAGCTGCAGCGCGAGGAATACTTCCTGTACCTTGCGCTTTAGTGTGCGATCCTGTGTAAGGTAAGCATTCTTCGCAAGCTGCTGCGTAATCGTAGAGCCGCCTTCCGTGACAGTCCGGCCGCGAATATTTGCCCAGATCGCACGTACAATGCCACGTGGGTCAATACCGATATGATCGTAGAATCGATTGTCCTCCACCGCAATAAAAGCATTTTGGAGGTTTTTGGGGATTTCATTGATGCCAATCGGACGACGATTCTCCGCCGCATGGATATTCGCAATCTCATTTCCATGAATATCGTAGATCTGCGATGATGCCGGCGGAACAATGTCCTCTGCCAGATTGGATCTGGTATTCAGACTTGCCGTCAGGAAACCGCAGCCGACGCCGATGACCATGACAAACAAAATTAGTCCTACGACGAGGATCATCTTCCCCAGGGAAAACCCTGACGACTTCTTCGTTGCTTTCTTTTCGCTCTTCTGCATGGATACCTTCCTAACCTAGGGAAGCACGATAAATTTAACGCCATCATCTTGACGCATCTTTTTTGCCCGTACTTCGGCGGAAAATCTAGTGCAGAGCCTTACTCTGCGTCCGGTTTTCCACCTCGTTCGGACGAAAAATTACGCCAATCTGACAGACTTCATTTTGTCAGTGATTCCCAAGATGTGTCCATTGGAGGCGCTTTGTGCACTCAATTTCTCTATTGTAACACAAAGTTGGTATTTTGTAAGGAGATTTTCTCAAAAAGCGCGCGACAAGAGGAGTTTTTCACTTCTATTTCAGTGTAACAACGGTTGCACCTGTACCGCCCTCAGAAATATCAGCAAAAGAGAACGCGCGGATGGATTTATTTCGCTTAAAGTAATCACGCAGCCCAAGGCGCAGCGCTCCTGTCCCCTTTCCGTGAATGACCAGCACAGTGGAAAGCCCTGCAAAGACAGCATCGTCAATGAATTTCTCAAGAACTGCCTCTGCCTCCAATACGGTCATGCCACGCACATCAATCTGTGGACGAACCTCTGCCGATTTCTGCGCCAATGAACCGCCGACGCGTATCTTGTTGATCTTTTTTTTACGCTTTTGGTGTCCGACAAATGTGCACGCATCCATCTTGACCATGGTACGCAGACCGCCAACTTGAACGCTGAGCTCCTTGCCCTGTACGGAAAGCACTGTACCCTCCTGGGCAAGCGTACGGATGTAAACCGTATCCCCGCTTTGAATCTCACCGGGGCGAACGGGTCTCCCCTCCGCAGGAATTTTCGGCGATATGTTGTGCACATAGGCCTCATTCAATCTTGACCGTGCTGCTTGAATCGCTTTTTGACGTTCCTTGATGCCATGGTCATCAAACTGTTCCTTGAGCGACTGAATGGTCTCCTCGGCACTTCGTCTTGCCTCACGTACAATGTTGTTTGCTTCTTCGCGTGCCTTATGGAGGAGTTCCTGCTTCGACTGCTCAAATGCAGCACGTTCTGCGCGAAGGCGTGCCTCAGCCCTGCCGACATCCGTTTCTTTCTTATAGAGGAGCTGATTTTTTTCCTCATAAATCGTCTTGGCACGTTCCAAATCGTGAACAACGGTTTCAAACTGGGCATGATCCTCGCTGACATATTCTTCCGCCCGTGCAACGATCTCCTCCGACAGACCGAGTTGGCGGCTGATGGAAAAGGCATTGCTTGCCCCCGGTATACCGATGAGCAGACGATAGGTCGGACGGAGCGTCTTGAGATCAAATTCAACCGATGCATTTTCAACGCCTTGCTGTGTATACGCATACGTTTTGAGATCTGCATAATGCGTTGTCGCAACAGTAGCGATGCGATTCATAAGGAAATGTTCGATGATACTCCGCGCAAGAGCAGCGCCCTCATCAGGATCAGTTCCCGCGCCGACCTCATCTAGGAGCACCAAGTCGCCGGATGTCGCTCGATCGATGATGCGTACAATATTGCGCGTGTGCGCGGAAAACGTGGATAAACTCTGCTCGATGCTCTGTTCATCCCCAATGTCCGCATAAATATTTTGATAGATCGGTATCTCCGAGCCTGACTCAGCCGGAAGAAAACAGCCTGACTGGGACATCAGTGCAAGAATGCCGAGTGTCTTCATACTGACCGTCTTACCGCCGGTATTCGGCCCCGTGATCAGCAGTGTGGAAAAAGTTTTCCCCAGCTCTATATCAATCGGAACGACCTTGTCCGGAGGGAGCAGTGGATGTCGCGCCCTTTGCAGATGCACATACCCGTCTTTATTCAAAATCGGTGGATAGGCTCTCATCTCACGCGCCAAGGAAGCACGAGCAAAAATGAGATCGAGATCGGACAAAATCGTGCAGTTGGCAGACAAAATATCAGCAGAACGGGCAATTTCACCGGTCAATCGCTGCATAATACGCAGGATTTCCTGCTCGCGTGCAATTCCCATCTGACGCACGGTGTTATTCAGCTCGACAATGGCGAGTGGTTCAATAAACAGTGTCGCGCCGCTTGCGGATTGATCGTGAATGACACCTGGAAATTGGCTGCGATATTCCTGCTTGACCGGGATGACATAGCGTTCATCGCGCACGGTTACAATAGCTTCCTGAAACATTTTTTGATAGGCTGCATCGTGAAGAATGGAAGAAAGCCGATCCTTTACCCGCGACTGCGCCGTACGCAGCTCATTCGTGATGCGATGAAGGACGGGGCTGGCATCATCGCGAAAATTTCCGTATTCGTCAATCGCTGCCTTAAGATTCCGTTCCAACATGCCCAAGATTTCGATGCGCCGCGCCAAGTCTTTCAACAACTCTGCATCAGCAGACAGATCGCGAAAAAAATACTTCACGTCTCTCATGCCGCCAATGGTGCTCTTGACCAAGCGCAGCTCATCCAGTTCCAGCAGGATACCTCGGCCTGCCTTTTTAAGAATCTCCTGCAGATGATGGATGCCATCAAATGGAGGCGGCTGAATCTGTGCAACCCGTACTGCCTCTTCGGTCTCCCTGTGAAGTTGTGCAACGTGGTCATAGTCGGAAGATGGCATGATACTGCTGCATCGTTCTTTCCCATAGGCTGTGGCGGCATACGATGCGAGTCTGGTTTTTATTTTTTCGTATTCTAAAACCTTAAATGACTCCGTGTCCATAAGTACCTCTTTTACAAAGAATGCGTCAAAATAATGCGACAGAACTAATCTGTGCTTCTACAAGATTCCACGAAAGTAATGACCGCGTGTAATGTCCTTTCCTTCCTGCATTTGTAGGCGCTTTTCTTCTTCCTCGGTTAAGGGCAGAGATAGTTTCATCGCATCCCTGTAGGCAGAAACCGTACGCTGCAGCTCATCCGGTGCCGTGCCGCGTCCTTCGATGCGCAGGGTTGTAATCCCCGCACGTAAAATCTTCGGAACATGTGGGAGAAGTGACAGTTTCTTGCTGTTCAATATATGCATACGACAGAATTGATCGGTTACAATGGGAAAATCGATACCCTTGCGGTCATGCAAAAAATATCTTCCTTTTCGGCATGGCATCGTGCACTGTCCCTTATCTAAATTGCCGAGGAAACTTCCGAGCACACAGTATTCCGATACCATCAACGGAAGGCGACCGCTGACCATCATGCTGAGCGGGATAGCAGAATCATGGGCGAGCCGCGCTGCCTGTTTTTCGTTTAACTCCGGCGAAATCGTTGCTTCCTGGAAGCCATACGACTGCAAAAAGTCAAGGGTTGCCCTATTGTAGCTGATCATCGATGCATCTGCATGAAGAGCAGCAGAACAATGCTCCTGCGCGAGCTGGGCAGTTCCGATATTATGGACATGAAGAGCAGCAGGTAATTTGTTTTCAAAATGTGCCAGAAGATCTACTAACGCAGAACATTCACCTTCATGGACGATACGCGGCGTATTATAGTCAATGCGTACGTGATGCGCCTGTGCATAGTCCCAGACAGTATCATAATCACGCGGCTGCAAATGGCGCCCCTCATAGGACTCACCGCCGTAGAGAAGCCCATCTGCACCGCCGGAAATTGCTGCTTCGGCGGCCGCAATGGAATCCACAGAGACCATCAATTTTGCAGGAGGTACAGTCGACACATTCTCTCGCACAGGAACCATGACGCGACATATCTTTTTTTTCGCCTGAAAACGGCTAAGGCGTATCTCTTCTAGCGCGGCAATCGCTGCTCTGCGAAGTTTATTCAGTTCGCTGACGGGAACCATTACTTCCGGATCGATCTCGCAGGTGAGTTCTTTCATGACAAACGCCGTTGTTCCCAGGCGTTCCATCTGTGCTTTTGCTATCTCGTCGGTGAGAGGACGCTTTGTCGCGCACACCGGCAGGTACTCACTTTTTTCATCGACACAGTTTCCTGCATCATCTTCAATATGGAGGGTCAGCGGAGCTTGTAGTTTGGCATGAAGGTGCATGGCGACAGGAATCTTAGCAAGCGAATCCGCTGCATAAGAACGGCGCGCCGTCTCCATCAGTTTTGCATCATAGACCTTGAAGGCTCGGTCATGCATACGTACACGTCCACGGATCCGGAAGGAGACAATATCCCCCGCAGATGCTGCCGGACACTCGCGCCCCTCTTCGTCATAGAGATGTTCGATCTCCGCAGAAACGCGGCCTCCGACTTTGACCCAGAAATCCAGCTGATCCCCAACAGCAAGATCACGGGCAAGTTTCAGCGATACCATTTCCGTACGGGCATCATAATCGACGACACGGCCGACCAAGAGCCCCCGATTGTTCGGACGGCGGTCACTCATCATCTGCTTTCCTTGGTATCTTTCCATGTATGCTGTTGTGAAGTCCCGATTAAACACCTGCGCCAAATGATCGCGATCATCATCGTCGATCGGCGGTTTTTTTGCAGCAAGATAGTGATCGATCGCCTTTCGGTACGTGCGGACAATGGTCGCAACATACTCAGGACGTTTCATCCGGCCCTCGATCTTCAGCGAATATATCCCTGCGTCGAGCAGCTGTGGAATCAGATCAACGGCATTCAGATCGCGCGGAGAGAGCAGAAAGTTTCCGGCAGAATCGCCGAGCACATCTCGTCCTGCTGCATCGATCAGTGTATACGGAAGGCGGCAGGGCTGCGCACAGCGGCCGCGATTGCCACTGCGCCCGCCGATCATGCTGCTCATCAGACATTGTCCTGAGTAGCAGACACAGAGTGCGCCATGCACAAAGCATTCGATCTCAACACTGCTCTCACGGCATATCTTCTGTATCTCAGGAATGGACAATTCCCGTGCGAGAACGACGCGGGAAAATCCAAGCGCTGCAAGAGCCTTTACCCCTGCACTGTTGTGGATGGTCATCTGCGTACTCGCATGCAGCGGAAGGGACGGTGCGATTTGCTGTACTAGACGTGCCGCGCCGAGATCCTGCACCAATACAGCATCTGCTCCAACCGAGGAAAGAAAGGAGAGATATTCCTTTAACTTAGGGAGTTCCTCATTGTCGATGATCGTATTGACAGCGACGTGTACCTGAACGTTCTTCAGATGAGCATAGCGGATGACATCGCTCAGTTCCTGCTCGTCAAAATTGGCCGCATAGGCGCGCGCACCAAACATTTTTCCCGCGAGATAGACGGCATTCGCTCCATTTTCAACAGCAGCATAAAAAGCCTCTTTCGTTCCCGCAGGCGCGAGCAGTTCTACCAATGATTCCACCCCTTTATTTCGCACAAGCTGGATTATTCTTCTTCCGTAGAATCCGATGCCCCCTGCATCTCTTCAAAAAGACGCAGCTGATCATCATCCAGCGTCTTTTTTATATCGTCGATGTTCGGTAAGGCAGGAAGATCCTCTATTTGCGCTAGGCCAAAGGAGCGCAAAAATAAATCCGTCGTTCCATACAGAATGGGACGCCCGACCACGGGTTTACGTCCCATTTCACAGATAAGTTCCAGCTCCATCAGCCGTCCAATGGAGCGTTCGGCGCGCACCCCGCGGATGTGTTCTACCTCCTGCTTGGTGATGGGCTGCCGATAGGCAATAATAGAAAGTGTTTCCATCGCAGACGAGGACAGTGTCGGCTGTATTTTTTCAGCGAGCTTCTGCACCCACGGAAAGGCGCTGGGGTGCGTCACAAGCTGATAGCCGCCTGCCGATCTGCGCAAAAATATTCCGCGTGCCTGCGCAGCTATATCGCGTTCGAGGACGGTCAGTGCCTCCTGCACCTCCCACTCCGGAACCTCGATGATCTCCGCTAATTTTGAGAGGGGAAGCGGTGCACCTGCGGCAAACAGAACGGCTTCAAGAATACTCGAGCGGCTAAGAGACTGCACTGCTGCCCTCCTTTGTTGAAATCGTAATCACATGATACAGACATTCCTGCGTAACGAGTACGGTCTGCATCTTGACGAGCTCCAGCAGTGCCAAAAAAGCAGAGAGCAGCTCTTCCCGCGTTCCGCTGGGAAACGCGTCGCTCAGTTTCATGCGGCCATGATGTGTATGGAGAAGAGACAGAATATCCGCCATCTTATCCTGCACACGATACTCCTCCGCTGAAATGACAACCGTCGGTATGCGTGGCTTCTCCTGCGCGCGCAGGACATCCGAAAAAGCCCGCAGCAGCGCATCAGGAGAAAGACCAAGCAGCGGCATACGATGCGCAGGAAGCGGCATGGGAGAGCGTTCCACATAGGGACTCTGTGCATCGTTCATCGTTGCGAGAATCGACGCGATTTCTTTAAATCGACGATATTCCAACAGGCGTTCGACAAGCTCCCTGCGC
>ERZ773250.1328-NODE-1328-length-12445-cov-2.902986_pt1 | contig 12445 bp, 9 predicted proteins | sample MGYA00511258_ERZ773250 | MGnify/ENA primary metagenome ERZ773250 (study PRJEB29015, sample SAMEA2738164) | human oral metagenome | biome: human oral; feature: human-associated habitat; material: saliva | place: China | collected 2187 ... | reverse complement strand
ACATTGTTCGTGGCTTGGGTGATGGGAAAACGTGTTTGGCTTACTCGCCGTTTCCGTGCTGAGGAGGCTTTGGAGGGAATAGAACGCTACGGAGTGGATGTTTTGCCGATAGTGCCCGTGATGCTGGCTCGTATGATGCTTTTGCCTCAAGCGGCAAGTAAAATGAAGAGTCTGCGCTGCATTATTTCCGGAGGGGATCGCCTTGACCGCAAACTTGTAGCGCAAGTGCATCGGGAGGTTGCCCCCATCATTTATAATCTTTATGGCACGTCAGAAGCCGGATTCTTTCTTCTCGCAACCCCTCAGACTCTCAATGCCTATTCTGAAGAAACGACCTTGGGATATCCTATTCGCGGGGTGCGATGTAGGGTGCGCAACTCGGATTCGGATGGGGTAGGGGAGCTGTGGGTCTCTTCGCGCTGGGCTATGCAGGCAAGACGTAATAGCTGGCAGGCAACCGGAGATCGGGTGTGGTGCAGTAAGGAAGGGGCTTATTTCCATCGGGGGCGAGTCGATAGGATGGCGGTCTGTGGCGGAGAAAATGTTTATCCAGAGGTAGTGGAGCGTGTGATTGAGAGTCATCCCGAGGTAATTGCAGCCCAGGTGTATACGATCCCTCATCCCGAATTCGGTAGCGTGCTAGCCGCCCGTGTCGAGCTTTCTACGGATTCTGTGCTTACGGCAGAGGTGCTTTCCTCTTGGATCAAACCCAGGCTCTCTCGGGCGGAGTATCCCCACAAAATTGAGTTCGCCCCTCTAAGCATGCTCTCTACGGGTAAGAGGTCTTCTCTTTAGAGGTGAGTTTTGCCACGTCTATCCTCCTCTTTTGTTGAGCAGATGGGCTTTGTTTAGCGTGAGTTGCTTACCTTTGTAGGGCATAGCGGAGGGCTTGTAAAGACAGAGTTCTCCCTCGGAGAAAAAGATAATGTGGATAATAACGACGATAGCACTGGGTTTCTTGATTGGGGTTTTGGTCTCTGCTCCTATGGGGCCCGTGGGGGTACTCTGTGTGCGTCGTACATTACATCGTGGGCGTAGAGAGGGGTTGATCACGGGCGTAGGAGCCATGATTAGCGACTTGCTCTATGCTGCCGCTTCTTACAAAGGGATCACGATGGTACTCGATTTTATCTACCGATACGAGTTCTTTTTGCAGATCCTCGGAAGCCTTGTGGTGCTCGCTTTTGGTATTCATATGTATTTCTCTCTCCCGAGTTACGATGTAGTAGATGATGGAAAGAGTAAAAGTGCCTGGAAGCTGATGACCTCGGCCTTCTTCTTTGCCTTGGGCAATCCGCTTATTGCCTTCGTGTATATGGCCTTTTATAGCCGCTACAATTTTGTGCCCGATACCCCCACTCTAGGCTGGCACTTTGTGGTAGCAATGCTCTCAATAGCCCTAGGGGCGATCTCTTGGTGGTTTGTAATTACTTACCTTGTACTGCGTCTCAAGGAGAATGTGTCGGTGGGAGGGCTTCGCATTTTTAATAAGATATTGGCCCTTGTCTTTATTGGAATCTCTCTTGTTGGCCTAGCTATGTGCTTGATTAAGTTCACTTAATTCCTCTCTGACGATGCAACGTAATTGGCATTATTACCTTGGGGTTTTGCTGACGATTGCATTAGCTGCAATTGCCGTTTGCCTTGCTAAGATCCCCTTTATCACCACACTACATTTATCTCCTTTGATTATCGGTATCGTACTCGGGCTTATCCTTGCCAATACGATACGGAGCCGTTTACCCGAGGGGATGACTCCCGGATTGAAATTTGTGGGAAAGCGCATCTTACGCCTTGCGATTGTCTTTTATGGCTTCCGACTTACGCTCTCGGATGTATGGGCAGCAGGCTGGGCTACGCTCTTAGTCGATACAATCGTGGTTTCTTCTACCCTATTGCTAGGGGCAATGGTGGGGCGTTGGCTCCGTCTAGATAGGGAGACTTCTATGCTAACCTCTGCGGGGAGTGCCGTCTGTGGGGCTGCAGCTGTACTGGCTAGTGAGCCGGTTGTGGGCGCTAATTCTGCCAAAACGGTGGTAGCAGTTTCTACGGTGGTTTTGTTTGGAACGCTCTCAATGTTCCTATATCCCGTCCTCTATCAATTGGGAGTGTACCATATGAGTGATGCCCAAGTTGCGGTATACACAGGGTCTACTCTGCACGAAGTAGCCCATGTGGCGGGTGCGGGTGCTGCTATGCAGGCATCCAGTGTGGCAAGTACTTTTGACATTGCCGGCACGGCCACCATTACCAAAATGATACGAGTAATACTCCTTGCCCCTGTACTTATTGTGCTGGGGATGTTCTTCCAAAAGGGGAGCAAGGGAGAGACTCGGGCTACAAAACGCATTGCTATCCCTTGGTTTGCCGTTTGGTTCCTTATCATTATCGGGCTCAATACACTCTTACTCTCTTTAGCTTCTACTTATGGGTTAGAAGATACCTATGCTTCTGTACGAGGCATTATTCGCGGGGTAGACGACTTTATGCTCACTATGGCTATGGCGGCTATTGGTACAGATGCCGTATTTGCTCGCTTCCGAGAGGCAGGATTTAAGCCCTTCGCTCTCGCTGCCGTGCTCTATATTTGGCTTACGGTAGGGGGCTATTTTTTGGTAAAACTTATTGTCTAGTAATCCTAAAAGGTATATGGAAAACAGGCCTCACGAAGGCTTTAAGGGTCTTAGCCCTTCTGCCAATCGATCCGTTTTTATGTGGGCAATCCTGTTGCCTATCGTGCTGCTTGCTCTTATTTTTGGGAGGGAGGCCCTGCCCTACCTAAGTGGATTTTTAGGAGCAATTACTCTGTTCTCTATCTTGAGAGGGCAGATGAGGTTTCTTACTAAGAAGTGGCACTTCCCTCGCTGGCTGGCCGCCTTCCTTCTCATCCTTGAGACCCTTTTTCTCTTCCTCCTTCCGCTCGCCGGCATTGCTTCTATGCTGATAGATTTGTTTACACACAATCATATCGACCTTAATGAATGGTATCGTCAAGCTGTGCAGTGGGTAGATGAGGCCAAGGAATGGATTGGAGTAGATTTTGTAAAACGAGATGGATTCTTTGTTGAGCAGGTTCTACCCGCCCTTACTAAGATGGGGCAAACCTTTACGACAAAGATCGTTGTCGGGGTTTATTCTCTTGTGGTCAATAGCGTTGTGCTGCTCTTTGTTCTTTACTATATGCTCTACGAACGAGAGTATTTCGAGACTGCTATCCGAGAATTACTCCCCTTTACAGAAGAAAATAAACGCATCCTGGTATCTGAGACGCAGCGCATCATTGCGGCTAACGCCGTGGGGATACCGCTGATCGCCATTGTTCAAGGGGGATTCGCCTATCTCGGCTACATCTTTTTTGGTGTAGAGGGAGCACTTTTTTATGCTGTACTTACCGCCTTTGCTACCATCATTCCGATGGTGGGTACTATGGTCGTTTATGTCCCTCTCGCTCTAGCTTTTGGTTTTGCAGGAAACTGGGGTTCCTGTATAGGCCTTTTGATCTATGGATTTTTGGTCATAGGGGGCATAGACAATGTAATTCGCTTCCTGCTCCAAAAGTCTCTTGCCGATATTCACCCTCTTGTTACCGTCTTTGGCGTTATTTTTGGGGTAAGTGTTTTTGGTTTTTGGGGTGTAATTTTTGGTCCTCTTCTCCTCTCTCTCCTGATTCTTCTCCTGAATATATTCCGTCACGACTATGTCCCCGGATCTGTAGCTCAGCCTCGTACTGCCCGTGAGGAGAGGAGTGGTTTGTTGCCTAGATGGGCAAAGAAGAAAAAAAAGTAGCCTGTTTCGTACTCCCTTTCTGGCTGATTTTGTTTTTCTTTTAGGCTGATTCTTTTGAGAAAATCAGCCTGTGTGGGGTGTCTTTTAGGGTAGGAGGGGGATCTTGTATTGCTCTTCGGCGTACTAAAGGAGTGTTACGCCTTGTGCTAGATCCTATGTCTTTTTCTTTGTTATGTCCCTCTTTAAAGTAGTAGAAACGCTTTTTTCTCTAAGAAAAAGCTACCTTTGTGGGTGAAAATTGTGTGCTGTGTCCCTATTTTTTGTGACGTAGCCTGTTTTGATGGATATGAAGGAATGAAGAGATTAGATATATTATCAGTTGTACTAGTTTTGCTCTTGACAGCCTCTTGTCGCTCGGCAAAGAATGTTCTCTATCTGCAAGATCTTGATAGCGTTGAGAGTACCGGTTACACTCGGCTAGAACCTACAATACAGCCCGGAGACTTGCTCTCTATTACTGTTAATTCAAAGAATCCGGAGTTGTCAGCTCCCTTTAATTTGCCGATGGTGAGCTATACATCGTCGGTAGGTCGTGGTATAGGTGTGCAATACTTACAAGGCCATTTGGTAGGAACCGATGGTACTATTACTTTCCCCCTTCTCGGGAAAGTAAATGCCTCCGGGCTGACAAAACAACAGCTCATTGATAAGATTTCGCGAGAACTTGTCGCTGGGAATTATATCAAAGATCCTATCGTGACTATTAGCTTTCAGAATTTCAAGATAACCGTTCTCGGGGAAGTGGCTCGTCCTGGTAGCTTTACGATAGATAATGAGCGAGTTACTATCTTTGATGCGATTGGAATGGCTGGAGATATGACAATCTATGGACGGCGAGACAATGTGATCGTGGTGCGTGAAGCCAATGGCAAGCGAGAGATCTATACGCACGACTTGCGGTCTAAAGAGGTATTCCGCTCCCCATGTTTTTATCTGGCGCAAAATGATGTGGTGTTTGTGAATCCCAACAATACCAAAATACAGATGAGTGAGATAAACCAAAATAATAACGTTGGGGTATGGCTTAGCCTTGTGGGGAGTGTCACCTCCGTCTCAACCCTCGTTATGACTGTGGTGCGCAACTCAAGACCTTCTAAGTAAATCTATACCATACATATCTGCACAACGAACCATGAAGTATAGTGGATCTGAAACAAAATCTATAGACCAAGAGATTAATCGCTCTTCTCTCGTAGAAGCTGCATCATTTATTACCCTTTCGGATATAGGGCTTATCCTACGTTCTAACTGGTATTGGTTTCTAATAACTTTATGTCTTGCTATCGGAGGGGCCTCGATCTACCTCCTGCGGACTCCCAACGTATATAAGCGCGAAGCTAGCATATTGGTCAAGGATAAGATGGATGCATCGAATGTGCTTAGCGAGCTGTTTGAGTCTTCTGCTTTAACCTCTCTAGGTGGAAGGAGCGCGGTAGAAAACGAACTCTTTATCCTAAAAACAGATTTCCTAATCGACCAAGTAATAGAACGTCTTAACCTAGATGTGTCCTATTCTCGTAGCAGGGGGATAAGGACTGAGATGCTTTATAAAGACACTCCTATTGAAGTGCATTTTGTAGGAAATAGTTCTGATGTCCATTGTAAATTGGAGGTCTCTTCTGTAGATGCTAACCATGTATCCCTTCTTTGCGAGGAGTCTTCCATCGAAGCTGCTAAGGGAACAACTACTCAGGTGCAGATCGGGATTCCCCAAGATACACCTATGGGGCAAGTGTTGGTTACTGCTACAGAACATTTCCCCTCATCGGAAAGCTCTTTCTCTCTAGAGGTGAAAAAGAATACTCGAGAGAGAAGCATCCGCTCTTTTTCCCACATCTTCAGTGTTTCGTCTGCAAGTAAACAAGGGAGCATTATTACCTTGACAATGCAGCATCAAAACCCTGAAGTTGCAGAGGATTTCCTCAATACCCTCGTACAGATCTACAATGAGAACTCTCGTAAGGAAAAGGTGCGGATCGCCCAAAAAACCGAGCAGTTTATCGATGGGCGTCTCGCAATTATCGGAGGTGAGTTGGGTAGTGTTGATACAGAAATAGAGCAATTCAAACAGAATAATCGTATTGCCGATATTCAGCAGGAGGCTCGAAGCTATATTACGGGTACTGCCGAATTTGCGCGGCAGATGACCGAAGTGAATAACAAACTTGCGGTGGCCAATTACTTAAAGGATTACCTGAAGTCTCCTAGTTCGAAGAACGAACTTATCCCAGCTAATGTAGGGCTTAATGATATCTCTGCGGATAATTTGATCCGAGAATACAACTCCCTTCTTTTACGTCGTGACCAATTGATTGTCAATGCCGAAACGCAAAACCCCGTAGTAGAGAGCCTGGAGAAGCAACTGGCTTCTATGCACGTGGCTGTAGTTAAGTCGGTAGACAACTTGATCAAATCTTTGTCAATTCAAGCTGCTAGTCTCAATAGGCAAGCCGGGCTTAACGAGGGGCGTATCTCCTCCGTACCGATGCAAGAGAAAGTGGTAGCCTCGATCTATCGAAATCAAAAAATTAAGGAGGAACTTTATTTGTTCCTACTCAATGCGAGAGAAAAGAACTCTCTTACTATAGAAGCTGCCGACTCAGAGATTCGTTTGATACAGCCAGCAATGGGATCTTCCATCCCCGTTGCTCCTCGCAAGGGCATGATTCTTTTGGTCGCTTTTATACTAGGGTTGATTCTCCCGGCTGGGGTCCTTTATCTTCGTTTCATCATCAATAATAAGGTGAGAGGATGCAAAGATATCAAGTCGTACACCTCATTGCCATTCTTGGGAGAGATCCCTCGTTACGAAACGCAGTCTCTGCACCATAGGATTATTCCTAAAGTTTTTCGTTCAAAGGAGAGTAAAAGACATTTGCGTCAGAAAGAGAGATACAAAAATATCCTTCTTTTCAATGCCAAGGAGCGCGTGGTTATTAGTGAGGCCTTCACAGTGGTTCGTACGAATCTTGCCTATATGCTTCACGGGATAGAGAGCAAGGGTAAGGTGCTTATGACTACAAGTGCTATCCCCGAGTCCGGGAAGACATTTATTTCGGCCAACTTCTCTTCTTGCCTTGCTTCCCTAGAGGGGAATAGAGTGCTTCTCATTGACGCGGATATTCGTAAGGCGAGTCTTAGCGATGCTTTGGCAAGCTATATGACCCAACGTAGCAAGGGTGGGCTTTCTTCTTATCTACTTGGAAGCAGTACGGATCTGTCGGATCTGATTGTTCGGATTGATGCAAGTTCGCCATTTGACTTCCTTCCCGCAGGTGTGGTCCCGCCCAATCCTACAGAGTTGCTTTTAGGAGATCGATTCGCTGAACTCATTGATAAGGTGCGCGAAATGTATGATTACATCCTTATTGATAGCGTTCCCTTCGTTAATGTAGCCGATGCGCTTATTACCAATCGGGTAGCGGATATGACTATGGTAATCGTACGTGAAGGTCACTTGCCACGACCCTTATTGTTGGAAATTGAGGCTTTATACAGGTCTAAGAAACTGATCAATCCTGCAATTGTACTCAATGATGCAGGGGCCATGAGTGGTACTACAGGTAGTAGCTATGGTAGCTACGGAGCATATGGATCCTATGGTGGATATGGATCGTACGGCTCTTATGGTAGCTAGGATGTTGCGCTTTGTAGCAGGGTGATGCGATGTTTTTCCTGAAGAGACGAGAGTTAAATATTGTACGAGAGGGCTGGCTCAAGGGCATGGTTGATGTGCATTGTCATCTCTTGCCCGGGGTGGATGATGGAGCTCGCTCTATGGAAGAGTCTCGTGCTCTATTGCAAATGATGGGAGCTGTTGGGATTGACAGTTTCATATTGACTCCGCACATTTATAGCCGCTATCCCCAGAATAACGCTAACACTTTACGGGAGCATTTCGATGCTTTTTTAGCAGATCTTGCCATGCCTCAGGTGCCGATTAGCTTGGCGGCAGAGTATATGGTAGACAATCAGTTTGAGGCACATCTCGATGAGCCTTTGCTCACATTAGGAGACTCTCGTTACCTCCTTTTTGAGTTTTCCTTTGCCGGAGCACCGATGGATTATCCCAGTTCCATTCGTTCCATCCGCTCTTCAGGGGCAAAGCCTCTCCTTGCACATCCGGAGCGTTATCTCTATTTTACTACTGAGGAGTACGAAGCTCTCAAAGATTTGGGTGTCTCATTCCAGCTCAATCTATTCTCCCTTACGGGCATGTATGGGGAGGCGGTGCGGAAGCGTGCTCGGCAGATGTTGCTTTCTGGTTTTTATGATTTTGTGGGGACGGATACGCATCGAAAGGAGAAGTTCAATAAGGTAATTGAGCAGCCCATGTTGCCTAGTCGCTTTGAGTCTCGCCTCACTACCTTGATGGAAAATAACAGGTCGCTCCTTGCTTCTAAGGTCTAGTTTACACCCTTTCTCACTAGTAGCATATTGCCTCCATCCGATAACTTCCAAGGAAAACCTGCTGAGTAATCTCAAAATTGCTCGGTATTTTTTTTGTTTACTTGGGGAGTCTCTTCCCGAAAGTCTTGATGTTTGTCTCCAGAAGTATCGCTGGTTTTCTTTTGGTTGTAGGGCAGAATCCGATTACTTTTGGCCTAAAGAAAGAATTTCTCTAGGGCAGGATTTTTCTTGAAACAGGGCAGAGAAAAATATGAAGTCGCTGAGAGTTCTTCGTCCTTCTTATCCTTACAATTATCTATCTTTGTGGGTGATGAAAGAGCTAATGCGTCGTATTTGGGTGGGTCTACTTCTCCTTTGCCTTACCGTGGGAGGGGCATGGTCGCAGCAACGTATCAAGGTATATGGATACGTAATAGACCGTGAGGATAAACCCATAGAGCTAGCTTCTGTAAAGGTGGCAGGCAAGGCAATAGGTACTGCAACCAATCTCAAGGGGGCTTATTCGCTTGCGCTCTCGTCTACAACGGACTCTATAGCTCTGGAGTTCAGTTGTATAGGTTATCGATCGGTAACCAAGAGTTTCCCAAAAGGTATTACTCAAGACCTTCGGCTCAATGTGACATTGCCCGATGCTTCTACCGAGCTAACCACAGTAGTGGTGGCTGCTCCCTCTAAGAAGCAACAGAATATGAGCACTATAGCTGCGGAAAATATCCGTGTAGTGGTAGGTCCCTCCACCGGAGTAGAATCCCTTGTTGGGACTTATGCCGGAGTGACGCAAAACAACGAACTGAGTGCGCAATACTCAGTACGTGGGGGAAATTATGACGAAAACATGGTCTATGTAAATGGCATAGAGATCCCGCGTCCCCTACTTGTCCGCACGGCTCAGCAAGAGGGTTTGAGCTTTGTTCACCCCGAGATGACCCAGTCGGTCAACTTTTCTGCAGGAGGATACACCGCAGAGTATGGGGATAAAATGTCTTCGGTGCTCGATATCCGTTACAAAACGCCTAAGGAGTTCGAAGGCTCGGTAGAGGTCGGCTTGCAGGGCGATCAGGTATATATCGGTTCGCGGGGGAAGAAGTTGAGTCAGATTACAGGCTTAAGATTCAAAGACGGACGCACACTGCTGGGTTCTCTTGATACGAAGGGAGAATACGAACCTCTTTACTTCGATGCTCAAAGTTATATTGTGGGGCGCTTGAGTGATCGCTGGTCGCTCAGCTTCTTGGGGAATGTTTCTCTCACACATTATCAATTTAAGCCTCAGACCAGAGAGACGAGTTTTGGTACCTTATCCGACATAAAAAAACTAAAGGTCTACTTTGAGGGGCAAGAGCGTGACCGCTTTGTCTCTCTTTTTGGAGCCTTCAGTGCCACTTATACTCCCTCATCGGAGCAACGTCATGTAGTGAGTGTGCATTTTTACAACAGTCGAGAAATGGAGACCTACGACATAGATGGCTCCTATTTCTTAGATAATGCTAAGGAGGGGGATAGTAAGCAACCCAACGTAAGTGACAACTTGAGTGCCCTGGCAACAGGGACCAATATGGAGCATGCTCGCAATCGCTTGCGCTACACGCTGGCTACACTCTCTTATAGTAACCTGCTACAACTGAAACAGGGGCACCTACTCAAAGGAGGTCTGAGTGCCCGACTTGAGGATGTAAACGACTTTATCAGCGAGTGGACGAGACGCGACTCCGCCGGATATAACGTACCCCACCATAGCGACCGGATAGAGATGTTGCACAACCTCTACTCCCAAAATCACCTCCGTAGCTACCGGCTATCCGCTTATCTTGTAGATCAATTTTCACTCGAACTTCCTCAGGGCGAGCTGTCTCTCTACCCTGGGATTCGTGCCTCTTATTGGGGATTTAACAAGGAGTTTATCGCGAGTCCGCGTTTTGTTGCTGCCTTTACCCCGACCCGTCAGAAGGCTCTTACCCTGCGATTTGCTACTGGTTTGTACTATCAAGCTCCTTTCTATAAAGAGATTCGCACCTCACAGCGAGACCAAGAGAATAATAATATTGTTGTACTGAATAAGCAGATCCGATCACAGGGCTCCCTGCATGTGCTCTTGGGTGGAGACTACAACTTCCAATTAGATGGGCGCAACTTCCGCTTTACTACCGAGCTATATTATAAGTATCTGTACCACCTTAATCCCTATCGAGTGGACAATGTGAAGGTACGCTACCTGGGTACTAATACGGGATCGGGCTACGTAGCTGGGATCGATCTAAAGCTATTTGGACAATTTGTTCCCGATGTAGACTCGTGGCTCACAGCCTCTCTACTGACGAGTAAGCAGCGTATACCCGGTATCGGCGAGATGCCTCTACCCAATGCACCTAGCTACAACGTATCCCTGTTTTTCCAAGATTATTTCCCGGGCTACAAGCGCATCCGTTTGAGTTTGCGTGGGGTGCTCTCAGGCGGATTACCTCAGTTCCGCCCCACGGAGGAGTTCCTACCCCCGGCTTTTATCGGTTCCTCCTACAAACGTGTAGACCTCGGGCTTATATATAGGTTCTTTGATCGCTCAACAGATACAGCGCGAGCCAAAAGTTCTTTTTGGAAGCTTTTCTCGGCAGTAGACCTCAGTCTTGAGTGCTTCAACCTCCTCGATAATACCAACGTAAGTGGGTTCTATTGGGTTACGGATGCCTTTCATCAACAATTTGCTGTACCCAATTACCTTACACGTAGGCAGCTCAATGCTCGCCTCCGTATCGACTTCTGAACTTCTGTTTAATGAAAGAATTTATACTTACCGAGACCTCTTCTGAGCGTGCTGTGCTCGTGGGGCTTATTACACCGAAAGTAACCGAGCGTCAGGTGCAAGACTACCTAGATGAGCTTGCATTCCTCTCCACTACGGCAGGTATCTCTCCGGTCAAGAGTTTTGTACAACGGCTTGATATGCCCAACTCTGCTACCTTTGTGGGAAAAGGGAAACTCGAAGAAATTGCCTCCTACATACAAGAGAATGAAATAGGACTGGCCATCTTCGACGACGAACTGAGCCCTAAGCAGCTTCGCGGTATAGAAGAGGTGTTGCGAGTACGCATCCTCGATCGTACCAGCCTTATCCTCGATATTTTTGCCACGAGGGCACAAACGGCACATGCCAAAACGCAGGTGGAACTCGCTCAATACCGCTATATGCTCCCTCGTCTTACGCGTCTTTGGACGCACCTTGAGCGGCAGCGCGGGGGCGTTGGGATGCGCGGTCCCGGGGAGACACAGCTAGAGACCGATAAGCGGATCATCTTAGACAAGATAAGTCGTCTCAAAGAAGAGCTTGTACGTATAGACAAACAGAAAAGTGTACAGAGGAAGAATCGAGGGAAGATGGTGCGAGTAGCTCTAGTGGGCTACACCAATGTGGGGAAGTCGACCCTGATGAATGTGCTCTCCAAAAGCGAGGTATTTGCCGAGAATAAGCTCTTTGCCACACTAGATACCACAGTACGAAAGGTAATCCTGCACAACCTCCCCTTTTTAATGAGTGATACGGTGGGGTTTATCCGAAAGCTCCCCACGGAGCTAATTGAGAGCTTCAAAAGTACGTTGGACGAGGTGCGAGAAGCTGATCTATTGCTCCATGTTGTGGATTTGTCGCATCCTGACTTTGAGTCTCAAATAGCTGTGGTAGAGGCTACTTTGCGAGAGATTTTGGGTAATGAGAATAAGCCAACCCTTCTGATCTTCAATAAGATTGATGCCTTTACGTTCACCCCGAAAGAAGAGGACGACCTTACCCCAAAAAGCCGAGAAAACTACAGTCGAGAGGAGCTAGAACGCTCTTGGATGGCAAAGATGGGACAAAATTGTTTGTTCGTCTCTGCCCATACGGGAGATGGAATTGAGGGGTTGCGAGCTCTCCTTTATGATAAGGTGCGAGAGATCCATATCAAGCGTTATCCCTACAACGACTTCCTATTTCAAGATTATAACGAAGCCTTCTCGGAGGAGGGGCTTGTGGATAATTGATTCTATAATCTCCTAGAATTCAGTCTTATATATGTACGTGTGGGACTGGATGGAGACGGTGGAGAAGAAGATTTTGCATAAGTTTTTTGCCAAGGGTGTTGTTTATTTCAAAACTATTCGTACCTTTGTGACCGGTTTTAAGGAGGGTGTGTCCCTTGAGAGAAAGGGTTCTTCTTAAAAGACTGATGGTGCCATAGCTCAGTTGGTAGAGCAAAGGACTGAAAATCCTTGTGTCCCC
>ERZ773250.1327-NODE-1327-length-12446-cov-3.928012_pt1 | contig 12446 bp, 9 predicted proteins | sample MGYA00511258_ERZ773250 | MGnify/ENA primary metagenome ERZ773250 (study PRJEB29015, sample SAMEA2738164) | human oral metagenome | biome: human oral; feature: human-associated habitat; material: saliva | place: China | collected 2187 ... | reverse complement strand
TAAGTAAGCATCAACAGGCTGATTTTTGATAAAGACCTTGGAAAAGTCACAATAATAACAAATTTGAGTACAAAACGGAATGTGTACATAGGCAGAAGTTGGTTTGGTATACATAGCATTTATTATAGCATAATTTTAGTATATAGATGTTTCAAAGTCCACACTAAAATACATAGGTCTCTTATCAATATATTCTTGCTAAGCAATAAAAACATAGTAAGTATTCAAAAACTTTCAGCTTAATTTTCTACTTCAGCTTGAACTTTTTTCAAATAATGATTTGTCAGTAAAAATGCCATCATTGCAAGAGCAATCAGAAAAGTACCCGCTAACAAATAGCCCACTAAATCTGGTGATACCAAAATGAAATAAGCGCTCACTGCAATAATGATTATGTAAATAATCATAGCAACAATGCCCAAAATCATCTTTAGTGAATTATTTTCACGATTAAATAATTCCGTCACATTCGACCAATTGGTCACTAGCAAACGTTTATCACGATGATATCCCCAAGCACTCCATGCTAAACAAGTCAATGTCCAAGCGATTAGCATCAATAGAATAGCAATAAGTTGTACACCAACCACAAATGAAAAGATTGCTAACAAAATGAATGGTAAAATGGATTGAATGACAAATAAATTCCAAAACTTAAATTTAAGATAACGTGCCATATCAAAGGGTAATACTTTCAAATAATCATAATTTTCACGTTCAAGTGAAATGCCAATTCCTGTTAAATTTGCTCCACCTGTATTTAAACTTGCTACAAATGTTGCTATCAACATCAGTGGAAAAGCAAATCTTGTTGTCAAATAAGGAGAAATCATTTCACTATTCTGCATAAAACTAGCCATTAACGGAATTAGAATAAAATAAGGTAACACACTAGGCATCAAAAGAGTTTGTAATAAGACGGAGCCATCACTGATTAGGTTTAATTGATAGCGCAACACAAACTGCGGAAAGTTCCTAAGTCCATTCATCTTGAAAATTTTCGTTCGTTTTTGTCTATTGACCGTTGCTGTTGTGGTCATTGCAGCTTCATAAAATTCTGGTAAAACCTTTCGCTTAACAATTATAAATAATATAGCGGCTACGACTACCCAAGCTCCCATTCCCAGCAAGGAATTCAAAGCAAAAGGTTGCATACTGAAAGCATGAAAAATCGTCATTGGCGGAAAATAAGCAGGTTGATCTTGCAATATTGCGTTTTTAACGTTAGAGTTATTTTGCAAATTCACCAATAAAATCGCACCAAAAGCCATTATTGTAGCAAGAGCCAGTAAAATATTAGAGGCAAGCTTTTTATATTTCCTAAAAATAGTTGTTTTCGTAATAAAATGAACACCAACCAAAAGAAGGAAAATAAGTGTCGAAAACAGTACTCCTAACGAAATAAGCAGAATAGGGATTGCAAGCCAGATTGGTTGACCTGATTGCATTTGCAAACCAATAAAGTAAATAACAATGGGAAACACTCCCATTAAAGTAGTTAAAAGAACAGAAAATCCTTTCCCAACCATAATTTCGCTCTCACTAAAGGCATAAGGTCGGTAAGCTTGCAAGTCTTTACTTTCATAAAAAACATTGTAAAAGGAAAGAAATCCCTGTGCAAAGATGAAAAGATAAAAGACGCTGACAAAATTCGAAAATAGCCCTGGATTCTGAGCAAGCGGTAAAAAAGCACCCTGTACACCAAATATACAAGCATACAAAATTCCAGCATAGAGATAGTTCATCACTAGATTTCTAGCAACATTTCCTTTTTTCTTTGGATTTTTTTGCTGTTTTTTACGATAACTAGAAAGCCTAGTTGATTGCGTCGTATAAATGATATTTGCATGAATGAGGGAGCGAATCGCTTTAAGACGCATCAGGACTCACCTCTTCTCTACGACCTGCCAAACTGAGGTAAATACTTTCTAAGGATTTTTCAGGATGTTGACTTTTCAATTCCTCAATCGTACCGTAAAACAACAATTCTCCCTTTTTGAGAATGGCAATACGGTCACACAATTGCTCTGCCACTTCTAAAACATGGGTTGAGAACAAAACAGTATTTCCTTTGTCTGCATGCTCTCGCATCATTTGTTTGAGGTCAAAAGCCGCCTGCGGATCCAAACCAGTTAAAGGCTCATCCAACACCCAGATATCTGGATCAGACAAAAGAGCACCAATGACAAATACTTTTTGTCGCATTCCATGTGAAAACGATTCAATAACTTCATAGCGATGAGCTGTAAAATCAAATAATTCCAGTAGCTCCGTTAAACGTTTCTCATAATCTGAAGGACTCATATCATAAGAAGTTCCAACCAATTCCCAGAATTCATTTGCTGTCAGACGTAAGAATAAATCCGGCGAATCAGCTACATAACCAATTTTCTTCTTGATTGCCAACCGATTAGCTGCTAATTCCTTGCCATCCACAAAAATCTGACCATGCGATGGATTAATTACACTAACCAATGATTTAATCGTTGTTGATTTTCCAGCACCGTTGTGGCCAATTAATCCTACAATTTCTCCACTCTGAAGCGTTAAATTCAGATGATTCAACGCTATCTTGTCATCGTACACTTTTGTAACATCCTTAAATTCAATCATAAATTCTCCTATCTATTGAATGTTTTCAGCATGATAGAAATAAAAGTAAAAATTCTTTCTCTTTATTCAAACATATATATTCATTAACAATTTATTATTAGTTTTCCAAAAAAACAAAATAATGCCTCTTTAACTAGTATCTGCCAACTCCAAAATTTTCTGAAAGATTTTCACATTGCGAATTGTCAAAGACTTGTAAAAGCTAGATTTGAGTAGCTTCTTGTGGTAGTTGAACTTGAGATAGTCAGTCTGGTCGCTATTTCTGTAAAAGAAGGCTGTCTGACCGAAATGCAGCAGCTCCCTGTCATTTGCCCAGGTTCTCGCCTCTTCCTCTATCTGCTCGCGACTGGCTTTCGGCAGGTAAAAGCGGACATCACGCCGATAGGCTGCCTCATCCTGCCACCAAGCAGGCAGTTTTGCCACTTCTTCTTAGAGAATAGCAGAGCTGAGCAGGACAAAAGGGATTGGAAAGTCATAGGATTGACTAAAATAAGCCGTCAGAATCTCCCTAATCTTCTCCCCGTTCTCCTGACTATCAAAAAAGAGATCGCCACTGTTGATGAACCGGATTATCAAAGCCCAGCTCCGCCAAATCGACCTTCAGGTTATACACAATGACCTTGTTTTTTCCACCGACATTGATGCCACGGAGTAAGAGAATGTAACGCATTCTTCTTCCCTTTTTGCTTTGTTTATCTTTCTAATCCACCGCCTTAATCTCCAAAATCATATCGCGAATTTGAGCGGCAAGTTCGAAATCCAAAAGACCAGCCGCTTCTTGCATTTGTCCCTCTAGTTTCTTAATCATATCTTTACGTTCCTGCTTGTTAAGACTTTCAATATCTACCACTTCTTCCTTGTCTGGTAGAGTGGCTTTTGTCACACTGATTAGGTCACGGATTTCTTTCTGGATTGTTTGCGGTACAATACCATGTTCTTCGTTATAAGCCATTTGAATCTGACGACGACGGGCAGTTTCATCCATAGCTTTTTGCATGGAATCTGTAATCGTGTCCGCATACATGATGACGTGGCCTTCACTATTACGGGCAGCCCGACCAATGGTTTGGATCAAACCACGCTCATTACGTAAGAAACCTTCCTTGTCTGCATCAAGAATGGCAACCAGACTAACCTCTGGCACATCAATTCCCTCACGCAACAGGTTAATTCCGACTAAAACATCAAAGACACCTAACCGCAGGTCGCGGATAATTTCTGTCCGCTCTAAAGTCTTGATATCTGAGTGCATGTATTTGACCTTAACACCCATTTCTTTAAAGTAATCCGTCAGATCTTCTGCCATCTTTTTAGTCAACGTTGTGATAAAGGTTCGCTCATTCTTCTCTGCACGCGCATTGATTTCCCCTAAAAGATCATCTATTTGCCCCATAGTCGGACGCACTTCAACTTCTGGATCCAGCAGTCCAGTTGGTCGAATAATTTGCTCAATTACTGTATCCGTCTGCTCTCGCTCATAATCCCCTGGTGTAGCAGACACGTAAACAATCTGGTGCACATGACTTTCAAATTCTTCCCGACGCAACGGACGGTTATCCAAGGCAGAAGGTAAGCGAAATCCATAATTAACCAACATTTCTTTCCGAGAACGGTCACCATTATACATCCCCTTAATCTGGCCCATAGTCATGTGACTTTCGTCAATCATAATCAAAAAATCATCTGGAAAGAAATCCAAGAGTGTATAAGGTGGCTCACCTTCACTCCGTCCATCCATGTGGCGAGAATAATTCTCTACACCATTCGTGTAGCCCATTTCGCGCAGCATTTCAATATCATAGTCCGTTCTTTGCTTCAACCGCTGAGCTTCTAAAAGTTTCCCTTCTCTTTCAAAAAAGGCTAGTTGTTCTTCTAATTCCGCTTGAATCTTGCCAATAGCAATCTCCATATTTTCGTCATTGGTCATAAAGTGAGTGGCAGGAAAAATAGCTAAATGGTCTACTTCGCCCAACACTTGACCTGTCAATGCTTCCACTTCTCGAATGCGGTCAATTTCATCACCGAAAAATTCCACCCGAAAGGCATGTTCATCGCGAGAAGCTGGGAAGATTTCCACAACATCGCCACGCACACGAAATTTTCCCCGCTGAAAGTCAATATCATTGCGCTCAAATTGAATATCAACCAAATCATTGAGAAGTTGATCCCGCGAAATCTCTAAGCCCGGACGTAGACTGACAACACTATCAGAATATTCCTTAGGCGAACCCAAACCATAAATGCAGCTGACTGACGCCACAACAATCACATCGTTGCGCTCCAAGAGAGCCGAGGTTGCTGAGTGACGAAGTTTGTCAATCTCATCATTGACCGAGCTGTCCTTCTCAATATAGGTATCACTGGAAGGCACATAGGCTTCTGGTTGGTAATAGTCATAGTAAGACACAAAATACTCTACCGCATTGTCAGGAAAAAACTCCTTAAATTCACCATAGAGCTGACCAGCCAGAGTTTTATTATGAGCGATAACTAGGGTCGGTTTATTGACCTTTTGGATGACCTGACTCATAGTGTAGGTCTTCCCAGTTCCTGTCGCTCCCATGAGAATCTGAGCTTTCTCACCACCCTCTATATTATCCACTAATTGCTCAATCGCCTGTGGTTGATCTCCTGAAGGCTCATACTTGGAAACTAATTTAAATTTATTGTCCGTAATTCTATTTATCATTATTCTTTTCCTCTATACAATCTTCTCTTATTTTATCACAATTCTTAAAATATCACTGATTTAGGATAATAAGAAGCCCACCTAGTCAAACTAGGTGAGATGTGACTTTCTAAATTGCAATGCTGCTGGTAATTTATCTTCTTTTTTAAGAGACCAATACAGATAGAAAATGCTGAGAATTAACACCAGACTGGTGAAAATAGAACCTTCTGCACCAAAAGCCCCACCCGAAAGCCAGTCTACGTTGGATTTCGTATTGTAAGCAAAGACAGAAGCTTCTGCTCCCTGACCACTGACCTGAATACCATAAATGTTACCTTGAACAAAATTCCAAGCCCCGTGGATACCAGCCAGACCCCACATATTGTCCGTTTTTAGCATGTAAAAACAAGCGAAAATACCATCAAGAATAATGTTGATAATCGAAAGAAGCGTTACACCGGGATTTAATAAATGGAGAGCACCAAATAGACTAGCAGAAATTAAAATACCGACCAAAATATTTGACTTAGCAGTAACCGTAGGAAATAGCCAACCACGCGTCACCAATTCTTCTGTTCCGCCTTGTAAAATCCAAAACGGAATCAGGGCGATAATAAAGAGAAAGGGCTCCAAACTAAGATGGTTGAGTTCTAACCTACCTACACCTGTCATCAAAAGTAAGACAACTATGAGAGAAAACTGTGCCGCTCCAATCAAAAAACCTTTTCCTAATTCTTTAAACCAATTTTCCTTAAAAAAACCAAGACTTGAAAAAGGTCTTTTTTCAACGCATTTCACCCAAAGAAAGAGAGCTAAAGAAATAAAGAAAAAGAGGAAGAGTTGGATGAAAATCATATAATGCGATATCAGTTCTTGTATCATTACAAAGCCCGCCCCAGAATGAACAAGGACAAGCACAAGACCCAGCAGTATCGAAATTGGAACCAATGCAAGCTCACCGACAATTTCACCTCCATAAACAAAAACAATCGAGAGGATAACGGCCAACCAAATAGGCGGAATGTAACGGGACTGTTTCACATTATCAAGCATACGAGATTTAAACATAAAATTTCCTTTCTATTTTTTATTATTATATCATATTTATTTTACGCAAATCAAAAAAGAAATTTTCGTATATGTTATAAAATCTAACATAAAAATGCGAAATATTTGCCTTTCGAAGATATTTCTGGTATAATTTAAAAATATTCTTTAAAGGAGAGACTCATGAAGAAAAAAATTATAGCTTTTTTGTTAGCTTTACTACCACTCTTTACTGTAACAACTATTCATGCTGATACAATCAAAGTGGTATCTGATACAGCTTACGCACCTTTTGAATTTAAAGATTCCGATCAAACTTATAAAGGTATTGATGTAGATATCATCAATAAAGTTGCTGAACTAAAAGGTTGGGACATCAATATGACTTTCCCTGGCTTCGATGCAGCCGTTAACGCCGTTCAGTCTGGTCAAGCAGATGCTATTATGGCTGGCATGACAAAGACCAAAGACCGTGAAAAAGTCTTCACCATGTCTGATACTTATTATGATACAAAAGTTGTCATCGCAACGACTAAAGCCAATACAATCAGTAGTTATTCACAATTAAAAGGAAAAACTGTTGGGGTTAAAAACGGAACTGCCTCTCAACGCTTTCTAGAAAAAATCAAAAACAAATACAAATTTACTATCAAAACATTTGACACAACTGATTTGACTTACAACAGCTTGAATTCTGGTTCAATTGACGCCATGATGGACGACCAACCAGTCATTGAGTATGCTATTAAACAAGGTCAAAATTTAAAAATCTCTATAAAAGGAGAAGCTGTTGGTAGTTTTGCTTTTGGTGTCAAAAAGGGAAGCAAGTATGAATATCTGGTAACAGAATTTAACGAAGCGCTTGCTCAAATGAAAAAAGATGGTTCTCTTGACAAAATCATCACAAAATGGACAAGTTCTACAACTACGAAAACAACTAGTTCTACTCCAGAAACCACTACTCCTGCTGGTCAAAAAGCTACTCCCGTAAAATCAACATATACCATTGCGAGTGACTCTTCCTTTGCACCATTCGTTTTTCAGGATAGTAATAACAAATATACTGGGATTGACATGGATTTGATAAAAGCTATCGCCAAAGACCAAGGTTTCACGATTGAAATTACAAATCCCGGATTTGATGCCGCTTTAAATGCTGTACAATCTGGACAAGCCGATGGAATGATTGCAGGGATGTCTGTGACAGACGCTCGTAAAGAAACCTTTGATTTCTCAGAGCCTTATTACACAGCAAACGCAATCCTTGCTGTCAAAGAATCCAGCACAATTACTTCTTATAAGGACTTGAAAGGCAAAACAGTCGGCGTTAAAAATGGTACTGCTTCGCAAACCTTCTTAACAGAAAATCAAAACAAGTATGGTTATAAAATCAAGACATTCGCTGATGCTTCTTCTATGTATGATAGTTTAAACTCTGGCTCTGTGAATGCTGTTATGGACGACGAACCTGTTGTAAAATACTCCATTAGCCAAGGTCAAAAACTAAAAACTCCAATCAAGGGAACCCCTATCGGAGATACTGCTTTTGCAGTGAAAAAAGGTAGTAATCCTGAATTGATCCAAATGTTTAACAATGGTTTGGCAAATATTAAGAAAAACGGTCAATATCAAAAAATTCTTGATAAATATTTGAAAAAGACCAGCTCTGCTTCTAGCTCTTCAGACAGTACAGTTGATGAAACAACCATTTGGGGGCTTCTCCAAAACAACTATAAACAATTGTTAAGCGGACTTGGTATCACCATTGCTCTTGCGCTTCTGTCATTTGCTATTGCTATGGTAATTGGAATTATCTTTGGTATGTTTAGCGTGAGTCCCGTCAAAGCCCTCCGCGTCATCTCAGAAATCTTCGTGGATGTCATTCGTGGAATCCCACTTATGATTCTCGCAGCCTTTATCTTCTGGGGCATTCCAAATCTCATTGAATCAATGACAGGGCACCAAAGTCCGATTAACGATTTTGTGGCTGGTACAATTGCTCTTTCTCTCAACGCTGGCGCTTATATTGCAGAAATCGTCCGTGGTGGGATTCAAGCTGTTCCAGTTGGACAAATGGAAGCCAGCCGAAGTCTTGGTATTTCTTACTCAAAAACCATGAGAAAGATTATTTTGCCGCAAGCAACAAAAATCATGTTACCAAACTTCGTCAATCAGTTTGTTATCGCTTTGAAAGATACTACAATCGTCTCTGCTATCGGTCTCGTCGAACTTTTCCAAACGGGTAAAATCATCATTGCTCGTAACTATCAAAGCTTCAAAATGTATGCTATCCTAGCAGTCTTTTACTTGATTATCATCACTCTTTTAACGAGACTTGCAAAACGCTTAGAAAAGAGGATTAAATAATGGCTAAATTAAAAATTGATGTCAATGATTTACATAAATACTACGGGGAAAATGAAGTCCTAAAAGGAATCACAACGAAATTCTACGAAGGAGATGTGGTCTGCATTATCGGCCCCTCTGGCTCTGGAAAATCAACTTTTCTACGTAGCCTAAACCTGCTGGAAGAAGTTACAAGTGGATCTATTACCGTGGACGGTTTCGACTTAACCGATAAAAAAACAGATGTCGACTTAGTTCGTGAAAATATTGGTATGGTTTTCCAACACTTCAATCTCTTCCCTCACATGACAGTTTTGGAAAATATCACCTTTGCTCCTGTCGAGCACAAGCGAATGACACAAGCTGAAGCAGATAAACTTGGTATGGAATTATTAGAAAAAGTCGGTCTCTCTGATAAAGCTGATGCCATGCCAGATAGCCTCTCAGGTGGACAAAAACAACGTGTTGCAATTGCACGGGGACTTGCTATGAATCCTGATATTATGCTCTTTGACGAACCTACTTCTGCTCTTGATCCTGAAATGGTTGGAGATGTTCTCAATGTTATGAAAGAATTGGCCAAGCAAGGCATGACTATGATTATCGTAACTCATGAAATGGGATTTGCTCGCCAAGTGGCAAACCGTGTTATCTTTACGGCTGACGGAGAGTTTTTAGAAGACGGTAAACCCGACCAAATCTTTGATAATCCGCAGCACCCACGCCTCAAAGACTTCCTAGATAAAGTCTTGAACGTATAATATGACTTCGAGTCTGGAACAAAAATGTTCCAGACTCGTTTACTTTCTAGAATAAAACTCAATAACACAACAGTTGCACTTTCATTCTATTTATTCTTAGTGACAAACTTTTTTCTCGGTACTCTTTTGACATTTTATATCTTTTTTGCTACACTAAAATCAGTAAAATTCGGAGGTAAGGAGTTTATGTACAAGAAATCTATTGCTTAAAGGAAACTTTATCTAGTAGATTTTTTGTTATGCTCTTGCCTATTTTTCATAAAAGAAAATTTTTTCAAACTTCTCAATGATAAATATATTCGTTGCAAACTACTCCGTTTTGCAATGTTTGTTGGCAATCCAAAAACAAAAACAGCTCTACTAGGTAAAATAGGGCTGTTTTTCTTAGCTCTAAAATGACAATGAACATCAAAAGGAGACTTATATGCTACAAATTCGACATTTAACTATTACCCATTTAAAAGATTTGAAAGACTTAGTCAATGATTTATCACTTACTGTCAATGCAGGCGATAAAGTCGGTATTATCGGAGAAGAAGGGAATGGAAAATCTACTCTTCTCAAACTACTCATGAATGACGCACTTGTTTCAGACTATATTAGTTATAGTGGAGGGATTCAGAAAAGCTATAGTCATTATGCTTATTTGCCGCAAACTTTGCCTGAAAATGAAAGAAAACTCTCCCTCAACGACTACTTCTTTGGCGATTTGGACATAGACTTAGATTACAGCAAACTTTACCGCTTTGCCCAAGAATTACATTTTGATAGCGAACGTTTTACTAGTCAGCAAACAATAGCCACTTTATCCGGTGGTGAAACATTAAAAGTGCAGCTTTTAAAAATCCTCTCTACAAATTGGGACATTCTCTTTTTAGATGAGCCCTCCAATGATTTAGACACAGACACTCTGATTTGGCTGGAAAATTTTCTTCAAAATACACCTCAAACAGTTATGTTTGTTTCACATGATGAAAGTCTTTTAGATCATACAGCAACAAAAATCGTGCATTTGGAATTGGTTAAGAAAAAGCAAGAAGCTCGGACGACTGTGAGGAATCTTGATTATGAAAATTACAGCCAGCAAAGACAGACCTCATTTGAAAAGCAAACTAAAGATGCAAAAAAAGAACGAGAAGAATATCAAAAAACAATGGAAAAGCATCGTCGCGTCAAGCAAAGTGTAGAGCACGTGCTGCGCAACACTCATGATAGCACGGCTGGGAGATTAGTGGCCAAAAAAATGAAAAACGTCCTCTCACAAGGCAAACGATTTGAAAGAGAAGCGGCTGAAATGACAGAATTGCCAACACAGGCAGATGCTATCAATCTACAATTTTCTACTATTACTCCTCTGCCATCTACAAAAAGAGTAGTCACTCTCAAACAGATGTATTTGAAGGTAGGGGAACGCACCTTAGCCAAAAATATAAATTTTGAACTCTTAGGGCAGGAAAAGATTGGGATTATTGGTGAAAATGGTGCCGGAAAATCTACTTTTATCAAAGAACTGCGAAATCTATTGCAAAAGAAAAAAGGCATTACGCTAGGGTATATGCCTCAAATCTATCCTGATAGTTTAAACGAAGTCGATTCTCCAATAGATTTTCTAACATCCACAGGAGAAGCTATTGAGCGAGAAAAAATCCTCACCCACCTGGCCAGTCTGCAATTCACGCGTAACGAAGTACATCATCCCATTTCTCAACTGTCTGGTGGACAAAAGGCCAAATTGCTGCTGCTAAAAATGGTATTAGATCAAGCAAATGTCTTGTTGCTAGACGAGCCGACACGCAACTTTTCCCCCACTTCTCAGCCACAAGTACGAAAGCTTTTTACAGACTATAGCGGCGCTATCATTACCGTTTCACACGACCGCACCTTTCTCAAAGAAGTTTGTCAGAAAATCTACCGCTTGAATGAGACAGGAATAGAGCTAGTCAGCAAAGAACAGCTATAAGTTTGTTCTACTAGTCAATCTTAAACAGCCAAACTTCCTTGAGCTATCTGCATTTGGTAATAAACGCCTTTTGCTTGCATCAGCTCTTGATGACTGCCATATTCCACAATATCTCCGTCAACCAGCACTAAAATGATATCTGCATTCTGAATGGTAGACAAGCGATGAGCAATGATAAAACTGGTTCGCCCTACCATGAGCTTATTAAAAGCCTCTTGAATGAGTACTTCAGTCCGCGTATCAATAGAGGAGGTTGCTTCATCCAAAATCAGGATTTTAGGAACCGCTAGAAAAACACGCGCAATGGTCAATAGCTGGCGTTGTCCTTGTGACAAAGAATCTCCTGCATCTGCTAGATAAGTATCATAGCCATGCGGCAATTGCTGGATAAAGAAATGAGCATTAGCAGCTTTAGCTGCTGCAATTACTTCTTCTCGGCTAGACTCTGGTCGCCCAAAAGCAATATTTTCATGAATCGTCGCTGTCTTCAGCCATGTTTCTTGTAAAACCATACCAAACTGCTGGCGAAATGAGACTCTGGTATAATCTGTAATATCTCTGTCGTCTAACTTAATCTTACCCGCATCTACATTATAAAAACGCATGAGGAGATTGATTAAAGTGGATTTTCCAGCACCAGTTGGTCCAACAATAGCAACTTTGCTTCCTGCTGGAACGGTCATGTTTAAATCGTGAATCAAAGGTTTATCTTTTTCATAACCAAAACGGACGTGCTCAAAACAAATCGCACCCCGTACTGCTTCACTCGTGAGTTCTTCTTTTCCAATTTCTACAAGTTCCTTTTCATCTAAAATCATGTACAAGCGCTCTGCACAAGCAAGGGCGCTTTGTAATTCAGCCATAACAGACGAAATATCGTTGAATGGCTTGGTGTATTGGTTGACATAATTTAAGAATGTCACTAATTGTCCAACTGTGAAACTAGAGCCGTTAATGATACGAACCGCACCAAATCCAACAACAATAGCATAAATAAGAGCATTCACGAAGCGAGTCGCTGGATTGACAGTAGAGGAATAAAAGATAG
>ERZ773250.1321-NODE-1321-length-12499-cov-4.868210_pt1 | contig 12499 bp, 15 predicted proteins | sample MGYA00511258_ERZ773250 | MGnify/ENA primary metagenome ERZ773250 (study PRJEB29015, sample SAMEA2738164) | human oral metagenome | biome: human oral; feature: human-associated habitat; material: saliva | place: China | collected 2187 ... | reverse complement strand
TCCTCCTCTTTGTCATCATAGGAGTCTTCACCGCTCCTTTCACCTGCCTGTGGGCAGTGTTCAGGGTAATAAAGGCTTTTCGGTAAGAGGCGGCAAGAATAACATCTATAAAGAAGAAAGAATATGAGTACGCACAATATACCACTCACATCGGCAGAATACCTGAGTTTCAAGGAAGAGATAACAAAGCGAATTCGCTCTGCACAATACGAGGCGTTGAAAGCCGTCAATAAGGAGATGATAACTCTCTATTGGGAGATAGGCAGGCGCATTACTGAACAACAGAAGGCACTCGGATGGGGAAAATCCGTTGTGGAAAACCTCTCACAGGACATTCAAAAAGAGTTCCCTGGAATCAAGGGCTTCGGAGTTTCCAATATGTGGGACATGGCACGCTTTTACGCTGAATATCAAACGAATGAATTTCTCCAACCATTAGTTGGAGAAATCAGTTGGTCGAAGCATATCGTTATTTTGACTAAGTGTAAGGAGACGCAGCAGAGACAGTTCTATATTCTGGCGACCAAGAAATACGGATGGACGAAAGACGTGCTGATACACAAAATAGAATTGAAAACGTATGAGAGTTTCCTGCTCGGACAGAGTAACTTTGATACTACGCTACCTGAAAATATCCGTAACCAAGCCGTCCTCGCCGTAAAGGACGAATATATGTTGGATTTTATTGGATTGGGCGAGGAACATTCGGAGTATGAGTTGGAACAGGCTATCATCAAGAATATCCGCTCTTTTCTGATGGAGTTCGGAACGGACTTTTCGTTTATGGGAAACCAATACCGATTGGAGGTGGATGGCAGGGAGTACTTCATTGACCTGCTGCTATACAACCGTCGCCTGCAGGCAATGATAGCCGTGGAGCTGAAAATCGGTGAGTTCAAGCCTGAGTACAAAGGGAAGATGGAGTTTTATCTCAATATCCTGAATGAGACGGTTAAACTACCACATGAGAATCCTGCCATCGGCATCATCATTTGCAAATCCAAAAGCAGGACGATTGTGGAGTATGCCCTCAAAACTTCTGCAATGCCTATCGGGGTGGCAACATACAACCTCTCACCCGAATTGCCGGAGGCATACAAGGAACTGCTTCCAACATCTGAGGACATAGCCAAGAAGTTGGAAGTGCTTATCAAAGAATGAATGAAGGGAGGTACTCCGAAATACCGGAATATCTCCCTTTTGATTTACCGTTTCTTGAACTTGCCACCTTTCAGGTCACTCTCCACCATACGCTTGTTCAGCTTCTCACGGAGTTCATCAAGAAAGTAGGTACGGCTGTCATCCTTGCGGCGTTTCATGTTCATATAGACGTTGTAGCAGTTCTTTATCTCCACTCCAAAGATTTCAGAAAGAACATCAGCTAATTCCTCCACACCTATTTCTCCATCATTGATACAGTCGCAGGTGTCGAGAGCATAAAGGAGTTCAACTAAATCTGTTGCCTTGCCTGTCCAACAGAGTTTCTTGGCGGGTTTGACGGGCAAAGCTGGAAGAAGTCCCTGCATTCGCATTTTCACTAATTCCAGCTCCGTGTCAATGACAAAGAGCAGCTCCGATACATTTTTTTCCCATTTCAGTTGGTATGCCTGATGTTTCAGTCATACTTTCTAAATGGAATCGAGTGTAATGGAGAGTACGATACAATGAAGCAAGGTTTGCTTCGGTTTCCCCCAACCTTATAATTTCCTTGATAAGACTGTCTGTTGCAGTTTTGCTATTGTCTGATAGCAGCAACTCAAAGGTTTCTGTTTCAATCAGTTGTTTCATATTATGATTTTTATATTGCTAAATTGTTTGTGCTTATGATAAATGCACAAAACCTCCACCTGTTACAACTTCTGATTGCAACAAATGGAGGTAGAATGGAAAAGAGAAGTTTTACTTGCCTTGTTCCAGTGTGCGAGTGGTGAAATAACTGTCCGAAATTGAAGGGGTGAACTTAATAACGTTGTTATTCAATACCGACTTTCTTTCATTTTTCAGATTAATCATTGTCATCTCCTTAAAGCGATACTTATGGTGCTTTGTATCCACTTCCGTGATTGCAGAGACGGTCATCTCCTTTTCTTTCTCTCCGGCAAGATTGTAGTATGTAGCCTTACGGATAATAAAAATGTGCTTGTCGATATAGGCTATTTTCTTAGAGAAGCCGTTTTCATTGGCAATGGTTTTGTTCTTTGGCGTAATTTCTAAGACATAGCAGACATGATTACCTACATTTTGGTCTTTCAAGAATTTATAGTTGAAATCTTCGACAGCTGGTGTGGACATATCGGCGTAAGAAAACTCAGACCCCATGAAACTTTTGGCATTCTCTGAACTTACAATACGTCGGGTTTTACGAAGAGCCGGCATATAAATCCACTTGTCATCGTTCTTCTTCAAATAATCGAACGATAGAAACCCGGTGCCTTTCACATCAGCAGGCTCGGTAAACCGAATGAGTTTCTTTTCCAAACTACCATTCTCGTAGAGTTTACTGACAATAGTCATCTTGCGAACTCGTTTGTCTCCGGACGGACTGTAAATCGTCATTGATGATTCTGTTTCCATTCCGGCAATACGAGTGGCTTCAATGGCTTTTTGTTGTACTTGTTGCGGGGATAGTCCTCCTTGTGCATGAGCAACATTTGCCCACATGGTTGCGATTGTTATAACCGCCGATAAAAAAACTTTTTTCATTGTATTTATTGTTTGATGAATATTCGTGTATCAATCTTCTTTGAAAAGCTCATAAGCTTTTGACTGTTTCTTTTATTGCTTTTATCCTTTCAGTCCTTTTAAGTTATTTGCAATGGATTTTCTGTCTCAAGAATTTCGGTTTCAACACCATACATAGCGCAGGTACGAGCAGCACTGCGGCAATGAGGCATACGAAAATGATTGTTACCATCATCATTCCGAAAAAGCGGACGGGCAGGAAGCCTGAAAAGAGCAGAACTACAAATCCGATAATAACGGCAATGGCATTGAATACGATACCGCGTCCCGTTGCTTTGAACAAGCGATGTACAGCCTCCTTATCGTCGTAACCCGCACGTCGTTCCTCCCGATACCGCCAGACAACATGAATCGTATAGTCCACGCCGACTCCAATAAGGATAGATGCTTGGAAGGCGGTCATAAAGTTCAGGTCGATACCAAAATATCCCATCAGTCCGAAAAGCATCAACATGGCAAACATGAGTGGAACGATTTGCAGTAATCCTGCCTTAAACGATTTGAAACCGAGGGATATAATGATAAATACAACAACGAGGGAAATCAACAAAGAAAGGAACTGCCCGCTTACGACATGCTTGTCCATATCCGTGAATACATCGGCATTGCCACCAACAAGTTTCACATTGGGGGCATCTTTTACCATTTCCTTGATTTGAGCAACACATTGTCGCAATACCGGTGTGTTCAATTCCTTGAAACGAATCATCAAGAGAGCTTTCTCAAAATTGAAATCCACCATCTTTTCCAAATCCCTCTGACTGCCGCTCATCAGATACAACTCGAAGTATTGTGATACGGCATCGTAGGTGTCGGGGATTTTATCATAACCTTCTTCGCCTTTGTTATAGAGAGCACGGCTGATCTGACGTGTAACTTTCGCGATAGACTGCGTTGTTCCCACTTCGGGGATTTCTCGCACCTTTTTCTCCAAATCATCAATTTTCTTCAACAAGGCAGGGTCTTTGATGTCGCCTTCGAACACGACACAGAGCGGAAAGAAGCCCCCCAGCTCCTTATTGATGATTTGTGCGGACTCCTTCGCAGGATGTCCGTCAGGGAACAACTCGGCGGGATTTGAGTTGATGCTGAAACGCAACAGTCCGGCTGCTCCGATTAGAGAAATGACCACGAATAAAGCCAAAATAGTCTTGGGCTTTTTCGTTACCCAATCGGCAATAAAGTCCAATAATCTATCCAACCCTATTCCTCTTTTGCTTTTAGGGTTGTTATCCGCTCTCAATCGAGGTTTGGTTTTGGGAAGTACCGAACTCAATGCAGGTATAAAGAACAGACTTCCAATCAAGGCAAGTCCGATACCGATACTGCCAAGAACTCCCATCTGTCCACCGGGAATCAGCACATGTCCCAACATACAGAGCAACCCTGCAATGGTTGTCAATCCTGACAAGATAATGGGAGCGCCGAGACTTGTAACCATTTTGACAGACAATTCTTTTGCTGTATAGTTGTTTCCGGGAAGATTGTCTCTTTGGTAGCGGGCAAACATGTGTATGCCATAGGAATTGGCGGTGGCAATCAGCAATACAACTAAAATAATGGTCGTAACGGCAAACTTCCATCCCAACAAAGGTGTTGCACCCAATGCCGTGAATATCGCCATGACTACAATCAGAATGGGAAGCCATACCCCTCTGAACTGACGGAAGCTGATAAAGAGAAAGACCATCATCAACAACAATCCGAGAGGAATGAGCCGAGCCATATCCTTCTGCATCATTCCCGCATTCTGCATTCGCATATACGGAGAACCTCCCAAAAGAACTTTCTCTGTGCCGGGATACTTGGCAATCATTGCCTCCACTTGGTCTATTACGTCCTTGTCCTTTGCTCCGGGTTCAAGCAATCCAATAATGGCTGTGGTCGTAAAATCTTTGGAAACCACGCTTCCATAGACAAGGTCGTTACCGGCAAGCTCTTTCTTAATAGTGGCAACATCTTCAGCAGTCCGTGGAATCATTTTCACGGCCGCATCAACGGTCATTGCGTCATTCTCACTGCGGACATTTTTCAATTCAAAGACGGACATTACCCGTTCTACGCCTTTGATGTTCTGCATATCTTGCGAGAAATGCTTCACACGCTTCAGTGTCTTGCCATTCACGACATCATCTGTCTGTACGACAATCATTACCATATCCGTACCGCCGAACATTCTTTCTATCTGTTTTTGATTTACACGAGAAGGTAAATCTTCCGGCAGATAGGTAAGCAGGTCGGGATTAAAACTTGCATTCTTCATCTGAAAGCCCATAAAGGCTGTCAGTGCAAGAAAGAACACGATGACCGCCCAGCGGTATCGTATCACAAATTCAGCTAACTTCTTCATTCGATATTATTTTAAGATTAGATAATCTAAAACGAAACTTTCAACTCTGTAAAAACCGAGTTCTTGGTCTTTTCCAATATCCCAAACAGACGGTCGTCCGGTCCATAGAACAGCTGCCCTCCCACCGTAAGCGTAACGGCATCGGCTATGGCATAACGAATCTTGGGTTGGAAGAAGTATTCTTTCGTGCTGAACTGGCACAGTCCGAGCAGTTCCACGTTCAATGTTTCGTGGAGTAATGACAGTGCAGGTCTGACCGAAACCGAATGATTCCAACGCTCGTGTTGCGTGAAAACAATACGGTTCAGTGAGTTTAGTTTCTGAACTATCGGATTGCCTTTAATGGCTGTCTCCAAGTCCGGTATATACTTACCTATGTACTGTACAATCAAACTGAAATTATCCAAGCTTCGGTCAATCCCTATTGTATATTCCATTTGCTTATTTGGAACGGAATAGATGGGATTATTGCCTTTGTCGGGGAGTGAACAGGCAAATTCACCTCTTAATCCGTAGTTACCCAACGAGGTGGAAAAGTCCATTCCGACAACATGCACCCGATATGGCTCTTGCGATAAAAGGATTTCAGAAGGAGTTTTTTCATAAGCGATGCCGGGAAATTTATGTAACCCGTTGTAATAGGAAAGAGAGAGGTCGAAAGACGGTTTTTCCAAATCTATTTTCACTCCGAAAGACTGGTTCTTCCATCGGTAAGGACGTTTTTCATTGTTCCATACAATCCCATCTCCCATAGGCTTTCCGATGAAAGGGAACAATGATGATTTGTAAACGGGTATCCAATCTACTTCGATACGGAAGGGATAAGGATTAAAGACACCTTTCACTACGAAATTTCCCAGACGCTTATCGTCTTCCTCCGGTGAGAACACACAAAAGTCTTGGGGTGTAACGTTATTGGTCGGATTGAAACCGTCTGCCCGTCCCCAAAGAACGATTTGCTCACCCACACGAAAATCGAACTTGCCAAGATTAAGATTTACATAAGCCTCGCGGATGTCAAACTTATGATTGTTGTTGCCATCGGCTCTGTAACGGACTTCCGAAAAGGCGGAAGCACTTATGCCGATGGGAACTTCTAATTTCAAGGCACCCTCTCCGTAGTAATTGCGTATTTCCTTTTCTCCGCCAAAAATACCTGCACGTAAGATCGGAAAAACGAAAAGTACAGAATTGCAGAACGAAAAGTGCAGAATTAACAAGTCGCAACAACAAAACGAAAAGTACAAAGGAGGGGCAAAAAAAAATACACGCCACCTCCTTTTTTTACACGCTGGTTAATCGCTAGTTAATCATCGCTTAATCGATACTTACCTTATAATAAAGTACCTCGGGATTAGCTCCGCCCGACCCGAAGGGGTTGGATCGGTACAATATTTGAGCACCGACAAATGGATGCTGATAACCCCACGCAGCGGAGGTGCGTCGGAGAAACGGCACGAAGTCGAACTTAGTCGAAGAGAAGTAGAGGTAGTTAATGGTTGGCATCGAGGTGAGAAGATCTAGGTAATCATCGCACGACCACGAGCTACCTCGGTATCCACCGCACTCAGTCGAGAGATAGGGAGGGTCAAGGATTAGTATCGTATTAGAGGCATCCTTATATGCTGATAGTAACTCTCTGTAATCGACAGATATAATCTCTAGCCCACACAAATACCTCTCGGATGCGTCAGCATCTGAGAGAGCCGTACGGCTCGGGTGGGCATAGAGGCCTCTTGATGCTAAATCCTCGAGAGAATAGGCAAAGTTGTTGGTAAACAACAGCCATCCTGATAAGGTTACCCAGTCGACGTATTGACACCTTTTTTCGTGGGCTTGTACAGCTCGTAGAACAAGAGCTTTGTACTCTTCCGAGACGCGGGAATTATGCTTGAGTGGGGCAAAAATAGAAACAATCTCTTGTCTTAGCTGCTCGGTCTCCTTAATGTGGCGGAGACGCTCGGAGTAGTTATCGTAATCGTTGTATATAACTCGTGCAGTAGGATGGATATCCTTGCATAGGCGGGATACGAGTCCCGAACCTCCAAAAACATCGACAAAGGTCGTATTAGGGGGCAGCGAGCGGACAATAGGCTCGAGCTGCCTTAGCCACCTGCGTTTTTGCCCGGCAAATGGCAAAGGGGCTGTAGTGTATTGTATCATGGTCTTAATAAATGCACTACCTTTGTAGTGCCAAACTCAAAATTAAAATAGGTGCTAGCACACTGACGGGATCTATATCCCCTCGCTGGGTGTGCTAGCACCTTTATTTTTGCCCTTGGAGTTTGGCGACAAAAGGGCAGAAAGGCGAGGGGCTTTTTATGCCCCTCTGTGCGTTTACTCTTTTGCGGTTACCTTGGTGGGCTTACCATCATTGACAAAGGTCGCGGAGTAGGTCGAATTGTCACTTGCAGGGTCAGTACGGTCAAAAGAGGAGACGATAAAATCACCCTCCGTGAAACTCTTACCACCATTTTTGCCTTGCTTGTATCCGTATTTGAGTTTTACTGTCTTGCCTTGTGTGATAGCCTCCTCAAGCTCCTCGAGGGAAGTATCGCCAATCTTGCAAAAACCATCACAAGTGATTGTAACCTCTACTTTTTTTACAACCTTTTTGTCATAGAGAGAGTCTTCAACGTCCTTATCGGTAACCACAGTAGTGGTAGTCTTCATTTGACGCTTGTGCGTTTTGGCTCCAAGCATCACTTTATCTCCAACGGCGACGACAATGTCACTACCATTTATATATTTTGTTTCAGTCGTGGATGATGAGGGAGTGTTAGGCATAATCTTTTAGGTTTAGTGTTTTATCTTTTGTTTTTGGCTAATCTATATGTGACATATAGAGCGATGGGTATAGCAGCTCCAAGGCCGAGCAATAGGAGGATATTGCCCCCCTTTTGAGGAGGAGGAGGAGAGTCCTCTATAATACGCTTAAGTGTCGTGACACTTGGAGGAGGGACAGAGTCTACTCGATAGCTACTCTTACTCTCGCTTGTTGCCCTTATACGGTCAGAGGTCTCGCGTATGTAGATCGTATCCCCTACCTGCTTAATAATCACACTATCTACTTGTAAGATAGTATCGCGTTGTATTGTTGCGATACTATCGCGATGGTAGTGGTGCACGTCAACGGGGACGATACGAGCCTTGCACCCTACAAGGGTGAGGAGAGCGAGAAGAATAAGGGCTGCTTTACTCATCATCATTATCAATCTGTGCTTGGAGATCAGAGAGCTCTTGCATTAGTCGCGTACGCTCCTTAATTAGCTCCGAATTTGTCTCCATCAGCATATCAATGGTATCTTGATAGCTTTTTATCCCCTCTGCCTTGCGGTGACGGCGGGAGGTGGTCACATTGATAATCGTACCAATTAGCCCGCCTGATACAATTGCTATGACTAGGTCTATTATTGTACTCATCGCAACCGCTTTAGAGATTTTGGGTGGAGGTCGGGGCGAATACGCTGCTCTTTGACCTCGCGGAGCATCGTACGGAGCTCCGCGTACTGTTCACGAAGCAACTGTTGCTCCTGCTGTGTGCGGTCAATACTCTCATTGAGACGACGGATAGCTCGCCGAGAGCGTACGTAGTATCCATACAGGTATCCCACTCCAACTCCTGCTAGGAAGGCTATAAGGTTAATAAGTATCTGCATAGTTGTAATAGTTTAGGGGTTAGATCATGGCTTGTGCTCGCTCCCATACATCGACTGGGACCTCTTGCCCTGTCTCTACCTTAGTCATTGCACGGGCGAGAGCGACATCCTGTGCAGAGGACAAGTGAACTCCGGCAGCTACTCCGAGACGCTTGCTGACATATCGGATGTATCCTTGCGTATCGTTACCATCTGAGGGCGGTGCCCATCTTGTGATAATGGACTGTACGGTTGTTAGCTTATGCTTAGTGCGGTAGGTAGAGAGGAGCTTAAGCATTGCCCTACAGCCCCACTCGAGGGTTGCAAACTCGCAATACTTATCGCCTTGTCGTGTGATCTCTCCCTGCCACTTTTTCGCTGAGGGGCGAAGGTTACCCGGGTTGTTACGTTTGATCATAAGATATTATGCTAGGGGTGCAGGGCGATTGCTCGCTCCTACAGAGCCCTAGACGGTAAAAGATTAAGGTTATTACTCAGTATAAGCGGTACCGGTTGCGTTAACAAGGTATACGCCCTTAGCATCCTTACGGATTACCGTACCACCGGCGCGCTCTTGCCCCGAGATCACGTCTCCGTACATGGTTGCACTGCCCTCATCCGTAAACAACTCGGGCTCACTTTTGGCGACGCCTACGCAATTTTTTTGCCAGGCAAGCATATCGACCCCAGAGGGGAGGAAGAAATCCTGAACGACGGAGAAGCCTAGGATCTTACCTAGCACTCCCTCAGCAACGTTGCCGGATTGGGAGAACGCAAGAGCCTCGTTATCGGTCATCGAATCGAGAAGGGCGTAGTAGTTAGCAGGCGTGAGCATCACATACCTGTCTGTCGATAGCACCTTATCGGTAGCGAACTGCTCGGCAGCAGCAACAAACCACTTTTTAATAGCCTCTCCTGTTGCCTTTTTGCGAATCTTGGTTGTCGCTTTACACCACTTTTTGATGGTGTCTTGGGCTACTGATTCTTTGAGTGCAAGTCTCGCCTCAGCGCAGACGCTTTCTCGTTTATTGTACGAGGTCTCGAGCTCCTCGGTTCGGCCGACGCGGATAGGCTTAATCACGAACGTATCGAGCTCAAAATCCACATCTGCATCCTGCCTCTCGCCTACAGCGACAGGGAAAGAAGAGGGATTTTTGGAGATGGTAGCAGGGGTGCCCGCATTGGGGACATGGACTTTATGACCATTGACAAACTCGGAGTAGTCGTTAGCCTTGGAAAGGATGGAGTCTGAGGAGAACAGATTACCAACAAGGGTATCCGCCCACAATTCTACTAAGATTGACATGTTTTTTTAGGTATTAGAAATTAAGGTTAATAGTTAAGGTTGTGTGTTAGTGCTTGCCGAATTTCTCCTCGTACTTTTTCTTGAAAAGCTCGGGGTCCTCGGCACGGAGGGCAGCGAGTTGACCTCGTTTATCAAGCTCGTCCCAGGATCCGGAGAATCGCGTCTCAGCGGGAGGAGTAGATTGGAGCATAGAGCTGAGCGATTGGGGCTTGGAAATGGATGACAGGACACTCTTACAGAGCGTCTCATCCTTAGCATAGAGCTGCTCATAGGTCGCTCTATCAGACTCCTTAATGCGTCCATCTTGGACGGCTGCTGTAATCAGAGCATTACGCTCGGCAGTACGGAGGTCGGATAGCTCCCCTTTGAGCTTTGCAAATTCGGCGGAGAGGGTAAGGATGGCTTGCGACAGTTCGGCCGCAGACGCTCCTGCATCAAGAGCAAGGGCTTGATACGCCTCAGAGGCAAGTTGGATAGGCTCCTGGATGGGGGTTGAATTGGGTTTTGGCATAGTTGCTTTTAGTTGTTCTAGGTATTTAACTTCTTCTTCCTGGTCGAGAGGTACCCCCTCTCGGCTGTATAGTTTGACAGCCCCTCGATTAGAGGGGATAGAAACGATAGAGATCTCTAGGAGCTCCCACGCAGTTACAGAGTCATAGTCCTCGTGGTAGGTCAGTTCTGATATAAAAAATCCGGGGGACACACCTCGGAGGAATCCCTTCTCCGCTTTGCGCTGCACCTCTTTGGCCAGGGGATCCTCGGTGTCAAACTCGACAGTGGCTATGAGCTTACTCCCCTCGATACGGAGGTTAGATGCCTTACCCACGATACGCTCTGTATCGTGCTGATAGAGCACAATAGGGTTATCAGTGTAGCGAGTAAGGTCGCACCCCTGATTGGATAGGCGCCATCCTCTGTCGTTTGTTATTGATTCGTCATTGATTATCAGGTCCATCTTGGTGTGGTTGGGCTTAATTCGCCGGCAAAGTTGCCTCTCTTTTTACCATAGACAAAATCAATACTACGCCGTGTTGTAATTGTTTTTATCTATATCCTACCGGCTTTAATTTTGCCCCCGAATTAAGGTTTAACCACTATTTAACTATCGATTAATCATGGACAAAAAACAATCAACGACTACTCAGACTACTATTACGATTAAGGGTGTAAGCTACCCTTGCTATGTAACGATGGGAGCCCTCCTGCTCTATAAGCGCATCACAGGGCGAGAAATGAATGAAGTAACAACTCCCTCGCTCGAGGACACTATGCAGATTATCTATTGCGTCGCTAAAGCGGCCTCAATGGCAGAGGGTATAGAGTTTCCGTTTGCGGATGTGGTCGAATTTGCGAGCCACCTCACTCCTGATCAAGTCTCTGCTATCCGTATTGCTTAATATCTAATGATCTACCTACACCCCTCTCTCGGCATCACAAACGCCCCCGCCACACCTCCGCGCATCACAGATCCTAGCTACATCGACAGGGTCTATGAGTTTGTAGGGGGCAATAAGGCGCAATTTAGTGTGGTGATAGAGGCAAGCAATGGCACTGTCCTTGACGACATCAAGGAGACGCGTCTTACTGCTCATCTCTTTGATGTGGAGGGGCGTGAGCTCACGGAGCATCTAACCACCCTCTCTCTCTACTGGGAGGAGCATAATGAGACATGGACAGAGGTCGGGAGGGGGTGGTCGTACCTTGTTAATGACAACTCTCGCTTTTTGCGCCTCTTGCGCGTACGCGTCTCACAGCTTGATATAATGACTGCACTTGGTGTCACAGTCGACGCAGAGACGCGAAAAACACTCGCGGGGATTATGGTACAGCAAGAGGTCAAGATAACAAGCAGCTCCTCTATTTATAATCGCATACCATCTGCAGATCTCATACATCAGCAACTTGTTAATGATGTCAAATTTAGGGAGTTGGTCAAGGGGGACAAAGGCGATGCCGGCAAGGACACCGCCCCAATCCGCCCCAACCTCCTCGAGGGATACATAGATAGAGTTGTCACGCTCGAAGCGAGGAATAATGGTACCTCAAGCGATAATTACAATTACGACTTTTTGGTTGGTCCAAAATGGCTGGAGGATGGAAAGGCTTATGTCGTAAGCGCTGATTTTGAGTGGGTGAGCGGCGAAAAGCCTGACGGGGTTAGCTTGTTAATGTACAAGAGAGACAGTAATCACTTGTATAGTCACGTGTCACTCGATGGCAAGACAAAGGCTAGAGTGAGTATATATATCCCAGTTGGCGTGCATAACACTGTAGGGATAGCAGGCTATGCAGGTCGAGCAGGTAAGACTCGAGGTGTTGCGGCTCGATACAGCAACATTAAGCTTGAGGAGGTACAAGAGGGAGAAACCAAGGAAAGCACGACATACCTACCTCATATTAACGACCTTAAAGGCGAGCCCGGCAAGAGCCTGACACTCGCGGACTTGGACATTAGCTGGAAGG
>ERZ773250.1317-NODE-1317-length-12529-cov-12.208193_pt1 | contig 12529 bp, 10 predicted proteins | sample MGYA00511258_ERZ773250 | MGnify/ENA primary metagenome ERZ773250 (study PRJEB29015, sample SAMEA2738164) | human oral metagenome | biome: human oral; feature: human-associated habitat; material: saliva | place: China | collected 2187 ... | reverse complement strand
GTGGTGTCGTTGGGGTACAGGACACGGGAGATGTCCATGGTGCGCTCACGGTCGATGATCGCGTCGGTGAAGCGCTGGGAGTTGAAGGCGTCGTAGTCGAACTCTTCGATGGGTTCGGCCTTCCACAGGCGCAGAGTGCCCACGTTCTTGGTGCCGTAGCCGGTGATCGCGATGTCGTAGGGGACGGCGCGCACGGTCAGGTCGGCGTAGGAGACGATGCGGAAGCGCTCTTCGCGGCGGGTGACGAAGGGGTAGCCCTCCTCCATCCACGGATCCGGGTGCTCAGTCTGGAAGCCGTTGTCGAAGAGCTGCTTGAACAGACCGTAGCGGTACAGGATGCCGTATCCGCGCACGGGCAGATCCAGGGTAGCGCAGGAGTCCAGGAAGCAGGCGGCGAGGCGGCCGAGGCCACCGTTACCGAGAGCGGCGTCCGGCTCCTCTTCGAGAACCTGGCCAAGATCGAGGCCGTAGGCGGCGAGGGCTTCGCGAGCCTTCTCGACGAGGCCGAGGTTCGACAGGTTGTTCAGCAGGGCGCGGCCCATGAGGAACTCAGCGGAGAAGTAGTGTTCCTGACGGCCCTTGGCGTAACGCTCGGTGGTGGCGGCCCAGTTGTCAGCGATCTGATCGACGATGGCAGCGGACAGACCTTGCCACACCTCCATCAGAGTCGAGTCTTCAACGGGGCGTCCGGAGGTCGCACGCACGTGCGAGGGCAGCGACTGCGTCAGATCCAGCGTCATATGACTTCCTTTTTCGTAACTACGCCCTCCCGCCAAGCGGCGAGCCCCGGGTAGGGATCGGGCCTCACCTTAGAGATTACCGATCCGCGCAGCTAATTCCCTGTTTTGACCATTCTCTGGGAGATTCACCACCCCTCTCACGTGACCAACTACACCCCCGAGCAAGGCCCCATGACTAAAGACCCAACCCCCACACTCCCCTACCAGCTCACTCGAGACCAGCCCCGCGCGAAGACTCACGAGCATCGCACAATGACAGCACGAACACTGAACTGGCCGGGTGGAGAGAATCGCAGGGAGCCGAGGCTTCCCCCAATTCCGGAGAGCACAGCACCGCACACGATAGGGCACCACAACGGAGGTACCGAACATCAGGGGTGTGCCCCTGCGGGGGCACTGCCCGCAGGGGCACATATACAGGAAAGTGGCACCCCTCGGGCGAGCGATGCCACTTTCCATCACCGGTTCATCATGAGGGCTCAATTCATGGTGACTTTCGGTACTTCCATTGTGCATGTGACGCGCATATCATTTCAAGGCGAAACACCTCGTTTTCGTTGCAAATCTGCGGTACATCCGTGCACGTTTGTGCATAAAGCCGGTGCGAGCTGCGCAAACTAGACAAAAAGTGGACCCGCTCGATTCAAGCGGGTCCGCGTTGTTTGTCAAGAGAGAATACCTCAGTGACGCTTACGAGCAATGATGAGGGTCACACCACCAGCCAGGGCGATGACACCAGCGCCCGCAGCGATCGACGCAGAGGAACCGGTGTTTGCCAGCATCGTGGTAGAAGCCTCAGCAGGCTCGTTCGAGCGACGAATACCGGAACGAACACTCACAGGAGCCGGACCTTCGGCGGGGGTCACCTCACCATGGGTGGTCACGCCGGTCCCAGAACCGGGGGCGACCGGCTCGGGAACAGAGGGTTCCTCGCTGGGGGTAGGCGTCTGAGGCTCGGGGGCAGGCGTCGAAGGCTGCTCCGGACCGGGGCCGGGGTTGGACGGCTCGGGGGTCGGCGGCTCCTCGGGACCAACGACCGGGGTGGAAGGCGAGGGAGTGGGCTGACCAATAGAGGGGTTACCCTTCGAAGGTTCACCGATGGAAGGGTTCCCCTTCGCGCCGTCACCAATCGGAGACTCAGCTGCGACAGCAATGCCGGTGGAAGCAGCGATGATGCCGAAAGCCGCCGTCACGGCGAACAGGGAGGCAGTCGTCTTCTTCATGATCTCTCCTGAAACGGATGTGATGCGGGATGAATGCACAACCCTGACCGGCACCGGTAGTGTCAGATCAGGGATCCACCCTTACTCTACAACACTTCCTGACCATCGAGAAGAGTTTTCCTAAAATCACACCAGGCAACCCTGTCCGTCACATCAAAATCTAACTCAAATACCGAGTAATTCACACCCTTCTAATAAGTTCAAGAACCCTGGAACGTCCCGATAAACTTGAAAATTCCCTCCATGATGAGTTGCGTTGCAATAGCAGCGAGAAGCAAACCTGAGATCTTGGTCAACAGCATGATGCCCCCAGGTCCCAGCAGCCGAGAGAGGATGAGCGAAAAGCGCATCGTCAGCCACATGACGACGTGCGCCAGCACCACGGCCAGGACGACGGCGATCCACGATCCGACGTTCGTTCCGGCCTGCCCAACGGCCACCATGACGGCGACGATCGAGCCGGGACCAGCCAACAGCGGCGTCCCAAGGGGAACGAGCGCGACGTTGACGCTTTCGTCCCCCGTATCAGGTGTCGAAGAGTCGGTGCCCATGAGGAGTTCCATGGCGACCAGGAACAGCAGGACACCGCCGGACAGCTGCAGCGCCTCCATCGAAATGCTCAAAAGGCGCAAGATCTGTCCGCCGAGGATCGCGAATGTCAGGATGACACCGAAGGACACGGAGGTCGCTTGGATCGCTGCCCGCCGCTGCTTAGCCTGGGAATAACGAGACGTGAGTCCCAGGAAGATCGGCACCGTGCCGATGGGGTCCATGATGACCGTCAGCGTCGTGAAGGCGGTGGCGAAAAGGGTAACGTCGAAGACACTCACGGCTGCACCACCTCGATGCTCCCTTGCGCGATGACCTCGGCAACGATGTCGGGGTCGGTCGTGTTTTCGCCGATGCGGTTGGGCTTGCCGGTGCCGTGGTAGTCGGAGGATCCAAACTCCGCGAGTTCCAATTCTCTGGCGATGCGGTCAACGTCAGCGCGATCCTCAGGAGCGTGGTCGCGGTGGTTACGCTCGATGCCGAAGAGACCTGCCTGAGCCATCTGCGCGATAACGGCCTCGGGCAGCAGCCGCTGACGCTTGCGGGCGCGCGGATGCGCCAAGACGGGCACTCCCCCGGCCTCACGCACGCAGCGCACCGCTTCGACCGGGTCGGGTGCCCAGTGGTGCACGTAGTAGGGACCCGACGGGTGCAGGGCCTTGACGAATGCGGCGCTGCGGTCGGGGAAAGCACCGGCGGCGACGAGCGCGTCGGCGATGTGCGGACGTCCCACGGGGCCACCCTCGGGCGCGAAAGCGAGCACATCCTCCCACGTGATCGGGTAGTCCGCGCTCAGGTTCTCGACCATACGGAGGGCGCGCGTCTCGCGGTCCTCCCGGGTTCGCCGGAAATTATCGACGAGGCCGGGGCTGGCCGGGTCGAAAAGGTAGGCCAGCAGGTGCACGGTGATGCCCGATGCTGAGCAGGACATTTCAGCACCCCGAATGAGGGTGACGCCGGTGTCGGGGACAGCGGATACAGCCTCGTCCCATCCGGTCGTCGTATCGTGATCGGTCAGCGCAATCGCGTCCAGCCCCGCCTCGGCGGCAATCGCGAGGAGCTGCGCGGGCGTGTCCGTTCCATCCGAAAAAGCGCTATGAGTATGGGGATCAATTCGCTTCACCATCTGAGATTACCGCATTAATCCGATCACACCACCGGCCCTTGGAGGTGTCCGCCGCGAGCGAGCCCAGGCCTCGTGAAAACCCCTGATTTTGAGCGGTGGGACGTCGTCTCTCCGCACGTCTTTTCACGAACCACGGCCACTTTTGAGCATATGCCCACCCCCGGCGAGACGCCAATCACTGTAGGAAACTGACTGCACACGGCCATATGGCCCCCTCAACACCGATTGGAGTACACGCGTGTCTGACAAGGATCAGACCCAGGTGTCTACCGCGACCGATGCGGGAGACGCCGGGTATAACAAGGCACTGAAAAACCGACATATCCAGATGATCGCCATCGGCGGCTCGATTGGCACCGGCCTGTTCCTGGGTGCCGGCGGCCGTCTGGCCCAGGGCGGCCCCGCACTCGCCTTCGCCTACGCAGTGTGTGGCGTCTTCGCATTCCTGATGGTCCGCGCCCTCGGCGAGCTGGCGGTGCGTCGCCCCTCCTCGGGCGCCTTCGTGTCCTACGCTCGCGAGTTCCTGGGCGAGAAGGGCGCGTTCATCACCGGCTGGTTCTTCTTCCTGGACTGGGCCGTCACCGTCATGGCTGACATCACCGCTGTGGCGCTCTACATGCACTACTGGACAATGTTCGAGGCCATCCCACAGTGGGTGATCGCCCTCATCGCACTGGCCCTCGTGTTCGTCCTGAACATGCTGAGCGTGAAGGCCTTTGGTGAAGCCGAATTCTGGTTCGCGATGATTAAGGTCGCGACGATCCTCATCTTCATGGCTGTCGCTATCTGGGCGATCATCACGCAGGCGCACGTCGCCGATTACACCGCGGGCGTCCACAACATTTCCGAGTCCGGCGGTTGGTTCCCCGAGGGCCTGGCCCCCGTGTTCGCCCTGACCCTGGGCGTTGTCTTCGCGTTCGGCGGCACCGAGATGGTGGGTGTCGCAGCCGGTGAGGCGAAGGATGCCGCAACAATCCTGCCCAAGGCCATCAACTCGATGGTTATCCGTATTTTCTTCTTCTACGTTGGCTCCGTCGTTCTCTTCGCCTTCGCGCTGCCCTACAACGCTTACTCGTCGAATGAGTCCCCCTTCACGACGTTCTTCTCCGGCATCGGCGTTCCTCACGCGGGCGACATCATGCAGGTCGTCGTCCTGACCGCGGCTCTCTCCTCGCTGAACGCCGGACTGTACGCGACCGGTCGTACGCTGCGCTCGATGGCACTCGTGGGCGAGGGGCCGCGCTACGCTGCTCGCCTCAACAAGAACCACGTGCCCTACGGTGGCATCATCATCACCGCGTCGCTGGGCCTGCTGGGCGTTCTGCTCAACGCCTTCGTTCCACAGAACGCTTTCAATATCGTCATGGACCTGGCGGGCATCGGCATCGCTGGCACCTGGGCGATGATCCTCATCTCGCACCTGGCGTTCCTGCGCAAGGTCAAGCGCGGCGAAGCGCAGCGTCCCGAGTTCCGCATGCCCGGCGCTCCCTACACCAACTACCTGGCGCTGCTCTTCTTCGCGGTGGTCGTTGGCTCCAACGTGACCTCCGAGTCGGGCCGCTGGACCCTCGCGCTGTTCGCCGTGGTCGTCGTCCTCATGGTCGCCGGCTGGTACTACGTGCGCGGGCGCGTCGGCAACCTGACCGACGAGGCCGCCGCCTCGCTCCAGGGTGACGAGACCCTGGTGTCGGGCGACTGATCGAACGAAAGGACTGACCGTGCGTCTTCACGTCACGTATGCCGGTGGAACCATCGGCATGGTCGATTCCCCGGAGGGTCTGCGCCCCGGCGCTGACCTGCAGGGGTGGTTCGGCTCCCAGCTGGAGGGCATCGAGCTGGCCTCGAACATCACGATGTCGACGCTGGACCCGCTCATCGACTCCTCGGAGGCTACCCCCGAGGACTGGCAGGCCATCATCGACGACATCAACGCGCACGCCGAGACGGCCGACGCATTCCTGGTCCTGCACGGCACGGACACGATGGCCTACTCGGCTGCGGCCCTGTCCTACGCGCTTGCGAGCATGGGCAAGCCGGTCGTCCTGACTGGCTCCCAGTACCCGCTTGGCGTCGTCGGCTCGGACGCGTCGGCGAACGTCACGGGTGCACTGCGCGCGGCAATTTCGCGCCACGCCCGCGGAGTCATGCTGTTCTTCGGGCACAAGCTCCTGGCCGGCAACCGCGCCACCAAGACCTCGTCGTGGGCCTTCCGAGGCTTTGAGTCGCCCTCCGTGTCCCCGATGGCCCGCACGGGCGCCCCGTGGCGCTGGTACGGCGCTCCCCATCCGGGCACCGGCTGGCAGGATCCGAGCCCGTACACGCGCCAGGATGTTGCCGTCATCGACGTGGTTCCCGGCATGAGCGCCGCCCGACTGCGCGCGATGACGACGCCCCACCCGGACGCTCTCATCCTGCGCACCTTCGGCGTGGGTAACATCCCCGCCTCTGAGCCGGGCCTCGTGGATGTCCTGGCCGAGCTCGCCAACGCCGATGTGCCGATCATTGTCGCCTCCCAGTGCTACCAGTCCGAGGTCATGCTCGGCCACTACGAGGCCGGCAACGCCCTCGCGCAGCTGGGCGCGATCGGCGCGCATGACATGACGCTCGAGGCCCTCTACGCCAAGACCGTCTTCCTGCTCTCGCAGGGCAAGCGCGGCGCGGACTTCAAGCGTTGGATGGACCTGTCCATCGCGGGAGAGCTCACTCTCCAGGACTGATCCTCTCCCACACGACCTGCCCCGGCCTCGTCCCCGCGCCTGCTGCGCGACCTGGGAACGAGGCCGGGGTTTGTCATGCCCCCGGGCACTCCACCGGGGCACTCACAGCCGTAGAATGGGCCCATGAGCGAAGAAGAATCCCAGTCAATGGCAGACCGAGGCGAAAGCCGCTCCCGTCAGCCCCAGTCCTCCGCGTTCCGCGAGTTCATCGGCTCCGGATGGGCTCCACGCCCCACCGATCTGCCCAAGCGTGAACGCGTCGCCGATTTCCTCACCGACCGCGCTCTCAAGGCCGGTGCCCCCTTCCCCGGTGAGCGCCTCGTCATCCCCGCGGGTCCCTACAAGGTCCGCTCGAACGACTGCGACTACCGTTTCCGCGCGCACTCCGCGTTCGCGCACCTGTCGGGCCTGGGCGGCGAAAAGGAACCGGACACGGTCCTGGTGCTCGAACCGAACGAGGACGGCACCCACACCGCGCTGCTGTTCTTCAAGCCGCGCGCCTCACGTTCCTCCAAGGAGTTCTACGCCAACCCGCGCTACGGCGAATTCTGGGTGGGTGCGCGCCCGTCGCTCGAAGAGGTCTCGGCCGCGACCAGCCTGGAAACCCGCCACATCGACACGCTGCGCGACGCGCTGTCCAAGGATGCCGGCCGAGTGAGTCTACGCATCGTGCGCGGCGTGGACGCCCAGATCGAAGATATGGTCAACGAAATTCGCATCCAGGCGTCCCTGCCATTTGGCGACGACGCGCGCGACGAAGACGAAGCCCTCGAGGAGCGCCTCTCCGAGATCCGCCTCAAGAAAGACGCCTACGAGATCGAGGAAATGATCCGCGCGGTCGAGGTCACCAAGGCCGGTTTCGAGGACATCATCCGCGTGCTGCCGCGCGCCATCGGTCACCGCCGTGGCGAGCGCGTCATCGAGGGGGCCTTCGCAGCGAACGCCCGCGAGGAAGGCAACGGCCTGGGCTACGACACCATCGCGGCCTCCGGCAACCACGCGAACACCCTGCACTGGATCGACAACGACGGCGAGGTGCGCGAAGGCGACCTGGTGCTCGTCGACGCCGGCGTCGAGGTCGACTCCCTCTACACGGCTGACATCACGCGTACTCTGCCCGTCAACGGGCACTTCACCGAGGTCCAGGCCCGCGTCTACCAGGCCGTGCTCGACGCCTGCGAGGCCGCCCTGGCCCGCGCCAACCAGCCCGGTTGCCGCTTCAAGGATGTACACGACGCCGCTATGGAGGTCATCGCCGCCCGCCTGTACGAGTGGGGCATCCTGCCCGTTACGCCCGAGGAATCCCTGGCCTCCACCGGCCAGCAGCACCGCCGCTGGATGCCGCACGGCACCAGCCACCATCTGGGTCTGGACGTGCACGACTGTGCGAAGGCGCGCGCAGAACTCTACCAGGGCGCGCTGCTCGAGCCTGGCATGATCTTCACGATCGAGCCGGGCCTGTACTTCCGCGCCGACGACCTGCTGATCCCCGAGGAATACCGCGGAATCGGCGTGCGTATCGAGGACGACGTCGTGGTGAACGCCGACGGCACCGTCACGCGCATCTCCGAAGACATTCCGCGCACCATCGCGGACGTCGAGGAGTGGATCGCGCGCATCCAGGGACGCTAAGCGCGCCCCGCGCGGATTTTTTCGCTGGAAGCGCGCCGCTTAGGGGCGCTGATCCGACGCCTCGGCCTGGTCTCCCTCAGGGGACGAGGCCGGGGCGTCGTCGCGTCCTTCGGGCGCGGGCTGAGCGGGCGCGGGCTGAGCGGGTGCCGCAGTCTGCGCCGCTTCGTTCTCCGACGCGGAGGACGCCGGGGAGACGGCCTGCGTGACCTGCGAGGGTGCCACGGCCTCGTTCGTGCTCGACGCAGCCGAGGCCTCGGGTACCACGCTCGGGATATCCCCCTCCTTGGTCGCAGCGCCAAAACGCGGACGTCCGTCGGGGAAGAAGCCGACAGAGTCTTTCTTCGGGCGTTCTGTCACCTCGCGCGCACGCTTGGGGCGTGCCATGTTGCCTGGCGTGCGCTGCAGGAGCGTGAACGCGCGATCGACGTCCGAGGCCGCCAAGATCGCGTAGCGCTCGGCAACGACCTGCTGAGAGGACAGGAGGTCACGGTTGCGGCCTCGCAGAATAAACGCCAGTGCAGACAGGGCCATGCCGACAAGCGCACCGATGACGATGCCGCCCAGCACCCAGGTGCCCGTGCCGCCCGCGTTCTGTCCCGCGGACATGAACATGCCCGCAAGCGCACCCCACAGTCCGCCGCTGGACGCACCCGACATGGACGCCCGAGCAATCGTCAGGCGACCCGTCACGCGCTCCACCATGTGCAGATCCGTGCCGACAATCGTGATCGACGAAACGTCGAAACCATAATCGGACAGGAAATCAACACCCGCTCGAGCCTGCGCGTAAGTCTGGTAGGACGCAACCTCCGTACCCGTCGGCATCTTCGGTTCCATCACAACGGCCATTTCTCTCTCCAATCACCACAGCAACGGTGGCGTGGGACGCATTGTCCACCCGGCACCGGCTCTCCATTACGACGCATTGAACATCATCAGCCTAAAATGATTAAGTGAGCATTGCATCTATTGAGGTTGGCACCAAGGGCCGACGCGTCTACATCGGAAAGCTTGCCGGCACCGGTGTTTTCGACCCTTTGGGCGACCAAGTCGGCAAGATTCACGATGTTGTTGTCATCTTTCGGCTGAAATCTGAAGCCAACGTCATCGGCTTCGTCGTCGAGGTCGGCCCACGCAAACGCGTGTTCCTGCCGCTGACCCGCGTGACGTCCATCGAAGCCGGATCGGTCATCACGACGGGCCTGCTCAACATTCGTTCGTTCACGCAGCGCCCCATCGAGACCCTGGTGCTGTCCGAACTCTTCGACCGCGTCGTCACCATGAACGACGGCTCCGGCCAAGTGCGTATCCTCGACGTTGCTATGCGTCAACGTCGCCCCAAGGACTGGGTGATTTCCACGCTGCACGTCCAACGCGTGCGTACCTCGTCCCTCGGCTTCACGCGCAGTGGCGAGACCCTGACGGTCGACGTGACCGAGGTGTCGGGCCTGCTCAAGACCGACTCCAACCAGGCGGCCACCGCACTGCTTCAATACACGGAAGACATGCGTCCCGCCGACCTGGCGGACTTCATCCATAGCCTGCCCCAGGACCGCAAGATGGCGGTTGCGCAGCAGCTGACCGACGCACGCCTGGCCGACGTGCTCGAGGAGCTGGGTAACGACGACCGCATTGCCATCGTGTCAGCGCTGGAGGCCGCACGAGCCGCCGACGTTCTCGACGTCATGCAGCCCGACGACGCAGCCGACCTCGTCGCCGAGCTGCCCGCCGCCAAAGCACAGTCCCTGCTGGCCCTCATGGAACCCGAAGAGGCCGAGGACGTGCGTCGACTCATGACCTACGAGGAGTCCACCGCGGGTTCGCTCATGACCACCGAACCGGTCGTTTTCGGCCCCAATGCCACCGTCGCGCAAATGCTCGCCGCCGTGCGCCGCGAGGACATCCCCGCCTCCATCGCGACCGTTGCCTTCATCGCGCGCCCACCCCAGGAAACCCCGACCGGCCAATACCTGGGCATGGTCCACATTCAGCGTGCACTGCGCGAACCACCGCAGACCCTGCTCGGCACGATTCTCGACCGCGACATCGAGGCCGTGGACCCCAACGCGCACATCGCGACAGTGACCCGACTGCTGGCCACCTACAACCTGACAGTTCTTCCCGTCGTCGACGAGGACGGGCACCTACACGGTGCTGTCTCGGTCGACGACGTGCTCGACGAACTGCTGCCCGAAGACTGGCGCGATTTCGATGACGACGTCACCGACCGCATGATGGCAAGGAGCATCGATGGCTGATCGTCTCGACAACCCGCTCGAAAAGCGCCGCGGGTTCTTCCGCCGCCCGGGCTCCGGCGGAGGCGACGGCTTCGGTCGCTTCGCCGAGGCCACCGCGCGCTTCATGGGATCCCCCCGCTTCGTCCTCTACATGACGATCTTCGTCGTCGCCTGGATCGCCGCGAACCTCATGCTCGCTGGTATCAGCGTAGAATCCGCGTGGGACCCCTACCCCTTCATTCTGCTGAACCTCGCGTTCTCAACCCAGGCCTCGTACTCGGCCCCGCTCATTATGCTCGCGCAGAACCGCCAGGACGCACGCGACCGCGTCGTCGCCGAGCAAGACCGCCTGCGCGCCGAACGCAACCTCGCCGACACCGAGTACCTGGCCCGCGAGATCGCCGGCCTGCGCCTGGCCCTCCAGGACGTCGCCACGCGCGACTTCGTGCGCTCCGAACTGCGCGATATGCTCGAGGACCTGCGAGCCGAGATCGCCGCAGACGCCGCCAAGGCCTCGGACACCGACACGGACGGTCACCAGGACACGGAGGGACATTCTCAGGCCGACTAACCTCCCCCCTAGAAGATGGGCACACCGGCCAGTAGAGTGGAGTCCATGCCAGTCACGCTTGAATCCGTCATGGATGCTCTCGGCCAGGTCATCGACCCCGAGATCCGCCGCCCCATCACCGACCTCAACATGGTGACCCCCGACCTGGTCACGATCGACGGCTCGTCCGTCGCGATCAAGGTCCTGCTCACCACCGCCGGGTGCCCGCTGCGCACCCAGATCACGAAGGACGTCTCCAAGCGTGTGGGTGCCCTCGACGGCGTCGAGAACGTCACCGTCGAAATGGGCGTCATGAACGAGGACCAGAAGAAGGCGCTGCGCGAAAAACTCAACGGTGGTCGCCCCGAGCGCGAGATCCCGTTCTCGCGTCCCGACTCACTGACCCGCGTCATCGCCGTCACCTCCGGTAAGGGCGGCGTCGGCAAGTCTTCCATGACCGCGAATCTGGCCGCCGCGCTCGCCGCGCAGGGCCTCAAGGTTGGTGTCATGGACGCCGACATCTACGGCTTCTCCATTCCCCGCATGCTCGGCGTCGACCACGACCCGCAGGTTATCGACGGCATGATGATCCCGCCCGTGGGCGTCGGCGGCATCAAAGTCATCTCCATCGGCATGTTCGTGCCCGACGGCCAGGCCGTCGTGTGGCGCGGCCCCATGCTGCACCGCGCCCTCCAGCAGTTCCTCGCCGACGTCTTCTGGGGCGACCTGGATGTCCTTCTCATCGACATGCCTCCCGGCACGGGTGACGTCGCGATCTCCATCGCCCAGCTGCTGCCCAACTCCGAAATCCTCGTTGTGACGACACCGCAGGTCGCCGCCGCCGAGGTCGCCGAGCGAGCCGGTTCCATCGCCGCCCAGACGAACCAGAAGGTCATCGGCGTCGTCGAAAACATGTCCTTCCTGCCACAGCCCGACGGCTCGCGCCTGGAGATCTTCGGTGCGGGTGGCGGCGAATCCGTATCCGCGCGCCTGACCGCCCAGCTCGGCTACTCGGTGCCGCTCCTGGCCCAGGTGCCCCTCGACATCGCGCTGCGCGAGGGCGGCGACCGCGGCGAACCCGTCACCGTCGCCTCCGGGCCGGCCGCCGAGGTCCTCACAGCCCTCGGCACGACCCTCGCGTCGGTCAACCGAGGCCTCGCCGGGCGCCCGCTCGGGGTCTCCCCCATCCGGCACTGACAAGCCCCATCAGCGTGTGCACCACGGCCTCGTCCTTATCGACGAGGCCGTGGTTGCGTCGCGCAGAGTTCCCTCCTTTTCGAGGGCCTTCAGCACGCACGCGTTTTGGTGTCGTCTCCTTTTTAGCGGGAGACCGGAGCGCCAACGCGCCCGCGTCACGCCTCGCCTGTACCCTGAGGGCTGGAGAGGGGCGCACACGTGTGGACGCACCTGCCCGAGGCGACCGATGAAACGTGAGGATAGCGATGGCGGATAAGGCCCAGACCTGGGTGTATACCGAAGACTACGTGGCGGAGAGCGAAGCTCTAACCGCCGCGCGCGCTGTTGCATCCGAACTTGGAGCCACCCCCGTTTCCTCCGGTACCGGAGCCGCCCTGCGGATGCTCGCCGCCGTCGCAGGCGCGCGCGCCGTCCTCGAAGTGGGCACGGGTGCCGGAGTGTCAGGCCTGTGGCTCCTGGACGGCATGGCCCGCGATGGTGTCCTCACAACCATCGACGTCGAGTCCGAGCTACTGGGCTACGCGCGCCGCAACTTCGCAGCCGCCGGCCTGTCCTCCC
>ERZ773250.1307-NODE-1307-length-12601-cov-3.199267_pt1 | contig 12601 bp, 11 predicted proteins | sample MGYA00511258_ERZ773250 | MGnify/ENA primary metagenome ERZ773250 (study PRJEB29015, sample SAMEA2738164) | human oral metagenome | biome: human oral; feature: human-associated habitat; material: saliva | place: China | collected 2187 ... | reverse complement strand
TAAATAGAAGAATGAATCTTCATTTGTGTCAATTGACTTAACACCCTTCTTATCTTCAATTAACGAATCGATGTCTAGTTCTTGTAAATAGGTTTTGAAAGCCTCTGCCAACTGTGGATTTCGCAAGCCGTATTCTACGGTTGCCTTTAAATAACCTAAGCGATCACCTATATCATAACGTACCCCTTCATAGGAATAGGCTAGAATTTTTGATGAAAGTCTAGCAATGGCATCGGTCAATTGAATTTCATTACCCGCTCCTTGAGGCGTTTTTTCTAACTCGTCAAATATGTCTGGAGTCAAAATATAACGACCTAATACGGCCAAGTTCGATGGGGCATATTCAAGTGGTGGTTTCTCCACTAGCCCAGCTACTTCGTACACATTCGGTTCAATTTCACGGCCTGACACAATACCATAGGAGCTAACTTTTTCGGGAGCTACAAATTGAGTACCTAAAATTGTCACCCCATCATGTGCATAATGACACTCAATGAGCTGTTTCAAGCATGGCCTTTGTGGGTTATACACCACATCGTCCCCTAAGAGAACAGCAAATGGCTCATCCCCAATGAAAGACTTCGCACAGTAAATAGCATCACCTAAGCCACGGGCTGTTTTCTGACGAATGTAATGAACTTTAATATTCGCCAAGTTTCGTACCATCTCTAGATGTTGTTGTTTGCCCTGTTGTTGCAATAATTGCTCCAACTCCACACTAGTATCAAAATGATCTTCAATAGCACGCTTATTGCGCCCCGTAATAATTAGAATATCCTCAATACCTGAATCGATGGCCTCTTGCACAATGTATTGTATAGTTGGCGTATCCACAATAGGCAACATCTCTTTTGGTTGTGCCTTAGTGGCTGGCAAAAAGCGCGTCCCAAAGCCTGCTGCTGGAATGACTGCTTTTCTAACTTTTTTCATGGCGTCCCCTTAGATTAAAAATCTTTCGCTACCAATGTATATTCCCATTTCTTTTGTTTCGTGCGATATGTCAAAGAGCCCTCAAAGGAATGCAAATCTCTATGCCATGTCAGATCTACATAGCGTAATTCATGAGTCTGCATATCTCGTTGCATTTGTACACTAAAACGATCTAATCGTGTAGCTTGTACACTTAAACCATAGTACAAATTATACTTCACATCGATTTGGTCAAATGGATATGGAGAATCTGCTGAAACCGATACATTACTTTGACGATATCCAGCCCATGCATCCACTCGTGGACCTAATTTTGTAGTCGCTCCTACGCCCCAATATGGCATAGACCGTACAGATGAATCATATCCATAATAATCCCGTTGGTAACCACCATAGAATTTTACCTCTGTCTTTGGTCCAATATGAACTGGGTCATGAGAGAGTTCCCCAAAATACTTAGTATGAGAGCCTTTGATATGTCCTTCCACCCATCTACCATAGCTAGCACCGCCACGAATGGTAAACGGCGTAGTACCTATATGATAAGCATGCGTATCTATGGATAGTTCAGGTTTCTTTTCTACCCATACCTTTTTAGCATTTAGTGTAGCTGATTCACGACTGTATGCGATCTTTGCTTCACCCCATGGCAAGAACTGTACATACCCAAAAGATGGTTTAAATCCAACATTGGTACCCCAAGTATAATGCAAGAATAGCTCTCCATGTTTAGATACAGGATAGTCAATCTTACCATTTAAACTCAATCCATCAGAAGAATTGTACTTCGGTCTTGGTACAAAAGAAAATACACTGACTTGTCCTTGTTTATCTTGACGCAAAGACACGGTATATTTTTTTACAGAAATAATTCGTTTATTTTTAATATAAAAGCTCGCATTATGAATGACTGCTTTATCGCCAGGGAATACTTCAATATAATCCCCTTCTACACGATAATCAGGGGCTCCTTTGAAAGCGATAGCATGTTTAGTAGTTAACCAACCTTTTTCAATACGCCCTGTTTTACCATCAAAGTCACCCACTTTAGCTTTCACCCAATAGGGATCCGCATAGCCAAATACATCCTTTGTATGCGCTTCTCCAGTAGTCGCATTGTAGGTAATATGAGAACCTTGTAAATCTTTTGTGTCCCCTTTATCTTCTAAAAAGCGATAGTCTGATGTACTTTCATACTGTTGTGTCTTCGCATTGCCTTCTATGTTTTGCGACAATAGTTGTTGATTGCCACGTTCAACTTCTACAGAGCCATTGGCCCATACACGACCAGTGGTATCATTATAATACATTTTATCTGCATCAATACGAACTGGCACAGCTGGCTTTTGTACCTGTTGTTTTTCTTTAGGAGCTACTGGCTTCACTTGCAGATTTGGTACATACTTTGTATCCGTAGATACAGTGGAACCCATAGGAGTTTGCACATACTGAACCGTAGCTACTTGGGGCTCCGCTTCAAATACTGGAGCTGTAGTATCTACTGTTTGTGCATGGCTTTGTGTACACGCCAATGCCGTCAAAATAGCAGCGGCTGTTACAGAATATCTTTTCATGCCCATCTCCTAGTTTTGCTCGCGTTTTACAATAATAACAGGTTTTTCTGTTAATGTATCATCTGGTACTACTTGCACTGGTTCTGCTTTTGCTTTTACAACTGGCGCTTGTGTAGCAACTGGCTCTGCTGCTTTTGGCGCCACCACTGGCTCTACTGGAGCTTTAGGAGCTATGCCGGTATCCACACCATGTATTTCTATACCAGAAATAGTAACAGAAGATTCCGGTTGTACATATACAAGCGTTCCTGCTGGTAAATCAATGGATTTACCTTTTACAAAGAAACCACCTACTAAGCCCACTGGCCCCAATAACACAGCTCCCGCTACAGAGGCACCAGCCGCTTTTAATTCGCCTTTTGTTTTCGCCCTTGGATAGCTGTGAAAATTGTGCCATCAATACCTTGTAATTGATCAAATACAATGTTCAATTTGGCATTACGTCCAAAGGAACGAGCTTTTGTAATTTCTGTAATATGCCCAGTTCCTACCGTACCTTTAGGAATCAACAAAGTTTCTCCATCCATTACATCTTCGGCTACTTTGACATGTACCACATCATCTTTTACATTTTTTTGAGATGTCACAGGTTCTGTCAATTCTAGAGTAAATACTTGATCTGCTCCAATTGTGCCCGTCTTAGTTTTTAACGCTACTTGTGTACCAAAAATAGATTGTTTTAGTTTTTGTACACGACTTTGTAAGGACCCTTTTGTTTCTAGTCCATTCACACTGCGTTCCATTTCCCCAATGCGCTCTACAAGAGATCCACTATGAACTTCATCGAAATACATCCATTCCAAAGCATTCACTTCCTGATGTAACGTTACCTTTGTACCTTGCCCTTCTACAGATTTGTACAAAGATTCCACTTGACCAGTAATACTGCCTTGTTGTTTGGCTCCCAAAATAGTATCTTGCAATTGATGCACTCGATCTGTTAAGGCCCCTACTTGTACTTTACCATACACAGTACTTTCTAAGGCTTCTGTTTTTTCTAAAACAGTGTCTGGTGCAGCCCATACACTTGTTGTTAAAAGAGCGAATACGGCTCCCAATACAGCAGAACGTTTCATAGTATCTCCTCATCTCTACTAACACATAGATAGCACGGGCAAGCCCGTGCTAATCCATTAAATCTTCAAATCTATAATTGCCGATACACCGACCCCTTGAATGCGATTGGCAGTCGTTGGGTTTGTGCTATCAATCGGTACTAGTCCTTTTACGCGAGCTACGGAATTAAAACTAGCCTCTATTTGCGCTACCGCCTCAACACGTTCCACTTCACTGCTAGGGCCTGTTATCTGCGCCGCACCAATATGGCCGCCTTTACCTAGACTCACAATAGGAACTACTTTTGTTGAGTACGTAGTACTCAAATTATTTTGCTTTAATAAATTATTCAAGAAATTATTGATGGAGTCACCGTACTTATCCACTAGAAAGCCCACGCCCCCTACTTTTAATACGCCTCCTACTAAGCTTCCTAAATTAAATGCCTGTGCTTGTTGAACGCCAACAACACCTACAGTGGCTACTGAGAATGCTACCATAGCAGCTACGATTTGTTTTTTCATCGTAATATCCTCCTTTTCCTTTCCATTGTATCAAAAAATACATTTTTATTCTATACAAAGTATACGGGATATGTATGATTTTTTCATGAAATATTACAATTTTCTAGCAAATTCGTGGCACTTGGTCTTCTCCCAGCATATCCAAGAGGCGAATCCCACCTACTGCCGTTTGTAACCCTACTTTACCGGCATTGCCATTCACCACATCGCCGATGATAACCGCATCACGACCTTCTGTGAAAGTTCGCATCATCTGCACTACCTCATCTGCCACATCAGCGCGTACAATGACAATCATCTTCCCTTCATTTGCCAAATACAATGGGTCGTACCCTAGCACTTGGCATACGGCTTGCACTTCCTCACGAACAGGAATAGCAGATTCTTGTAGGCGAATCCCTTTTTGTGCGGAGTTAGCAATCTCTTGGAGCGTCGTCGCTAAGCCACCACGAGTAGGATCTCTAAAGAATACAATATCTTTACCAAAGGTTTCTAATAACTTGTGAGCCATTTTATGTAAAGGCGCACAATCTGTTTGTATCGTATCTGGTAGATCCAATCCATACCGGGTTCCCATGACAGCAATCGCATGGTCCCCCAAGGTGCCGGAAATGATAACTTTCATACCACTTTCAATATAGGAAGTACCTAACTGTACATAGTCTGGTACGATACCTACGCCGGCAGTATTGATGTAGATACCGTCAACAGAGCCCTTTTCTACTACCTTCGTATCCCCTGTCACAATGGATACCCCTGAAAGTTGTGCCATATCTGACATGGTTTGCAACACAGTTTCTAATGTAGAAATAGGCAATCCTTCTTCTAAGATGAGCCCGCACGACAAATACTGAGGCACTGCGCCCATCATGGCTAAATCATTTACTGTACCGCATACAGCTAATTTCCCAATGTTGCCACCGGGGAAAATATGCGGTGTCACTACATAGGAATCTGTACTCATAGCCATACGTCCCGTTGTGACTGGAAATACAGCGCCATCATGTAATTCATTTAATATTGGATTCGAAAAATATTTCACAATATATTGGTCCACCAATTCATGGCTAAATTTACCGCCATTACCATGGACTAAGCGAATACGTTCCATTTATTCCTCCCAGGTCATTCCACCACTGGAAAAACCATATTTATACCAAGCTGAACAACTGCCTTCTACGGACACCATACAAGCTCCCACTGGATGCTCTGGTGTACAAAGTTTACCAAATAAAGGACATGCATCCGGATGAATCATTCCTTGAATGACAGATCCACATTGGCATCCTTTCGGTCCATCACTGGTTGTAAATGTTCCTAAAGGTAGTTGTACCAACGCATCATAGGCAGACCATTCTCCGCGCAACTTTAAACCCGATGCTGGCAGTACACCGATACCACGCCAACCATCATCGGACGGTTCATATAAGGTATCCATCAACTGTTGTGCTACGGGATTGCCCGTTTTTGCCACCACAGAACGGTACGTATTACCTACATAAAATGTTTGTTCTTTTCGTTGTTCCAACAAATTCACAATAGCCGCCAGAATTTCCACACCATCAAAACCAGCAATACAGCTTGGCATATGATATTCATCGGCCAAGAATTGATACGGCTGTTCCCCAATGATAACACTGACATGACCTGGCAACAGAAATCCATCAATTTGATGCTCTGGATTACTCAATAAGGCACGTAATGCAGGAGGCACCAATTTATGAGAAATCAAGAAAAATACATTTTTTAATCCCTTAGCATGTACTGCCTGAATAGTGGCCGCAATGACAGCGATAGTCGTTTCAAAGCCGATGCCTAAGAAAATAATCTTTTTATCTGGATATTGTTCACTCAATCCAATCACTTCCATAGGGCTATAAATAATTTCAATATGAGCCCCATTTTCTTTTGACTGCCATAAATTACCTGTTGTACCAGGAATCTTCAGCATATCTCCAAAGGTAGCGATGACTACATCCTCTCGAGCCGCATACGCCAAGGCTTGATCCATATATTGTTGGTCTGTCACACACACAGGACATCCAGGACCGCTGATTAATTCTATGCCTTTCGGCAACATTTGACGAATCCCTTCACGAAAGATAGCCACTGTATGGGTCCCACAGACTTCCATGAATCGTACCGTTTCCTCTGGATTATGTAATTCGTGAATGCGCTCTAGTAAACTAGCTGCGACTTTCGATTTTTCCGTTAAAGTAATCTTGTTCAAGTTCTTCTAATTCGCGGAATGCCTCAAGGGTCAAACGCGCTTCCTCCTCATCTACAATTTGTACGGCACAGCCCGCATGGACTAATAACCAATCTCCAATTTTTGCTTCCGGCACCAATAACAGGCTGCACTCTCGTTGCACCCCTGTTAATTCCACGGTACCGATGGTTTCATTAATATGCACCAATTGTGCAGGTACTGCTAAACACATAGTATCTCCTATCTATTTATATAACTTCCTAACCATAATTGTCCCAAGGCGATAGCGCCATCATTCATAGGGCTTTGGGTTGGAACGTGGACCTTATATCCCTGTAATTCTTGCATTACTCCTCCTAGGAGAATGCGATTTTGGAATACTCCTCCACACAAAACAATGTGCGAAATCTGTCGTTTTTCACAACATTGTTTCGCCATCTGTCCTATATAATATATCAAAGTTCTGTGAAAGTTCGCTGAGATTTTTGCTACACTTTCACCACATTCTAATTGTTCTATCACAGAACGTACTAAACTCATCGTATCTAATACAGTTTCATCCATCTTCATATCTAGGATACTGCCCTTCTCTGAAAGCGCCAATTGCTCTAACTCTATAGCAAGATGCGCATCATAGAGATGCTCATAACCTAACCCCAACAAAGATGCTACGGTATCAAATAAACGACCACCACTAGAAGACTGTATCATCTGCATATGGGGCATCATTTTTTCTAACAATTGCCAGCCTTTAGGCAGTGATTCTTTCCACTGTTCTAGCACTGTAGGCGCTCCTGCTGGATAGAGCTGATTCACATACCACAAGGCTTGGCGCCACGGTTCTCGTACGGCTACTTCACCACCTGGCAAAGGGGCATAACTCAAATGTGTCATTCGTTCCATATGTTCTTTATGGCAATATAAAAATTCACCACCCCATAAAGTGCCATCTGTGCCATATCCTGTCCCATCAAAGCAGATTCCTAACACAGGATCTTGAATGTTATGCTCCGCTAGTACCGCTGCCACATGGGCATGATGATGTTGCACTTCTATGACAGGTAATTGATGCTTCTCAGCATAGATTCTACCACACTGCGAAGTATAATAATTCGGATGGGCATCTACAATAACTTGAGTAGGCTGTAATTGAAATAAGTCTTCATAACGTTTCGTGGTAGTCCACAATAAATCTTGCACTCGCTCATGTTCCATATCCCCCATATAGGGACTAAGGATAGCATGAGACCCACGGTTCATGCCGAAAGAAGCTTTCATATCTGCGCCCATGGCAAGCATGGTAGGACTCTTTTCTAATGGTACTACAGGAATGGATACAGGTACGTATCCTCGGCTACGGCGGATTAGGATAGGCTCATTATGAACTACTTGTACCACAGAATCGTCCACGGGGGAAATAATCTCCCGATTGTGAGTCAATATATAATCTGCAATGCCCTGTAGCTCTTCTGCTGCCTGTGCATCATCATATAGCACAGGATCACCACTGCGGTTGGCACTGGTCATCACCCACAAAGCATCAGAGGGTATCAAGCTGTAATGATACGGTGCATAAGGTAAAAGGATGCCTAATGTTGCCATTCCTGGGGCTACACTAGGAGCTACAGGCACTATTTGTGACGCCACGTCCATAGCAGCCTTTTGAGTATATGCATTACGACATTCCTGATTAGAAGCATGTTTTTTCTGATTTACATCAGTAATCTCTTTAATAACCGTATCACACTCAGAAGTGGCACATGTTTCTAAATATATAGTATTCGTATTATACGTCTTTATCTTTTGCAACAACACAATAGGCCTTGCAGGACTCAACAATAGTTCTTCTTCCTTTTCAGATATGTGCGCATACTGTTTTGCAATCTCCAAGGACCCTGCCATAACCGCTAATGGTTTTCGAGGTCGTCCTTTGCGCTGTCGCAAGGTTTGCACTGCTGTTTCTTGTAACGCATCACACACCAAGTGATAGCCTCCCACGCCTTTTAGTGCCACGATAGAACCGTTTTGTATATGCTCTTTGGCTTGCTCTATCGCATCCAGCCCAGTGGCGAGCACCGTACCATCTATACCTTTCAATGTAAACATGGGGCCACAGTGCTCGCAAGCATTGGGCTCTGCATGGTATCTCCGACCTCTTAGGTCATCATATTCCTTCTGACAGTCTTCACACATAGGGAATACTTTCATCGATGTTGTATCACGGTCATAAGGGGTACTTTCAATAATCGTATACCGAGGACCGCAATTCGTACAATTCGTAAACCCATAGTGAAAGCGTCGATTTTCAGAGTCTTGTATCTCTCGCAAACACGCCTCACAAGGCGCCATATCAGCCCCAATAAAGGCATTCCCTTTCACGCCTTGAGAAAGGATAATGGTAAAATCATCCAAAGCTTGTAATTCTGTCGGTTCCATTTGTAAGGTATCAATACGTCCATGCATAGGCAAGTCAGATTGCAATCGTTCTATAAACAGTTGGCAATCTGCTTCTACACCTTGTATGTGTATCTCCACACCGCTCGTGTCATTTCTTACTGTGCCCACGACTCCTAATTCGTGAGCTAGTTTAGACACAAAGGGGCGGAATCCTATGCCCTGTACAATGCCCGTTACATGTATGGTGTATGCCTTCATAGAACCCGCCTCCCTTCTCTTATATAATTTTAGTGATTTTCTTGTCGGATCCCTGCTGCATCGAGTTCAGCTTGGATCATAATAGCACATTCAATACGTTTTTTCTGTAATTTACATCCCATTTCGTATGGTGTGCTAAGGTTTCCACCTAATGTTTCGTTATTCGCATGGCAACCGCCAGAGCAGAAGAATTTTGCCCAACAGTTAGCACATGTTTCTTTCGTAAATACGTGAGTGTTTCTAAACTGTGTTGGTATATCGTAGTTTTTCAAACCATCGAAAACAGTACCGATCACATACCCATCTTTACCTACATATTGGTGACATGGATAAATATCCCCATTTGGTACAACCGCCATATACTCATGACCCGCTCCGCAACCACGTAAACGTTTTGCCATACATGGTCCACGATATAAATCCATACGGAAGTGGAAGAAGTTAAACTTCTCACCCCAACCAGCTAGTTGACGTTCTAAATATAAGTCTGCCAATTTTTCATATTCTTTTTCAATGATTGGCATATCTTCTGGACGCAATACATAAGCACCGTCTTCTCCTACCACTGGTTCCATAGACAAATGCTCAAAACCTAAGTCGGACATAGCTTCTACGTCTTTGCAGAAGTCTAGATTATTATGCGTATACGTACCACGCACATAATATTCACGGCCATCACGTTGCTGTACGGCATTGACCAAGTTTTTTGCTACCGTTTGGTACGTATCTCTACCACCTGCACTAGGGCGCATGCTATTATGTACATCTTCACGACCATCTAAGGAAAGAACTAAACTCATGTTATGTTCATTCACATAATCGATTTTATCTTGTGTCAGTAACACACCATTCGTCGTTAAGGTTAATTTAAAAATCTTTCCATGTTTATCTTGGATCGATTCGATATATTCTACAGTTTGCTTCACTACATCCCAGTTCAACAAAGGCTCGCCACCGAAGAAGTCTATTTCACAATGTTGGCGTGGACCACTCATGGAAATCAAGAAATCTACAGCACGCTTCGCCACGTCAAAACTCATTAATTCCCGTTTCACTCCGCCGTAATCACCTTGACTGGCAAAACAATATTTACAAGCTAAGTTGCAATCATGAGCAATGTTTAAGCAAAGAGCTTTTACAATTGGCTTTTCATCCACTACGAGCTTGAACTCTGCAGACATAGGAGCAAAGAGCATTTCCTCTTTAATGAGTTCATCTAACTCATCCATAATTTCATCTAATTCTGCTGCATCTTCTGTCGCATCTAGCGCACTATGTACAGCCTCACGGTTTGTACCATTATAGATATCTAATACGCGATCGATAAGCTCATCGATAACATGGATAATGCCACTATTCACGTCTAGTAGAAAGAACTTATCTTTCATTTTAAATTTATGAATCATCGGTTGTAATTCTAACATTCATACCTCCATTAACTTACTAAAGTCTAACTTGTATTATATCACTTTCTACCTATAACGTATAGAAAGCTATCAATATAGAGTATACTTTTTCTAAAATTATAGTATGCAAAAAATTGTACTTTTAAAGCACATATATTATAATTTAGACAAGCTAAAGATATAAAGGGTTAGCATACAGAATCCCCCTAGATCATGCACATCTAGGGGGATTTTTTGTATACTCCTAGACACTATATAAAAGCAAACAAGCTGCCGACCTATTGGTCGACAGCTTGTTGCTAATCCAATGATTATTTTTGTTTGCACACTTGGTTGCCTACTGTACAGCTAGTTTTGCAAGCAGATTGGCAAGATGTTTGACATTCGCCGCAGCCGCCTGTTTTAGCAGTTTTTTGTAGGGATTCAGTGTTAATTGTACGAATACGTTTAGACATCTTCATTCCTCCTAAGCACAAACTTACTCTTATATATTATCATCTAATACCGATTCAAGCAAGCGCAAGGGACAGGAATTAGTGAGCTAAGGCTTCTTTCAATGTTTTAAGGTTTTCTTCCATGATGTCAAGGTATGTCACATTTTTTTGTGTTTGTTCTTCTGTTAAACCTTCAGCTGGATTCAATACATACACTTTTACACCAGTTTCAGCAGCGATAGCATTCGCCAATTTAGGGCTTACTAATTCTTCACTGAAGATAGCTTTTACATTATGTTCTTTGATGAAAGCTACAATATCCGCCATGCGTTCTGGTGTTGGTTCTGCATCTGGAGATACACCCATGATACCTAATTGTTCAAAGCCGTATGCTTTTGCTAAGTAACCAAATGCCATATGGCTAACTACTAAGTGTTTGTCGTGTTGTGTTTTACCAAATTCTTCATATTTAGCATGTAAAGCTTGTAATTTTTCTTTATATGCTTTGCCATTTGCTTCATAGTATTTTGCATTTGCTGGGTCTGCTTTGGAGAAAGCTTCTACAACAGCATCTACTTCTTTTGCTACATTCATTGGATCTAACCATACATGTGGATCAAACTCGCCATGTTCATGTTCGTGCTCATGTTTATCTTCTTTTTGAGCTTTGTCATGGTCATGTTTGTCTTCTTTATGATCTTTGTCATGATCGTGATCTTTATCGTGGTCATGATCATGTTCGTCTTCATCTTCATCTGGAGCTGGCAACAATGTTAACGATTTAGCTAATTCTACTGGTTGCGCATTTTGTAGCACATCCTTTGCTAAGATCTTTTCTGTTGGTTCCAAGCCTGCACCACTATATAGGAATACTTTTGCAGTACCAATTTCTTTCAAATCTTTTGCAGTTGGATCCCAATCATGTGGTTCTGCTCCTGGAGGCACTAATAAAGACACATCAACTTTATCGCCCCCTACTTGTTTCGCTACATCATATACAGGGAATACTGTAGTTACTACTTTCATTTTTTCAGCTGGTGCTGCTTGTTTTGTATCACTGCCACATCCAGCAATACCTACTGCAGTCGCCACCATAGTAGCACCTAGTACAAAATAGGTTAATCGTTTTTTCCAATTCATGAGTATACTCCTCCTAACACATAAAAAAACAAGAAGTGATTAGATTTTGCTAATTCACTTCTTGATTATATCCGATTTAAAAAATCCGTGCTTGAATGCATGAGCAGTCTATACACTCAATTTCATTATCATTTAAATTTCTTAATCACTGCCATTGCTACCGGTGTGACTACAGCTACTGCTAGTAGCGCTTCTGGAATACCATGAGACCATACAATGCCCATGACCACATTAAATACAGCTTCTGGTGAAATGTGTGTTGCTTTAGCAAATTCTACCCCATAAATTGTGTAGATACCAGTCATCACAAGGATTGTATTTGTCGCTGTTCCTAGGAAAGCTGCTAAACCGATACGAATAGCTTTCACCTTGATTGGCAAGTACATATATACCAACGCTGCTACTAAACCGATCAACATTCTTGGCAATACAGAAATGATAGGATTCATAAATGCAAAAGATAAAATATTAGGCGCCATGTAAGCTTGTACCATACTGTACGCACCGAATAAGAACCCTACGGACATCCCAACTTTAGGGCCTTCCACAACACCACCTAAGATAGTTGGGATATGCAAGATAGTAGCACTAATTGGTGGAATTGGCACAAAGCCCCATCCTGTCATGCCAAGTACAATGGTAATCCCTGCCAATAAACCAATGATCGTTAATT
>ERZ773250.1294-NODE-1294-length-12697-cov-3.053393_pt1 | contig 12697 bp, 18 predicted proteins | sample MGYA00511258_ERZ773250 | MGnify/ENA primary metagenome ERZ773250 (study PRJEB29015, sample SAMEA2738164) | human oral metagenome | biome: human oral; feature: human-associated habitat; material: saliva | place: China | collected 2187 ... | reverse complement strand
AAGGAAGTGAGCTGAGGGTTGCCCCCCTCGGCTCTCATCTCATTTAAAAAATATCACTGCAAAGGTACAACTAATTTTTTAATATACAACTTTCTATGAAAAATTTTCTAAACACTAAGTATGAATTGAGTTTTAAACTACAACTCTCAGGAACTGCCATTATAGTATGTTTAACCCTCGTAATTGCTTTTGTAATATGGATACTTTGCAAATAAAACAAGAAATACAACGCATTATCAGTATTTTTGATATGGGAGGTAAAGCCGCTGCCAAAGCAATGCATATCACCCTTGGTACTTATCACAAAAAACTATCCGATAAAGTAACAAACCACTCCTTTAACGAAAAAAACCTAACCGATTTGATTACCTATATCAAAACAGAAGCTGAAAAATTATAATCTAAATATGAGAGAGCAGTACATAAAAACAACAAAGGTAAAAGCAATCATCGAGCGAGGTGATGATGGTTCGTATGGTGTTTATTTAGAGAACGACGAGTTGAGCTTTGGTTTAATGGGCGAAGGTAGTACTGTTGCCGAAGCCATAGACGATTTTCTAACAGCACACAACGAGATGAAAGCCTATTACAAAGAAGTAGGCAAAGAATTTCCAGAATTAGAATTTGTATACAAATAAAAAAACTTCGGAACTTGTCCCTTGAGATTTAGGTAAGGAATAACCCCCTTTAGCTAATACCCTAATTAATAATTATTCATTACAGAGGTTACTGTCCTTTAAACAGCAATAAATCACCACTATCTTTGCGCCATTATTAACCAAGAGAATTAGCAAATTTGCTAATTTTCAAATTAACAAATTTATATTATGGCAAAATCTAAAGAAAACCTTTACCTCTTTGGGCTCTCTGGCTCTGTAGGCAAACAAATGGTATTCCGCAACACCGCACGCGGTACTATCCTCGCCAAAAGTCCCCGACACACGAGCAAAAAAACCGAACACCAAAAAGAGCAAGGCAAAAAATTCCTGAAAGCAGTAGCCTATGCCAAGCAAGCCCTTGCCGATAGTTCGCTATCTGCTATCTACAAAAAGCTGGCTGCCGCCTCGCCCAACAAGCTATCGGCTTACAACATCGCCGTTGCCGACTATCTCCGCCCGCCCGTTATCGAGCATATCGACACTACCGCCTACAAAGGCGCAGCTACGGGCGAAAAAATACTCATCACCGTTACCGACAATGTGAAAGTAACCGCCGTGAAAGTGCGTATTGAAAACAACGACGAGTCCGAAGTAGAGCAAGGCAACGCCACCCTGCACGAAGGCAAATGGCTCTATGTTACCACTGCCACCAATGCTTCAATTACAGGCGACAAAGTAATCGTAACCGCCACCGACCGCCCTGGCAATAACACCACCAAAGAAGTAGTGTTGTAATATTTAACAATTAATTTTACCCCCCTAAATTTGCGGGGGTAATTTTTTTTTTGTAATTTTGTGCCTAAAAATTGAATATTTTATGAGAAAAATTATTTTATGCTTAATAATTCTATTTAATATTTCTTGTGTATCAAATTATTATACAGCAATTTTAACTGATGATACTGTTTTATATAAAAATATTGATACTAAGGAAGAGATCATTACAGCTCCTAAAAATACAAAGGTTTTTTTATCTCGAAATTATTACAAAAATAAGTATAGAAAAATTAGGTTTGGCAATTATTATGGATTAGCTTACGAACCTAAATATTCATTGTATAGTTCTTTAGAAGCAAATACATCAACAAAAACAACAAACTATTACAATAAATATAATACATCTACAAGTGGAACAGGAACTATTTATGTAAGAGGTTATTATAGAAAAGATGGAACTTATGTAAGACCTCATACAAGGAGTTCAAGAAAAAAATAATTAACAAAAATATAAAATGTATGAAAAAGTTTTTATTTATCTGCACTTTTCTTAGTGTTTTTATTGCTTCAGCTCAAAGTGAAGACCTTACTAAACCTTATACATTTACTGAAGTCGTTACAGTAGATTCTACCCTTACAGCTAAGAATCTGTATGCTAATGCTAAAATTTGGTTTACTAACACTTTTAAAGATGCTCGTGAAGTTATTCTGTTAGATGATTCGGAGAACAACATTCTTTTTGGTAGAGGTATGATGTATTTCAATAGTAAAATTTTTGTCGGAGGAGGTGCTATGTCAGGTGGAATAGAATATGAAATAAAAATAATGTGTAAAGATGGTAGATATAAATATATTATCACTAATTTTAATCACGAAAAATTGGGAATATTAACCAATGAACGTTATTTTAAAAAGGTTCCTGCTGGCTCAGAAAAATATAAAATAAAAATGACTACAGAATTAAGAGCTTATGTCTATTTACGTACTACAGCTCTGATAAATAACTTAAAAGTAGCAATGGATAAACCTCTCCCTACAAATGAAGATTGGTAAAGTCAAAAAAAAATATTCAAAAATAACCTGCAAATTACTTGCAGGTTATTTTTTTTGCGTACCTTTGCACCGTTCACATAGGTGTTGGCGTAAAATCCAGCAAATCCATCATTTTATTTACAATATAATCCGTGAAGGGGTTGTATAGCCGTAATGCTATACAGCAATCTGCTTTCCAGCACTTGTGTGAACAGCCCCCACTCACGGATTTTTTAATTTTTATATATTATGTTCACACAAGAGAATTTAACCACAGAAGAGCGCGAACGCCAAAAAGCAGCGCGCAAACGCTTCCGCGAAATCGTTAAACAACGCTGGGAAGAAGAAACGCTTAAAAACCTCTCCAAAAAAGCCATTAAAAAAATCAGTAAAAAACAATCTCCTAATCAGCTTTCCGGCTTGTCCCCCTTCGGGGGTTCGGGGGCTACTCCCGACCTTATGGTATTAGCCGAAGAGGTGGGAGGCTCTTTGCGCGTACGCTTCAGCAAGGGCGTATGGTACTTGCACTTCACTTTCTTTGGCAAAAAGGTAGAAAGTTCCGCCCCTACCCTTACCGAAGCAATCAACGGTCTCATCATCAACAAACACCTAAACAAATAAACCTATGAAAGCAAGCAACAAAACCCCTCGCGCCTTGAGCCAAGAGCTCGGCATCAAACTATCAGAATGGACACAAGAAGTAGCTAACTATTTCGATGTACCTAACAACAAGCAGGAAGAAATCTTCAGCTTAATACGCATTTCCGAAGATCCTTCAGATAATTTTAGCCAGCAGGAACGCGACACTATCCGCAAAGTACTTTCGTATATGCTCTCCCTCTCGTTCATCGTATTGCGCGAAAAGCAGCAGATAGAAGAATTTTACGAAGATTACAACGGCTTTTAACTCTTAACTCTTACCTAAAATGAACGACTACAAAGAATTTATCAAAACATTACTCTTGCGGTATTATTCTCCACAATTTGCAGGTACTGTAGCGAAAGCGTATCACACCACCTCGCAGGTGCTCGCTATGGTGCAGGGCGTAATCCCCACCGAACCCATAGACCAGCACGATGTTTACGATGTACTTCAAGAATTAGGGTTCACTATCGAACTGGTACAAACCCCCGATGATAGGCTTGTCTATTGTTGGTGTATGTACAAAAAAGCCTTGCAGTAGCAAGGCTTTTTTTTGTCCTTTCACTTTTTTAATTTCCGCACTACCTTTGCAAAGTAATCAGGTTTTAGGTATCAGGCATCAGGTGTCAGTAGCAGACCCCTAATTCCTGAAACCTATCCCCTAACCCCTAAGAAAAATGGAACCCAAATACAAAGTCAATCCCCTAACGGGCGAGTTACAAGAATACGTATTCGAGTACAACGGCATATTAGCCTTGCGTAATTTCACGGCAAGGGTAGAAGATGATCGTCTTATCCTCCACGCCGCCAACGATGTAAATTTCTCTATCCTCGAAGCCTTAGTAAGCGAGGTAGAAATCAACGGCGTGTTATACGACAATCCCACCGCTGCTCAAGAAGCCCTTACCCGCCTTACCTTCAATCAAAACCGCCCAGTACTCCTCGACAAATCGTTAAAGGATCTTATCCTTGGTGCAGTGCAAAAAGTAGAAGGCAAGGGACTCTCTTCTAATGATTTCACTAACGCCTACAAGCAACAGCTTGACACTCTCGAAGACTATGACATAGATCTTGACGAGAACACAACAGAGTTAAAGTTCAAAAAAGGAAATAATGTAATCAAACGCATTTCTCTGATGTTTCTCGACGACGAGGGTACTAAGTTAGTGTATAATAAGGCAAACAAAAACTTAGAGCTAAGAGACAAGCGCGATAACCTACTTACCAGTATCCCCGTAAGCCATTTTGTAAGCAACATCCCTACCAGTATAGTAGTACAGAATGGGAAGATAAAACTAATGTCAGGCAGTGAAGTAATAGGAGAAAATACAATTTCTTATAACGATTTAGCAGATAAACCCGAATTGAATTATTTACCTTTGAACGGAGGTACAGTAACTGGTGATGTTGGTTTAAATGGGAATTTGTTAATTAAAGATAAAACAACAATTCACGTTAAAGATAATGGCAACATTGCTTTTGGAAATAAACCTTTCAATGATTTAGTTATAGGCGAATTTAAGGGTATACAATTGTGGGGGCAAGGTAATGATAAAGTAGTTTTAGCAGGTGGAGGAGTTACAAATCTTTCAGAACTTAAAAATGAAAATATAAAAGTTGGTGGAAGGAATCTAATGTTTAAGTCTCAATCTTTTGATAATTCTAATGGTTGGTTATATCAGAATGGTGGCATTGTAGAAAGAAATTTACAATCTTACAATGGTAGAAATGTAGCAACAAAGATATACTTGTCAGGAAGAACTTGGGATATTCACAAACCATTTACTTTTACAGAAGATACAGAGTACACTCTCAGTTGTTGGGTAAAATTAGAAACTGCAAATAATGTAGTTTTTTACTTAAATAATTCAAATAGTTGGGACAATCCTCTTGGAGTGTTAAATGTTAAAGGGAATTTAGGGGAATGGAAAAAAGTAGTTATAACTTTCAAACCACAAAGTAATTTAAAGGCTAACATTCACATTGGTGGAAACGAAAAAATTACTCAAAGTGCAGGTCACATTCTTATTTGTGATATGAAACTTGAAAAGGGTAATATACCTACTGATTGGTCTCCTGCTCCTGAAGATTTAGCTACCACCGAAGAGTTAATGCATAAGATAACCCGCGCGGGGTATGAGGTAGGTACTGATGCAGTTATCCCACAAGAAAATCAGAATGATACTATATTTGTTAAGGCAAGTTGTACGCTTGGCTTGCAAAATATAGAACATTTAGGTAATACTTCTTTCCGAAAAGTGTTTGATGAAGGTGCGGTTACTTTTACCTGTGCAGGTAAAAACATTATCTATACTAATGATAACACTTTTAATGGCAAAAAAGGCAGTACAGCAGTAGTAAGTATATATGATAACGATTGTTACATTGACATAAGAAATATTTAACTATGAAAAAAATCATTCAAAACCTTAAAGGCAGTGACAAGTTGCTGCACTCTATGGTTGGCAATGCAATATTTGTTGTTGCCTTTCTATCATCTTATCTATTCTACTCACTATGGGCAGCCTTAGCTACGGCTATCGGTGTTGTACTGTTGGTAGGACTCTCCAAAGAGTTATACGACAAGTTTATCAAGCGTACCTTCATCGACTGGTGGGATATTGTTGCGAGCCTCACCCCCTACCCTCTCATTAAATATATTCAGAAACTATGAACGCAATTCAATTTTTTGATTGGGGAGGTAAAGGTAATTCTTTTCTCAAACGTATATACAATAGCTTAGTAATTAATAATATTGCTGCGCTATATGCTGACGGGCATCAATATTTTTATGCTAAAGCGTTAACTATAGAATATGATAATTTCAGTCCTAAAGAACGTATTATTCTTGAAATGGATTTTACAAAGATACCATTACAAGCTAATTTCGTTTATATAGAAGTTAAAGATAATCCTTTTTTAGAATCTTTTAAGCAATTATTGTCTTGGGAAGTAGATGGGGTAGATATAAACAATAATTCTTGGGGTATGTCTGATAATAAATTAAATATACTCCCTTCTCTTAATGGTAAAACATTAAGAAAAGAAATTGAGAAAGAAAAACTAATCATCAAAATATTTAAAAAACAGTAATCAATGGAAAAAATCTTAGTAATTCTCTGGATACTACTCGGTATCTACATTCTTGTACTCCTTATGATATTCGCCGACCTTTGGAGTGGCTTGCGCAAGGCTAAACGTATCGGTGAAACACGAACTTCTTACGGCTATAGGCGTACCATTAGCAAAATGGCACAATACTACAATATCCTTATTGCTTGTACGATTGTGGATAGTATGTACGGCTTGCTATCTTGGTATTTAGAAATCTATTACCAAACCTCATTATGGTTATTTCCTTTTATCACTTTCTTTATGGCGATAGTACTATGCCTGATAGAAATCAAATCGATACGCGAAAAAGCTGAAGACAAAGTACGGTTAGACCGCGCAGGACAAGTTGTTCAGCAAGTTTTTATCAACCGTGATAACTTAGAGGAAGTTGCTAAAACCATCTCTAATTATATGAATGAAAAAGCTGAACAAGCTGAACAGTCCGAACCATCCGAAAAATCTCAAACCTCTAATAACGAATAACAATGACACCAAAAGATTTTGTAAAAAAGTATAAGCCTTTTGCTTTGGAAAGCGAAAAGAAAACGGGTATATCTCACCTCTTCACCTTGGCGCAAGCTGCGTTGGAAAGTGGTTGGGGAGAACGTGGCATTGGTAATAATTTTTTTGGCATAAAAGCAGGCAAGGATACACCCGCTAACAAGAAACAATTGTTTAAAACTACTGAAGTACTTAATGCTCCAAACTTAGGATATAAGTTCCCGCAAGTGATGTCTATATATGAATTACCTAATGGTAAATACAAGTATGAAGTGAAAGACTGGTTCAGAAAGTACGACACGCCCGAAGAATGCTTTACCGACCACGCAGAATTCTTCTTCAGAAACAAACGATATGCTAAGGCGTTGCTTGTAAAAACAGACCCTTACAAGTTCGCTGATGAAGTAGCCAAAGCGGGTTATGCTACCGCGCCTAACTACGCGAAAATCTTGAAAGACGTGATCAAAACCATAGAAAATAATAGCTAATGAAATGTGTTACTTGTATATTGCTTTTTATGTTATTTTTCTCGTGCAACACTAAAAAAGTGGTTGCCGAGAAAGTTGCTACGCAAACCTCTGAACTCGCTACGGTGGGTTCAGAGTTTGCTACATTACAGCATTCACTACTCTCCTATCAGTTGAGCACGGTAGGACCCGACACACCTTTGGAATATACTCACGAGGTAGGTGGTAAAGTGGTAGAGCGGATTACCCTCAAAGGGGGTACGCTCAGTGTTGTGAAAAGTGATGAGTTTAAAGTGAGTAGTAATACAACGAGTGTTACCTCCAAAACCTTTTCTTTTACGAGTACTAAACATAAACAAGTACAGCGCATTTCTTTCAATTATTGGTGGTTATTGTTATTGCTCTTACCTCTTGCCTTTTACCTCTTATATAAAAAAAGATGACCGATTATTTCATTACCTCTCAATTCGTGTTAGACCTTTCGCGCATTGCTATCTCTTATCAAGAGGAGAACCCGCGATTTAAGGACACTTTCTTCACTCAGTATTCATTGCCTTTCGAATTCCAAATGAATGCTGACTTGCGCTTGCGTATGGGTAATTATACCGCTCTCAACGCTACCAAACTCAAGAAGAAGTACGATGGTTATCACGTGTTGGATGGTTGCGTGCGTAAAGGTACGCTCGAAATACTATCGGTAGAAGGGAACTTAGTGTCGGCACAAATAGATTCGGGGTTTGAGCAGCTGCCTAACTTTGAGAAGAAGCTATGCGACCTACCTCTTTTGCGAAAGCGCGTACCCGATATATACACTCACGCCAATGAGATAGTTGCTAAAAAGTACCCCGAAGTGGATTATAACTTCCCTAAAGTGGTATACCCCAAAGATAAAAGTCAGAAAGGGTGGGAGTTATTCTTTCAGTTTATCAATAATTATGGTTCTGAGGGGTTTATCCGTAATGAAGCTAATAGGAATTACAACATTATACACCCTATGCCTTACCTGCTCTACGTACTCAAAACGGGTTTTGCCGATGCAGGATATGAACTGGCAGGCGACATCCTCACCGATGAAGATTTCACCCAGCAGGTGTTGTACAGCAATACGCCTTACTACCTCACTACAGCTCAACAAGAACACACCCTCACAGCCGTAGAGCCTACTTACGAATTTGCTACGGCAGGAACGTGGCGGTTAGTTTGTGATAACCAACCGATAAGCGGGCAGGTTGCTATTAGGTTAAAACTCGACAACGTGATCATCCGTGAATTTAATTTTGAAAAACCTGACACACTCAGTTTTACACAGCTGCTCACTATCGACACTACCTCACAAACATTGGCTTTAGAGATAGAAGGTACTCCGCAACCCCAACTCTCTATGAACCTCAATATCGTGGCACAACACAGCGAAGACGGCAATGTGATAGAACAAGTAATCAACCCTAATATAGTAGACCTCAAACGCGCCGTGCCCGATGTTACTTTTGGCGAATTGGTGAAAACGATTAAGAATTGGAAGAATTACGATATGGTTATCGAGGGGCACAAACTATATATGAATCGTATTAAGATAGAAGAACGTACACACGCTAAAGATTTCCGCCCTTGGGAAGTACGCGAACCCAAAAAAACATTTCTCACGAAGCAGTCGTACCTCATCAAATTCCCCGAAATGGACGATAAAGCCTATCAGTTGCCCGTCGTGCAGGTAACCGCTGATAGTTACCAGGTGCTCAATGCTCAAGAAGCTACCCAACTCACCAATGTTACCGAAATACAAATAGGTGGTTACTGTTTGCCTCGTATAATGTATAAAGGATATTATACAGCTATAGCGCGCAAGAGTGGAGAGCAAACAATTGGAATGATATGGTACGACGGCTTACACAACGGACAAAATCACGCAGGGTTCCGCAAAGCCCTTACACCTCCCTTAGTAGCCGAGTATTGGAAAGATTGGTACAAAATGCGCATAGCTGCCGCTGAATACACGTGGAGCTTTGTTTGTAACAAAAACCAATTCCGCCACATTGCCTTGCGCGATACTATCCTTGCCTACAAGCAGCGTATGCTTATCAAGAGTATCAACAAGTCCGTGCTCGATAAAGAGCATTACCAAGTAGAGATCACCACAATTGCTATCTAATGTACACCGCTTTCACCTCTCTGAATGTCTTTAATGATGTCCGCCTCAACGCCTATCTCGACACTATTTACAGTGCCGTTTTAGAAGTCTTCACTACCGAGCAACTACCCGTAGTGTGTGGTTCGGTAGCCAAGGTAATGCAAGGAGTATATTCCGAGAACTACCTCGCCAAAGACATCGACTTAGTGATAGAAAGCTGGCAAGTGCACCGATACTTAGAGCATCAGTTGCCTTTGCTGTTTCCAAATGATAGAATAGAAGTGCGCCCCGAGCGGGTAATACTCTTTACCTCGTTTATTGCCATTGAATTTTGGCGACCTACCCTTGTCAGTCCTATTGCTTATTATAAAAAAACTATAAAATACTATGTCTATTAGAACTTATACCGATCAAGAATGTCAAGCTATATATGCTCCAACATCTAAAGGAGGAGAAGAATATGTGCGTGATGAATGTTATCCCGTTGAGAAACCTCTCCCCGATTGGGAAGTATCACCTGCTACTATCCTTAAAGAGTGGCATCCCTCACAGCCTATACCTTCTACCGAAAACCTTACGGTGCATTATCCTGAATTGGGATTGCTCACTGTATACAAGAAGTACAAGGGATTTCGTAACTATGCGCGTATTGCTGCCAATGAATATGTAGAACTCATTACCCCTACAGGTGAGGACTTAGAAAACCTTATCGGACTGCAACATAACCTGCAGTTGCGTTACAACAATTTCAGTAAGTTGCCTGAAAAAGGCGATGTAAAAATAAAAGTAACCTTAGGGGTAATTGCTACCGAAGAGAAGAGCGGCAAAGTAAACGAGATAGACCTACCCACTGAGCGTAAAGAGGTAGTGATTACCTTGCGCCGTACCGATAAAGCTACCCCAAAACCTAAACCTAATGAACGCCCAGTACTCAATATGGTGCTCAACACGGCTACCAAAGAACTCACGGGCGATACTTCGTTTACGTTCCCTACGACACCTCTTGATTATTATCACGAAATCGTATTACATCACGATTTTTGGCACTATAAAGGATTAGGAGACTACATCAATTTTAGTACAAGAACAGAATGGTACAAGGATCATTCTATCAATACCCCTTTCACAATTAAAGGAGTTGAATGGAATAGTATTGGACGTAGTCTGTTTGATATAACCCTAACAGGAACAAAAAACAATGCAACAGCAGTATTCTCGCTCTCTCAGTTTTACAAAGAAAACCCTACTATAAAAACTCTTAATTTTGATTTGAGTAAAACCCAAACACTTACTTTTGAAAGTTATTTCAGAACAAAAGATTCATTTGGAGCTTCTCACAACTTTACTATCAACCTCACTGTTATCAACGATACTACCGCTTTTCATATCGACAAAAAGGAATTTAAATACCTATTGAAAACCGATAAGAAAGAGCGCGCCGAGGGTACATTTACCATTAAGAACCCTAACCGCCTCACCTTTACCATTAACAATGCCGATTTCTTGGAGGTTACCGAAATTAAAGGCAACGGCGAAGCAGAAGTAGTGGTAAAATTCCGCTCGCAATCTTCCGAAATGATGACAGTAGGCGAGCACAAAGGTTGGCTCAAGGTGAGTTCTTCAGCGGGTAGCGAACAGATAGTGCAGGTACTCATTACCGTACAAACGGATATAACATTCGCTACCAAAAAAGTATATTTCTGCCTCGACAAAGAACTTACACACATCCGTCAAACATCTGCCGAAAGCGAGTTTGTATCGGTAGCCCTTTCAATGGAGTTCAACGGCTATGGGCGTACTTTCACCTCTACCCAAAACTACGATTACGTTTTCTTCGAGGGTATGGCTACGGTGGATATAGGGCAAGAAGTACAAGACTTTTTTAGAGACATTACCCCTGCTTTAGAGGTGAACACTAATAAACTACTCGCTCCTAAAGAGATTTTCAAAGCGACCAAGGTATCGGCAATAATTAAGGAAACCAATTTCAAAGGCGCGGTATTCAAAACGCATACCCTTACTGATTTGCACTACCTCCCTGGGAAGAAACCTAAAGCCTATCCATACCTTACCCAAAGCCGTTTGCGCTCTACTTACAAGCAGAGCCTTATATCAGTATCAGCACTTACCCAAGAGGTACGCGCTCGTTCATTGGGACAAATAGGTTCTAACCTTATCGACCTTTCGGCTATTAAGGACCCGCTGGGCGTGGCTAATTTCAGTTTCTTGCGCGCTACCGCCGATGTTACCTATGGTGCTACCGCTATTATCCGTAAGGAAACGCTTAGCCTCGAACCCAAGCCCGAACCTAATGGCACGCCTATCAGTGCGCTGTTTCAAAACCAAAACTTCTGCCCCGACTGGTTTTCGTTTGCAGGCGAATATGAAGCACTGGTAAGTTACGAGCACACCCTGGCTGACAATGTGCTACTAAGTGAGGACTATAAGGCGCAAGTAAAAACCAAGCGCACTTACAAACTCAATACAGGTTGGCTCTTTCCTGAAGAGATAGAAGTCTTGTGGGAACTTATTAAATCCCCTGTATGCTTCTTGCGTATTGCAGGCGAGTGGCTGAAGGTAATACCAATCACCCAGAAACCACTGTCCTTTGACAGCACACGCAACCTGCATAGCTTTGTTGTCGAATTTCAACTATCGTCTAACGCTAATCTCTAAACCTATGTTCACCAATATACAAGAAATCAAGCAATATACTAATGTTTCTAACCGTTTAGACTTCGATCTGCTCAAAACCTATATCGAGGAGGCTCTCCGCGTAAAAGTATATCCGTATATACCCAAGTCTGTTGCCGACACCCTCCCTCCCCCTTCGGGGCTTGGGGAACTTAATGCTCTCGAACTTCTCAAAAAAGCAGTAGCCAACTATGCGGTGGCTTATGCTATCCCGTTCCTCAAGGTGAATTTATCCAACACGGGTGGCAACTACTACACCGATGATAAGATGGAGAAATCGCCTTGGTGGGATTTACGCGACTTAGGACTCTCGTCTATTGCGATGGGCGACCGCGCTCTAAACGATTGTATAGAGTTGCTTATTACAGAAGGTAAGCTACAACGCGCAAGCGGTGTTATCAGTAGTGTGAATGAGTTTGAGAAGTATTACAGCCTCAATAACTCGTGGGAGGTTTTCACTAAACTACAGCCATTAATGCAATGGATGTGGGAAAGCATTATCGCACCACAAGTCAGCACCTGCACCCCCGATGATTTGCGTACTTATCCTGCTATATGGGAAAAACTACAGCGTACCGTCGTTTTTTTTACTGTTGCCGAAGCTGCTCAAATGCATAGCTTCTCATTTACGGCTACCGCTATTGTACAGCAGTGGGAGGAATTACCTTGGCAAAAGAGCAAAATACTCAACGGCTCCGAGCTCTACCCCCTTGCCAAACGCTTGCAACAACTCGCCCGCCAC
>ERZ773250.1293-NODE-1293-length-12699-cov-10.160550_pt1 | contig 12699 bp, 6 predicted proteins | sample MGYA00511258_ERZ773250 | MGnify/ENA primary metagenome ERZ773250 (study PRJEB29015, sample SAMEA2738164) | human oral metagenome | biome: human oral; feature: human-associated habitat; material: saliva | place: China | collected 2187 ... | reverse complement strand
GGAGTTTTAATTATCTCACGAGAATCCGCTACATCTTGCACTTTCAAGGCTATTTTGAACTTAGAGTTTGACCAAATTTGGTCATTTACTACCCCACTAGGTTTTTGTGTAGCTAGTATTAAGTGTATCCCTAACGAACGACCGATACGCGCTGTTGAAACTAACTCTTGCATAAAGTCTGGTTGTTCTTGTTTCAACTCTGCGAACTCATCACTTATTATAAATAAGTGTGGAAGTGGTTCTGATACTTCACCTTGTTTAAATAGTTTCGTATATTGATTAATATGGTTAACATCATATTGCGCAAAGATTCTTTGACGCTTTTTAAGCTCTGCCTTAATAGATACTAAGGCACGATTTGCTTGGTTAGCATCTAAGTTGGTAATAGTACCAACTAAGTGAGGTAAGTCGGCGAATAAGTTAGCCATACCTCCACCTTTATAGTCAATTAGTAAGAATGCTACTTCATAAGGGTGGTAATTTACCGCTAGCGATAAAATATATGATTGAACTAACTCTGACTTCCCTGACCCTGTAGTCCCCGCTATTAAACCGTGGGGTCCGTGGGCTTTTTCATGAAGGTTTAGATATAATAAATCATCTCGGCCTCTTACACCTAGAGGTACTGCCATAGTTTGATATGTCTCATTTATTCTCCAACGATCTAACATATTTAAATCTTCTACCTTAGAAGCACCATACATTTCTAAAAATGTTATAGAGTTGGGAATAGAGTTTCTTAATGTTTCCTCGTGATTAATACCCGCTAAGTTTCTTGCGAAGCTTTCTTTTTCCGCTAAGCTTATAGGAGGCAGTGGTTCAAAGACTTTATCAACAAATTCCCCTTTTTGAAGTATTAATGTTGCTTTCTTCTCACTACGATAGTCTACTACAGTTTTTACATGTTCTGGTAGACTTTCAATTACTTCATCTACAAAGACAAAACTAATACCTATACCAGTTAAATCTTCATAAATATGTTCCATAATATTATGTCCTAATAATAATGTTAAATCAGTAATAATTACTACATAATGTGGAATATAAACTTTTTCTTTGTTTCCTTCTGACTTTTGACTCGCATCTAATTTTCTATCTTTAATTATTTGATAAAGAGATGTAAGCAGTTGGTCTCGAGTTCTTTGGTCATATACAAACCCACGACTATTAAAAGCCTTTATTTTATTGTGAGGTAGCCATTTACTCCACTCCCACAGTTGTTTTTCTTCTTCTCTAAAAATAGTTATAAATTGAACATCATGATAACTTTGGAAAGCAGCTATCTGCATTATTAACTGTTGTACCTGTTCAATAACTACTCTTCTCGTTCCAATATATCCCATAGGTACGTGAATATCGTTTTTTACCGCAACATCTTTAATGACTTTATAATAATCTAATAGGTTATTTATATCTTGGTCTACTTCAACCTTAACCTTTGTCGTTTCAGACTTATTATATTCTACGTTGAAACTAGGTTCTACTTCACCTTTTCCTAACTTATAAGTTAAGAAGTCGAAATAATAAGGTGTTTTTTCGTAGATTCTTCTATCAACATTTTTTGTCATACTTAATATATTAGAAACATCTGGATAATGATAAGTTAAAGATTGTTTTTGTTCTTCAGCATATTTTGCTAATTCAATATATTTTCCTTGAAGATATTCTTTATAATCTTGAACCTTTTTAATTTGGCGCTCTTTGTAATTTTTCTTATCTGATACATACCCATGTAATGATGTGATAATAGTAACCACAGACATACCAAACATCATAATCATCATCGCTCCACTAGATGAGTATATGTATATTAACACCGTAAATAAAACCATAGAAGCAGGCATTAATAATAGTCTTAGTAGCGACTGACGAGTTGGATCTTCTTCAGTTGGAGGTGTTCCTATAATTATTCTATCTGTCGGTTCTCGAAGAATAATCCTTGGTGAACGATGGAATTCCTTCGCTCTGTCTTCTTGTTCATCTTGTTCAAAAACTATTAAATTAGTACTAATGTTAAAGTTACTTGCTAATGCTAATGATTTGTTTAGGATAACAATACTTAATCCTTCTTCGAATACTAAAACATCATATTCCTTTAACGAAGCTGAATCTTTTTGCCTTTCACCATTTAAATAAAATGAGCCATTTGTTATAATTTTAATTTCTTCATCATAGCTAATCAGCATATCTAAATTACTATTTTCAATACAGATATCTGCACCATCTTTTTGACCGATGAAAATGTTATTTTTATTAACTAAATAGTATTTCTCAGGTTTTAGTATAACTAATTTAAATACTACTTGATTTACTTTTACATTATACGAACCAAAAGAATACTCTTTATTATCAATTACTACTACATCATTTTTTACTTTTACAACGACTTTTTCAGGTAGTTCTTCTAAATAAATATCACATGTATCTGTGCCCCCAACAACATATTTTCTGCCAGGATACAGTGTGAAATTATTATCTTTATACATAATATATACATTCATATAGTTTCACCACCTTACTTATTTTTTATCACTTTTCTTTTCTGCATTTTCATCAGTAGGAACATATTTTTTCTTAAGCTCTTCTAATTTAGTCTTATAATTGTTTAGCTGCTCTGTTCTCTTCTCTGAAGAAAGGTTAGGATCGCGTTGAACCTCATCTATTTTTTTAGTTAATCCATACATTAATAATTGTGGATCATCTAAGAAGCTGGCTACATCAATAGCTTCATCTATTTTAGCTTGCCCAATTAGAACCCAGTAGCGTAAGTAATCTGAATTAGATTGATTATTAATTTTTAATAATTGTTCTTTTTGTTTAGCACTTAGCGGCTCTGACTGAATAACTGAGTACGCCACTATATATTTATCATCTTGACTTAATGACTTACTATCTACTTTTTCACTAGTTTTTATTACATTAGAGTAATCTTTATTTATAAATGAAAGTCTAATATCTAACAACTTATTTTTATTACCAACTGTCACAAAAGACATATACCCTACTGTTCCACCTAATATTACTGCAAGAGCAGCAGTACTGATGAAACCAAATTTCAGGAAATTCATCCTTTTCTTTGTAATTCTAGAATAGCTCTCTAAGTTTTTAGCCTTTTCTTCTTTATATTCTTCTGAGAACTTTTCAACTACTTCATCTAAAGTGTTTAAATTAGCGATATACTCACCTAATAAATTACCTTTATAAAATTCTAAACCACCATTTACTAATTTTTCGTAATCCGCCTTATCATCTAATAACGCAACACTCATAGCTTTATATATTTGCAAAAACTTATTGTATGTTATTTTCTCATAAGGATAGACCTGATTCACTATTCCTCTATGTACTAGCAACGGTAAGCCATCTCTTGTGAAAACTACAGAATTTGTATCAAAATTATATGTGTAATTAGTATTTTCTACACCTGTATATACTTCTGATAAATTGATAAGATATCTTAGTTTTTCTTCTAAGATTAATGTCTTAACATAATCAAAATCTGTATAACCTTCTTTTATAACGCTCGTTATACTGACAGTACTTTCTTCTACTTTTACATCAGTATCCACAAAATAAGGAACTTTTGACTTCAATAAAATATATGCAATTTCCTTATTACCTTTTATCTCTTCTTTTTCAAGTTCAACAGTATACTCCATGGTCCCCTCCATTTTTCTATAATTTCTCAACTACTAATAAACTTCCATTTCTTACATACTGTGAACTATATAAAAAACTAAAGCCCGTTAGTATAACATTAAAATTTTCTACTCTTATACTTGGATTTTTAATTTCAAGTGGTAGTCCATAAGACTCTACAATAATTTTCAATAATTCTTTTACAGTCATATTATTAGGTACTCTTATATCAACTACCTTATCTATATATTTTCTAAAATCTAAACTTATATCAATATATTCTGTATTCATTATTGACCTCTCTTCCTAAATACTCCCCTATAAACAGATACCATCATTATTATAAAACCAGCAATAAGCAATAATATCATATTCCAATTTACCGCTTCTTCTTTACTTTTCAGTGCTATTTTTGATTTTTCCCTATCAAGTTTGCTTTCATTAAGTAAAAACAAATGTTTCGTGTAATTATCCTCTACAGATTCTTTTTTCATCTCAGTATCGAAGATAAGAGCCTTATCTTTATTATAAGATACAGACTCTTCCTCCTTTATTTGTGAAATATTTTTTGTTACCGCATCATTAAATAATTTAGATAGCTCGGTCTCCTGTTCAAAATAATAATCCTCAGTTTTATTATTTTTTTTAGTTTCAGCATCAATTTTTAATGATCCATCTTCTGCTTTTGCAACTTGATTAAAAGATACAGCACTTGTTAACATAAAAATTATTACAAATACTTTTTTCATCTTTACCTCTATTATATTTTCAGTTTTCTATACTCTATTGCATTTAATATCACACTAATAACTGCAAATATAGTTGTTATAATCATTACAAGTAACCAACCACCTTGATAATTTAAGAACTGAGTTAAGCTTTCATCAATATAATTTAATGGTGAGATATATGATAGCAGTTTGTTCCCCATTGTTCTCTCATCTATTAGTTGAACTGTAGTTACAATGTATAGTAATAAGATACTTATACTTACAAATAATCCTAATGATTTTCCTTTTGATAACAACCAGTTATTTAATCCAATAAACAATACCGTTATTACTAATAACAGAGCTACTAATACTAATGCTCTCTCTCCAGTTAAATCAAGGTTATAACCAACAACCATACCAATAATCATAGATAATATGAAACTTATACCTAAAATAATACTTATTGGTATTGTTGAATTTTTCCACTGCACCCTTGAAACAATTTTATTCTTTTGAATTTTTTCAAAGTCAATATTTTGCATCATATGAGCGATTAAGATACTTACTAAGTAAATGATTAATACTATTAATATTCCTGTACGCGTATCTAGTTTAGTTGAACTTTTAGCTGTTTTGTTTGAAGCAACTATTTTATCAACATTACCTGCATCTACAGGATTTGCTAAATAGTCATAAACCGCTTGGTTTTTACTATTTCCATCTTTAGTATTACTTAATACTTTTGAGAAAGCTTTTAAGAAGTCTTGGTTATCTTTATACTCTTTATCCATAGTACCTTTTAACTCACTTACTTTATTAGTAAGGTTTGTACCATCTTGTTCTAGTTTTTTAGCTGCTGTACCTAAGCTCTCGAAACTATGATTTATAGACTCTGATGTAGCTTGACTTGCTTTTGTCTTCGCTAATAGTTCTCTACTTGCCGACATTAGTTTTGAATAATCATTATTTATCTCCGTAGTTACTGTTATTAGATCAGAATTGTTATCTTTAGTTTCAGTAGTTGGTAACTCCGGTTTATTCGATAAAGCAGTATTAATTTTTTCAGTTTCTTTTATAACTTCGTCTATATTTTTAGATAAGCTCTCTTGTGTTTTTTTTGAATCACTAACAACTTTTTTCAATTCTTTTAATTCAGCTTGTAATTCCTCTAATTTTTTTATATCACTATCACTAACGACTATTTCTTTCTTCAGTTCATCAATAATAGTGCCAGAAACAGAAGATGTTAATATTTTATTAATATCTTTAAGTTCTGCTTTTTTCAATAGAGAGTCTTCTTTAGGATTTAAATTAGTAGTATTTTCTCTAGCTATATCTATTCCATAGATAGTTTTTACAATAGCAGCTAACTGTGTATAATTTTCTAAATCATTATATAAAGCAGTATTGCTATTTTCTATATTTTTATTTCCAGAACCAAATGTCACTGGAGATATAATAGCAGTCTCAGCTATTGTTCCCTCAACTTCTTTATTTTCTGAAGTAATAGAAGATTTTTTCTTTTTAACTTTCTTTCCGTTTTTATCTTTTTCTTCGACTACTTCTTCTTTTGTTTTTGCTTCTTTTATAGTTTGAGTTGTTGTAGCTGTTCCTTTAACAGCTGCAGGAGTAAATAATTCCACACCATTTGCATACTCAAGTTGGTATGATACAGTAACTTCAGAAACATTACCACTTAAATTCAATACAATCTTATCACCATCAGACTTCCTATTTGCACCTTTAGCCGAAACACTAGTAAATTTATATTGTGGATTAACCGAAAGTTCAATTTTTTTAATTTTTCCTTGTTTCGTAGAAAATGACATAGTTTGAACTTTTTTTACATTTTCCTCAGCCGCTTTTTTTAGTATGTCAAGTTGATCTTGACTACGTGTAGTATCTCTTCTTTTTAGAGTTATATTATTTTTATTAGCATATTGCTCTGCAAATGAATTAATTTTCTTTAGATAATCTTTATCTTCATCAGCAATTTTTAGTTTATCTATACCATCATTACTATAATAAGGTAGATCTTTTACTGCGTCAGTTACTTTTGCCAACATGCTTTTTTTCAATTCATCAACTACTGCTACAACTGTTTGTTGTTGTTTTTCATCTGATTTAGTTTTATTCAATGAGTCTTCTACAGCTTTGTCTATTTTTTCTTTATATTTATCTACTGCCTTATCTGATTTTGCATTTATATCATTAAACATTTTTAGAGTACTATTTAGACTATCCTCTAATACTTTAATTTTATTTTCAGTATCTTCTAGTACTTTTGGATCCATTTGGCTGGCATTAATAAATGTCTGAGCTGTTTTTATTTTCTCTAATTGTTCAGAAACAGAACTATTTTTTATAAAATCCTCATATTTTTTAAGAGTCTCTTCTCTTGTTTTTAACGCCTCATTTCTAGACTCTTGTGCTTTAGTTGCTTTACTTATCTGATCATCGTATGTCTTATCTGTATCCATTATAGACTTATACGCTTCATTTGTATTTTGAAGATCTTTATTAAAACTTTCATATGTTTTAACTAAATTATCACTAATCCCACTTAGACCTTTAAACTGTGTAGAGTGGTCTGTTAATGGAGTTATTAAGTTAGATTGATACTTGTTAAGAACAGTTTTTTCACGCCCTACAGATGTAGCAACTTGAGTCTGAGCCGTTTGAAGATTTCCTATAATACTTGAAAAATAAATACCTATAATATTTTTATTGAATAAATTTTTAATCTCAGAAACAACCTGTTCTCCTTGTTTCGTAATAGCTTGAGAATCTGACTTAACCTTATATTGGAAAATAGCTTGTGTAGGAGAATCACTTTCTAATGAAAGAGTTTCTCTAGAAAAATTACTAGGAAGGACAATCATCACGTTATAATTACCTTTTTCTAGTCCGTTCTCAGCTATAGCACGAGATACAGTTTCTAACTTATAGTTTGTTTCTTGACCTAATGAATTTACCAGTATGTCACCTATTCTTAAATCATCACCGTTATAAATAACTCCAGTATCTTCATTTACCAATGCTATTTTAACATCACTATTTGTTATTTTCTTTTCTTGATTACCTACAGTTATAGTTTTAGGCTTCATTACACCGTAAAATACTACAACCATTACTACCAGCGCTATTATACTTGATAGTATTGCAAATGTACGTTTACTCATTCTTTCTCCTTTTTTATTTTATTGATTTATAAAATAATTTATAACTAGCTAATCTTTTCCTTTTCTACTTTATTAACACACTAATTAAAATATATCGATTGTCTCTATTATGACTTTAAGAAAACAAGAGATTGAAGTCCTCCCCCAATCTCTTATTATTTTATTACTATTGTAGCCCAAAGTTACGTGATAAGTCTTGGTCGTGTTGTTGCATTGCTTGAGCAGTTTTATCTAATTGAACATTAATTTGTTGCATTAGTTCTGCGAAGTTTTGCACTTTAGGTTTTAATTCGTTGAATTGTGCATCGAAACCTTGGAATGCTTGACCTTCCCATTCACCTCTTAAAGTGTCTTGTAATCTTTGTAAATTACTTAAAATTGCATTAATATCATTTGAAGCTTTTCCATATTCACGTGCTCTACCTTGTAGAACCTCTGGAGATACTCTGATTTGTCCTGTCATAATATAACAACTCCTTTTTTTGATTTTTTTTAGTATACCATATTATATAAAACATTACAACCTTTTTCAGTAAATTTTAATTATATATAAGGTTCATTTAAGGTTCGCCATTGGCTCCATTTTTTATCACTCTTTTTTAGTCGTTAGGGATTTACAAAATCCCTAACAACTTGTAAAAGTTTATATGTAAGTATTTATATCTAATTTAATAACTTGTCCAGACTACTAAAACAGCTTGTTATCTAAAATAAATAACAAGCTGAATATTTTATTGTTTTGGGCGTATTTTTGTTAGAAACCTTAACCATTTTAAGTATAAACCTTGATAAATAGGTAATCCTTAGGTGTCTTATTTCACCTATTATTCTCTAAATAAATGAATTATTACTTATAATTTTTAAAACCAGTCTTTACTTTTTAAATTTAAAAGTTAGTCACCAAAACAGTCACTAACAAGATTTCTGTAGTACTCAACAGAACTCTCATTTTCTTTTAATTTATTATTTAGTGCTGAGATAGATTGTCCACTCATCCCTTCACTAGATATATGTTCTTCAACATAGATTAACTCCTGCTTTATCTTTTCAGATATTTCCATAATGACCTTTTGACTATTTACTATTTCATCCAAATCTAGCCCTTTATATACCGCACCCTCAATTATCTGCTTTAATTGCGGTTCCAGACTTGAAAGATTATTTTTAGTATTTTTTGAAGTTTCAATAGTCTGTTCAATATTTTTTTTGAAAGGTAGAATATTTGATTGCGCACCAGCAATCCCTTCTTTGACCCCTTTAGGATACAATAGAATGAATTTCCCCCAATAATCTTTTTTAGTTGTACTCTTTCCATTATCTTCACATTTTTTTTCAACATACACATCAAGTTTGTAATTATATACTATATCTGATACTCGACCTTCAAAGTCTCCAATAAGACTATACCAATTTTCCAGTCCCTTTTCAAAGTCTCTAAATGATTCTCTATATAATTCAGATACTTTTTTCGCAAATTCTTCACTTCTTTTCTCCACTTGATTATCGAATGCTTGAAGAACATTTTTTACATCATCAAATATTTTATCTCTTTCTAGGTATTCTTCATAACTTGCTGGCATAGCTCTTTCTGGTGCACTCCCCACAAATTTACCACTTCGTAGATTTTGACCAATCCAACTATCTTGATTAGCAAAATTATCTGCCAAACCTTGACATAATTCTGCTGTATTAGTAATGGCTTTTTCTAGCTCTTCAATATTGTTTTTTGCAGTATCTAGAACTGTAGTTAACGCTTGACTTATACCATCTTCTTTTCCCGTTCTCAATCCATCCCCCTCTAAAGTTTTTTCACTTTCTTCTAATAATTTTTTTGTATTCGCTTCAATAGCTTGCCATGATTTCAATATTGTTGGTCTTCCACTAAAAAACGATGTTATATCATAAGTTTTTTCTTTATTACATTGATTTAACAAGGGTTCTGCTGACCTACGCAAGCTAGCTAGCTGCATATTGTAAGCTGTTTCATATAATTCATTATCATTAACATAAAGCTTATCATCAGAAGAAAATCCCTCCATTTTCAAACTATATATTTCATTTAATTTTTCAAAAACATCTTTACTATTAATTATTTTTCCAACAGAATTTTTAAGGTTATCTAGAACTTGTGGTACCTGCGCATTATTAAATTCTTTTTTGATTTCATCTGCAGCTTGATCTTTTCTTTGTTCAAAATTAAATCTAATTTTATTATTTCTATCGATGCACAAATTATTAATTCTCTTTATATTGGCTATATCCGAAAGCACATTAGTTCTTAAATTATTACTTAATGACCTTAGTATATCTGGGTTAAGTTGTATTTTTTTGCTATTAACTTCTACTAGTTTTCCGTTATCACTAAATAAATCTTTAACACTTAAATCTAACTTACCTAATTCAATATCTGCTTTATTATCACCATCGATATCTATATTAAATTGATTATAACCTAGCATTTTTGTTATTTTAGAAATTTCATCACGAGCTTGAGGTGAAGCAATAATATCAGATAGCATGTGATATCCACTATCTTTCAATATGTACTCAACTCCTATATATTTCCCATTTTCATAATTTGCTACAATATTTAATGCATCCCATTCAGAGCGAAACCTTATCACTTCACCTGTAAAATTTTTTTCTAATTGTTTAATTCTGTTTTCTTCATTAGGCAATCCGGCCAGGTACTTAACAAAGTCCAAGCTCGCCTTTATTTCCATACCTTTTATATTTCTTTCGGGCCCCATACCAGGCAACAATAAAGAATATATATTTTCTGGAGGAATATACAATGGCGCCGAATTATATACAACCGTTTTGGGTACATTATATTCCAATGCTACTCTCTGTGCAATATTCCCTCCTAAACTATGCCCAGTCAGAACAATATTATCCCCATATTTTTCTTTTATTTCCTCATAAAATTTATACGCTGGTTTATAGTGTTCTGAATTAAGCCCCATGGCTATCTCTCCAATATCACTCTTTACTATATCATTCATCTTATCAGTATCTTTATTTGTACCTGTATAAGATATTATGACTTCACCAGTATTTTTATCCTTAAATGCTGTGGCACTCGTTCCGGTACTTTCATCATATATGTCATCTAAATATTCTAAATTATAAGGTATCGTAAAACCCCCTATTTTTTGCGCTTGTTCTAATATATCTTCATCACCATAACCTTCAATTCTAGCTTTTTCAAAAGCATATGTGTAATTTGAAGCATAAAGTGTACTATTTTCCATATAAATAGCCCTCCTTTATTTATAAATTTTCTTATGAAGATTAATTAACTTATTTTATTAATTACAAAAAAGTCAATCGACTCCTTATCTAAGATATATTTTTATTATAGTATATTTTAAAATACCTGTATATTAATTTTATAGCACCAGAAACTCTATATCTTATAATATTACTAACTATTATTATTCACTTTAGATACCGGTTATCTCTAATATTATTCTTTTATCTATAAATAAGTGTTTTATAGTTATCCTAATATAATACCTTTCAATATTTCACCCAAAACCAAATAGACTCAAGTCAAATATTTTATTATTTATAATTCTTAAAACCATTCTTTAGTTACCAAATTTTAAATTTAATTACCAAAACAATCCCCAATAAATCGCCCGTAATAATTAAATGATTTCTCACTATCTCTTACTTTAGATCTTATAGCAGTTATAGCTTCTCCACTCATACCCTCGCTATTTATATGTTTTAGTACATAGTCTAACTCTTGAACAATTTTATTAGAAATCTGAGCAATAAGTTTTTGACTACTAACAATCTCATATAATTCTAAATCTTTATACACTGATTCTTTAACTATTTCCTTAACTTGTGGTTCTAAAGATGAAAGATTATTTTTAACAACTTTAGAAGTCTCAATCGCCTGTCCAATCTTTCTTTTTGCGGGAATAATAGTCGATTCAGCTGTTATAATGAGATTTTTTATACTTTCAGGGTACAACTCTCTCATTTTCCCCCAGTATCTACTTTTCATCCTATCTTTACCAACATTTACATCAAATTCAAAATTTCTCCTTATTCTTAAAATATATTTTTCGAATTCTACTACAATACTATACCAATTTTCTAACCCACCTTCAAAATTACTAAAAGATTCGTTATACAATTCTGATATTTTTTTCGAAAATTCTCCACTTCTTTTATCTACTTGTCTTTCAAATGCATGAAGGACATCTTTTACGTCATCAAAAATACCATCTCTACTTAAATATTGTCCATAATTTCTCGGAATCTTTCTTTCCGGTAAACTACCTACAAATCTTCCATTTTTTAAATTATCTCCTATCCAATTATCTTGAGCTTCAAAACTATCAGCTAGACTTTGAAACATTTCTGCGGTATTAGATACAACTTTTTCCAACTCCTCTATATTTCTCTGAGCAACATCTAAAACTGTAGTAAGTGATTGACTAATACCATCTTCCTTCCCAGTTCTTAATCCGTCACCTTCTAAGGTTTTTTCACTTTCTTCTAATAATTTCTTCGTATTTTCTTCAATTTCACGCCAAGATTTCATTATAGTTGGTCTATTTCGGAAAAATGTTGTTATATTATTTGTCTCTTCTTTATTACATTGTTCTAATAATAAATGCGTCTTGCCAGCTAATTTTGATAAATCAGCATTATAATAGTGTATTTTTGTCGTTAATAATCTATCTTTTATATAAACTTTTTCACCCGAAGGAGCTTCAACCTCTTTTAATCTAGGAGATTTCTCTACTCCTTCTAAAACACTTTTACTTCTTATTATTTGCCCCACAGAATCCCTTAAATTATCTAGAACTTGTGGCACTCCAGCATTATTAAACTCTCTTTTTAATCTGTCCGCAGCATGATCTTTTCTTTTTTCAAAGTCAAATCTAGTTTTTTGATTTTTCTCTATACATAAACCATTAATTTTTTTAATAAATTCTAGATCTGATAATACTCCTGACCTTAAATTATTAGCTATATTTCGTAGAACTGATGGATTCAACTGAATCTTTTCTCCTTTAACTGGGACATATTCACCATTTCCACTAAATAAGTTTTTTGCACTAAGATCGAGTTTATTTAATCTAATATCTGTAATTCCGTCTTTATTAACATCTAAAGTGACAACATTTTTATTCATATGT
>ERZ773250.1292-NODE-1292-length-12701-cov-3.041910_pt1 | contig 12701 bp, 9 predicted proteins | sample MGYA00511258_ERZ773250 | MGnify/ENA primary metagenome ERZ773250 (study PRJEB29015, sample SAMEA2738164) | human oral metagenome | biome: human oral; feature: human-associated habitat; material: saliva | place: China | collected 2187 ... | reverse complement strand
TACATGTAATCCCCACAGATCTCAATGTAAGTATTATAAATAACCTTTATTGCCATTTCTTGACTCCTTTATTAAATAAAAAGAAAAAGGGATTCGAACCCTTTTTCCTCTACCACTAATTTGCAAGCTCAGAGAACCTGCTACCACGTTTGCGCAAAATACCATGGAATTTTCGCATTTCTCCATTCGCCCACCAGTATTTCTTCAATTCTTCCTGCATCTCCAAAATACCAGCTTCAGAAAGCTCTCGACCCGTAAAATCATTCAGTTGATCATCTTTTAACAAGGTGTTCATTTTATTTGCAATATCAAACGCTTCTTCAAATTTGTTTGATTCCAAAAGCTCACCAAATTCTTGAGAAGTACCTTTAATTTTCTTAATCAATTCTTTTTTGTTTTCAGCCATTTTTATTTCTCCATTTTCTTTTTGATTATTTATTTTCGTAGTTCATTAACATTTAATGACTAGTCGGCGACCTTACTGATTTCATATCCTACCTCATTTATACTTTCTTAGTCGCTTGAGCAAATTATTTTTATAAATCATTAAATACAAGAGAGCCACTTTCTCCTCATCTGAAGCAATCAACAATTCCTGCTTCAATGACTCACGCTTCTTTTCTGCAAGCTCTTTTAACATTAGTTCATATCTTGCCAACGCTTGATTATAGGCTACCCTTGCATTCTTATCATTACGATAAGCAAAAGAATTCATCTTGCTTTGCAATACGTTTAAATTTAAACGCTGTTCTCTAAAACATTCGTTTTGAATTTCTGGATCATAAAAGCTCGAGTCAGGCAACCTTAAAACCACATCCTCAACAACATAGTCAAGCTTATCAATATGCTCGACTAAGTATTTCTCAATTGCTGCAGCTTTCATTTACACCTCATGCACTAAAAGTTCTTCTTTACTCTTGCTTCGAGACTGAAGCTTCAATGTTTCCAAAATTTTCCTTTCCTTGTCAGTGATCTCCCCTGAATCCAAGATAATCTGGATATAGTTCGTGTTCATAAGCTTGTCATACTCACTAACCATGAGCCAACTATTCGAGACAGCATAAGTCAGCCAACTGATTGTCCGTCCTATGCTATACGGTTCAGGTTGAACTGATAATTTCATTGGCTCTACACCACCAAAAAGCCTCTGCCATTTTCGGTCAGGAAGAAATGCACCATATGAATTCCTCTCCCCATAAACTTGAATTTCACTATTGATAATCCCTTTCGCAATTTCTGCTAGATCCACTCCATAAACATATTCTTCAACTGCCTTATGTGCTTTTTCTTGAGCAAAGCGTAATTCATACCGATTCCAGATTCCAAAGACTTCCAATGCTTCAAACAGACTCATCTTTTCTTTCTTAGCTATTTCATACCTCTTCTCATAGAAGTTGAAATACAAATTGCTTTGACGACTACCAAAATATAAGGATATACCTTGTCTAGCTTCCTCTTTTTCAAATTCATTCTGAAAACCAAGACCGCCACCACCAATATGACTCCAAGTCTTCAACTTATCAAAAACGGCCTCGTTATGATAGACTTTCACAATCATATCTGACAATAAAAAATGTTCCGACTCATTCTCTTGCCCCTGGTACATTTCGTCCATTGCAACATCAAGCCTTGTCACCTTCATATCTTTTCGATCAAAAATCATTTTGGATAAAATGTCGTGCCAACTCTTGTCATGATTTTCTAAAACTAACTCCATCTGACGGCAACCTTGACCCGACATTTGAACTGTAATTTGATAATTCCCTGTAAGGTTCTTATCTACATAATCAAAAATCCAAATATCACCTCTCCGCCACAAATGATTGTAAGCCATCAACTTTGTGTCCTCAGACACAAACTCTTTCAAATCGCACAAGAGATATGTTTCCGTGAAATACGCTAAGTCACGTACCTCTTTGAATGTAATTCTCAGGTAGTCAATCATGACCCTTAACGCATCTTTTTTAGCTGATACATAGCCCAAAGAATTTTTTATTTCTCGAAAACGTGTTGAAGTCAAGCCTCTTTGATTAGACTCATAAGCTCTCAAACTTCTCACATTGATATTAACAAGCTCCGCAAATTGTTTTTGAGTCAAATTTGTTGTTTTTCGTAAGTCTTTTAAATGTTTTCCATCAATAATTCTGTCTTTTGCCATTTTTTCTCCATTTTGTGACACGCTTTTTTTACGAAAATGACACACTTTTCAAATCTCGCAATCCCTTGAGCCACCTAGCGTTAGGTAGGGTTGCCTTGCCCGTTTTTCGTTTTTTCTACCCCCCTATTAGGTTTTGGGGGTTGTTTGTTAAGACAACCCTTCCTGAGCATAGATGGTCGGTGCAATCGGGATATACGGTCTGGGCTACGCCCAGCCCTATCCCTGCACCTATCCATACTCAGGAAGAGCTGCCTTACAATAGCTCTTCCACCACTAACCAAAATAATTAGCCAATAGTTCCTTCCAAGTCTCTGTTCCAGACTCTTTCTTCTCAAACAAACGCTCCATCAGCTGCACTTGATCCTGAGAAAAAAGTATTTCTCCATCCTCACGACTAAAAGAGGAATATTTTCCATCTTCCAAGAGTGCAACCAACTTCACAACCTGAGATAAGCTCTTACCTAAGTCTTTAGATAATTGTTTAGCGCCAATTTTATCTTCTTCCATCAGCATTTCTTCCATTTCTTCAAATTCAGAGTCTTTCACAATTTCTGGTAACTCTACCTCTAGTAAGTCTACAGAAACAGACTCAGCAAATTGTAACAAATCTTCATCATGAATAATATCTGTTGAAACCTGGTTATTCTCTGTTGGATCAAACTGGTTTTCATGACGTGAAATCTTAGAAAACTCATCATGAAATGAAAATCTTTTCGGTAACAAAGGTGAATAAAACTCTCTAGCTACTTCACCAAATACAGCTGCATAACCACGACCATAAATTCTTCTTCCTCCAAGATATTTTAAATACTTGAATTCCTTGTTGCGGTTTTCAGAACCAAAAAGGATATCATATCCCATTTCGTCCAACCGACCAACAGAGATCCTAAAGTTGATATTAGACTGCAATTTGCTACCTAAATCTTCCCTAGATGGTTTTTGCATAGCTAGAATACCGAAGCATCCAGCTTGCCGACCTAAAAGCAGGAACTGACCAATAGCATTATCAACCCTATCTCGATCTTTGTAGGACAACATAGACATCAAAGCATTATATTCATCACACACAAAGAAATAAGGCTCTAGACCATATTCATGAAACTTTTTCATATCCTTATGCCCAAGTCGCTTCATTTCTGAACGCATAAAGTCATATCTAGCCATCATAATAACAACAGCTTTTTCAAAATGAGAAACAATATCAGAAATCTCAAAAACAACCCGTCCTTTAAAGGCATCAATATCACTCATTGTGACAAAATCAGCCCGTTTAGGATCGCATATATCTACAACGCCAACCTTAGACAAAGCCAATATTAAAGAACGTAAAAGAACTGTTTTACCGCCACCAGTACCACCAGCAACCAATAAATGCGGATCACTAATAAAGTCCCAATAAAAGCCCTTCATCAGCTCCACACCTTTATCTTTATCCCAATGCACGTCAGGTATCGTAAGCCTATTCAAATACGCAGAATAGGCTAATCTATATACCTTATATTTCGGTTCATCCAAAGTCTCCATAAAATCCATAAAGAAAGTGTCTTCTAAAGCTCCACCAATCTTTTTGAATTTTTCCTGGAACTTATTCCCCGCCATCTTAAAATGAACGGACAAATCATATTTTCCCTGTTGAAGATAGATTTTCGGAAATTTAACAGAATGACCATGATTAATAGATTTTTTCTTCTCGTAAACATATTTATTTTCATAGAGAAAGAACGATAATTTCCCTAACCGCTCTAACCTTTTGAAAAATGGTGTTGTCTCCTGAAGAAACCAAGTAAGATATACAGACAATAACAATGATAAAACCAACAAAAAAAGCATTAAACCAATCTGTGACCAATCCAACGCTTGTAAATCTTCTATGTGCAAATATACATAAAAGGCTAATCCACTTAAAAATGGAAGTAACAAGAACCCAAAAATAATATAGTTCATATACCGCATATAAGGACGAACCCTTACACCACGATACTGAGGAAGTAAACGTATAGACATTCTATACCTCCTTTGAAATATTATCCTTTATGTTCTTCCTTGCCTTTATTTTCAGGCTGCTTTGGTACATTTACCTGCTGCGCATTATTTACACGCTTAACAGCATCCGCAAAAATCTTATAAATCCCACCTGCAACATTGCTCCAGGTAATCACCACACCTTCCAATTGAACTGCATCACCAAGCTTCAAATTCAAATCTTCAATAGCATGCCGTGGCATATTAACAACTGATACAAAAATAGTTGCTTTCTGTGTATCAGAAAACACAGTAATATCATTCCATTTTACTTCGCCAGTTGATATTTGAGGATATGCCCCGAAACGATCAGGCTGCTTCGTAGTATCATCTTCAGTAAAGAATACTGGTTCTTCCAATCGGCGCCAAGTCAAACTTCCCAAGATAGCTTTTTCATCCAATCCATCACTAAACGTACGATAGTCTTTATCAGCGATTTTAATTTTATCGCCAAATTCTAATCCAATTTTAGCCATATACAAAATCCTTTCTTTCTACTTCAAAACCGTTAAACCTTTAGCCCATACATTTTTGGCTGGCTCGACATTACGACCATTTACACCATAATCAACATACAACAATGGATCTTCAATTTTAACAATTACACCTTGTGGGATGACAGCTGCAGATGCCGTTGTAATCACATGAAAAACTCCATGTTTTTCATTAAATAGATGGTGTCTTGTATAAGACCCTTTTTGGCCATTCATATGAGTTGGCCCAGCTTCAAAACCATCATAAATTGCTTCACCAATAAATTCTGGTTTCAATTTCAATGTTTCTTGTTTCATTTTTTACCTCATTTTTTCTAAAAAATAAGCAGCTTCAAGTTTCCTCTTAAGGGAAGTGCTGCTAAACTTACCATTTTTAATCAATTCATTTCTTTGCGTTTTTTCAACCCAAACAAACCAAATCCTGCAAGCATAGCCAAACCAAATGCAGCTAACCCATTCGAACCATGTTCACCTGTTTGTGGCAAAGCTGGCTTTTGAGCTGTCGGAGCTGGAGTTGGAGTCTTAGGTTGCGGTTTTTCTGGTTCAGGTGTAGTTGTTTTAACTGTGTTAGAAACAATTTCATGACCATTTACCACGTTTTTGTAGGTATTTTCAAATGTACCTGCAGCAATCCGCTTCATTTGAATCGCTGCGTCCATATCGAACTCAGATTCATTCGCAACCTTGTCTAAAAAGTCTTGCTTCATAGAAATTTCGACAATTCCCTTAGCTTTGTCATGCTTCAACTCTGCATATTGAGACAAATCTGTACCAGCTTTGATCACTGAACCATCTTTCAATTTGATGTCAACCCCTGCAAGAGCTTTATATTCGCCAGTAAATTCATCACCCTTTTGGTCAAAATCATCAAAGAAACGATATTCCTTCAGCGCTTCTCCACGATCAGCTGGTAATTTAGCGCCGTCTAAGAAATAATAGAACTTATCCCCTAATTTAATCAATTTACCATCAATATTTTGACCGTCACCTAATTTATTGTAAACCCGCTTTTGAACTTTTAGATCGGGCACATGATTTACTACTACATTTGAATAGTAGCCGTTACCAAATTGCACTTGGAAGGTTTGGTTCGCGTATTTACCTGCAAATCCAGGCTTATTTTTCATAGGAGTATGGAAGAATAAGTCCACTCCTGTTTGAACATAAGCCTTATAGAATTGCTCTGGGTTTTGCGCAACCCACATATAAAACTTACCTTTCGGACTAACCCCTGAACGATCGATTAGATCATTCAATTCCTTCGAAAGTGTTTCACGTGAAAGGACGTGATACATCTTCAATCCATCCACAGCTTTACCTTCAGCATCCTTCCATTGGAATCGACTTTCAAGCGGTACCACTGCACCCTCTTGGTAGTCTTCGATATACGCAAAGCCTTTAGCAATCGCTTCTTTTCCAGATTTATCGTTCTTGTTTGGACGATTCGTCCATTTAGAAACATAGTAATTAACACCTTCAGGAAGCATTTCTTTACCATCTACCAATTTCCCAGCAGCATTGTAATTATGCTTCTCTGGTTTCAATGGATCACGATTTGGATTCTTCGGATCATTTGGTTTGTTTGGTTGTGGTTTGCCTGGAGTGTGAATCAAGACTTTATTTGATTTGCGAACATAGCCATTCGAACCGCCACCATTCACAACCATTTCAAAGACATTTTCGTAGTCAGCTGCATCATTCTGAGGACGACCCCAAACTGACAAATCTGCCAATTTATATTCCTTGTTCAAGTTTTGATTTACTGAAGCAAGGGTTGACGCCACGGCCTTAAATGTCATCAGATTCGTTTTTTCATTATAAGACACATCATAACCTTTATTGGCTTCTTTTGTCTTCTCCAAATCCGCCTTAAATCCTTGAGGCAAATGGTCATTAAAGACTAATTGTGTTACTGCTTTACGTCCCGCAGGCAAAGCTTCTGTCTGCAAAACAAAACGATTGAGTGAATTCTTAGCAACGTACTGACCGTTAATATTCACCTTATCCGCATTTTCAACAGCTTTTGCAATCTGCGGACGAGTGGATAATTTATAACCATGTACATGCACGGTTGCAGGTTTCAAAGGATCTGGTACTTTTTCATCAGGCTTCTCTTGTGGTTTAGGCACTCCATTAACTGTTATTAACTCCAGTTTTAAATTTGATGGTGAAATTGGTTTTTCTGGCTCAGGTTTATATTCAACTGGATCTTTAGGTGTTTTATAACGTGGAGAAGTTGGCACACCAGTCGCTGACAGTTCACTTGTCAACGTAAACCAAATAGATGGAGTGAAACGACCTTCTCCTTTACGATCTCCTAATTGATCCCAACTCGTTACTCGCATTTCAAATGTTGGATCAGAACCTTTCAAAGCCAACGCTCCACCAACATACCAATAATATGGACTTGTTGTAGAATCCACAATATTATGTTGATTCAATCCAAAATGATTTCCATTTGAATTATCTTTTTCATTTGAATAAACATAACCATTACTATGTTTTACAATAGAAGAACCCGTAATGGGCACAAAACGTGCTGAATCAGATGGTTTCAAAGCTTCCACATGATTCTTATAAGCATTGATACTTGAAGCCGCCAACAAACCTTTTGCACCATCTTTCGTGTCTTCAAATGTGATTTTATTACCATTCGCATCATAAAAACGCATAGCGACTTCATAATTTAAATCATAATCTTGACCATGATCTTTCGAACGAGCTGCAAGCTCCATCCCTTTCCCTGGATCTTGAAAAACACCTAAAACATAATCTTCTTTAATATTTTTAGAATTCGAAAGAACAGTAACATCTACTTCAACACGGGAAATTGATTTACCTTTATAACTTGAATTCTTTAAATTGGAATATGTAACTGTTACAGTTTTACCAACTTCTGCATTTACTGCTGTCATAGGCGTTTCACTATAAACATTTCCCGTTTTTGGTTGATACCATTCCAAACCAGAAGACAAGCGCGATGGATCATTTGTTAGTTCTAATTTATCTCCAAAAGCTTGACTAAAATAAGTCACATACTGTTGAAGATCACCAGCTCCAAGATTTTTTGTAACATCTTCAAAAGCTTTTTTCAAACCAGTAGAAGACATATACGATTTCGCACCTTTGATAGATACTTGTGCATCTTTTTCAGATTTATAAACAAGTCCTTGTTCTGCAACTTCAGAAAGATACCCATCTTTATGCTTATCTTGTTCAGCTTTGGCACGTTCACGAGCTACCCGATCATCTTCAGCTTTATTGTGTTCAGAAACTTTCTTATTAAAATCAGCAATTTCCTTATTCTGCTCATCCACTGAATCTTTAAGATTACGATTCTTTTTACGAATATCCGCATTAAAATCATTCGTTTCCTTAACCTTTTGATATTCCTTACGTTTTTCATCCACATAAACCGCAACCGACTCTTGATTTTGCTTCTTAACTCCTTCTACAGCCTTTGTATAGAAATCATAAGAAGCTTTAGACTCCGGATCAACTAAAATTTCCTTTTCAGTCTTAGTCACTTGAGCATCTTTAAACTCTTTCTTGACCTCAGCTTCCGCATCCACAACAGCTTGATTTGCTTGCGTTGCTTGTTGACTAGCAGCGGTATATGCTTCTTTCAAAGCTTTGTTTTCAGCTGCAATTTGAGTGTTCTTTTGATTCACTGCATCAACTTCTTTTTGATGATCAGACTTTGCTTGAACATAATTGTCTGTTGCCTGCTTAACAGTCTTAACTTGAGCCGCCTGATCTTGCGCAATTTCACCTTGGGCTTTTTTTGTTTCAGCTAAACTGTTTGTGGTACCCTTATCAACGGGAGAATCTTGCACCACTTTTACCCCAGCATCCTTAGCCTGTTGAACTGCCTGATCAACTTGCGAATTATCAACTGTCACATTAACTGTTCCTTGAGCTTGATTCGCCTGAGCAATCGTTTGTTGAGCTGCTTGAGTTTGAGCTGGTTGGCTATCTGACAAATTAGTAGCCGTATTCGCTGGCGCAACTGTCGTAGGTTCTGCCTTAGAAACTTCGTCAGCATAGCTTGTTTGCGCTGTCGCAACTACCAATGCAGCCAAGCCAAGAATTACCCCACATGTTCCCCAACGTTTTGTTTTTCTAATAGATCCGTATGTTTTTGTTTCATTTGATTTCATTTTTTGATTTCTCCTATTTTTATTTATATTTTTTTATGTACAATATATTTATTAAAAAAAGAAGGCTCTCTAGCCTTCTTAAAAAATATCACCATCATTATTTACCCTTCCAAAGATTTTAAATGTTTACGAGAAACAAAACTAAAAATCGAAAGAATCGCTCCTGTAACAATCCCTAATAAAGAAACAGCTTCTCCAGTAGATGGTAAATAACTAGCCGATACATTATAATTAACGTTCACTTTCTTACCATTGCTTGAATTTGACACAGACAATACAGTTTCTTTCTTAGCATCCACATAACTTACAATTTTACCAGTTTCATCAAAAACTGGAATAGCTTGTCCACCTGCTTGCTCAATACTTGCTTTTTGAGCAGCTAATTTTGTCAAACGTTCAGCTTCCAATTGAGCTTGATAGACTTTTACAATGGTGGTATGTTGAGCAAACACTTCAGCTTGCTCTTCTTTTAACACTGCCAATTTTGATTTTTCTTCAGAAAACAGAGCTTGTTTTTCTACCAAATCTTGCTTAGCGCTCAATAGACTTTGCTTAGCTTGAGCCAAACGTTTTGGTGCCTCTTTCAACTGACGAACTTTTGCTTCAGCAGCCGTCACCCGTTCTTTCGCTTGTACCAACTCATTGTTACGTTGACTAACCAATGCTTGTGCTTTTGTCAAATCAGCTTCCTTAGCAACTAATTTTATTTGTTCCACTGAGAGGCTGTTTTTAAGAGCTTCTAGCTCTGACTGTTGTTGAGACAATTCAGCTTTTGCTTGCGCTAAAGCCGCTTGTTTAACTTTCACGTCTACATTCAATTGAGCAACGGCTTCTTGTGCTGCATTATTTTCAGCTTCATCCGCTCTTAAAGTTGCTTGTGCTTGATCCAATTGAGCTTGAGCTGTAGGTGTTTTTAACCCTATAGCTTTAATGGCGTCACGTTGTGCCGTTACTTCTGTTAAAAAAGTGCTAGCTTTATCATAAGTTGCCTGAGCTTTCGACTTATCTGCTTGAGCACGATCATCATCTTGTTTTGCATCATTATAAGTACTTTGAGCTTCTTTTTGAGTCTTCAATAATTCTTGGCTGTCAAAAGGATTACTCAAAACTGTTTGATTAAAAGTACTACCTGACAAACCTTTATCATGAAGAAACAAAAAATTCACCACTTGCCAATAATCATCTTTAAAAGACGTACCAACACCCAAATAACTTGTCTTAGCATCAGCACTAAACAATCCAGCTAAGCTAGAAGCATGAAGAAATTCATTGTTTTCGTTATCTTCTACATTTTCAAAAGCATTAAACATTAAATTCAAAACTGTATTGTAAATCAAATGTTTTAACTCAGATTTTGTTACAAACTGCCCTGCTCCAGCACCACCATTCAAACCAATATTTTCTTCAGTACCAGAAGAAATTCCGTATTGATCCAATACCTTCTTAAGATTAGCTGTATCATGGCCTTTTAGGCCATTGATCTTAGAAGAAGATATATGGCTATGAACGATTTTAGCTGCATCTTTCGACACCTCTATTTTAGAAGTTCCAAACGCTGTATGAATTTGATTCAACAAATCAGCCGCAAACAAAGACATCTCTTCTCTAGTTGCCTCTGAAAGATTATTCAAATCAAGCTTTTCTTGACCATCATTTTTATTCGCTTTAAAACGATTTTGTTTAGCTAAGACTTTACCCAAAGCTACCAATTTGTCCGTCATAGTCTTCTCTTCAGCTGGAGAAGCTGTGGCGATTTTTTGAGAATACTCTCTTAAAGCTGCAATATATTCCTGAGAAAGCTTAATTTGATTGATAGATTCAGCATCTTGGTTAGCTTTTGTTAAATTGACAATTGCCTTTTCTAAAGCTTCTGCCGTTTTACTTGCAGTCGCAGCTTTTTTCTCCAAAACAGACTTAGAATTCATTTCATCTATTTGGGCTTTAAGAACCGCCTTTTCAGCATCTGCCAAACCACTAGCACGCTTTTGATCAGCTTGCTTCGCTTCAGTTAGGTTGGTTTGAGCTTGTGCCACGGCTTTTTTATCCGTATCAACCTTAGCTTGTGTCTGCTCAGCCTTTTCAAGAATTTCTTTAGTACCCGTACCATCTAAAATTGCTTGTTTTTCAGCCGCCTTTTCTTCAGCTTGTTTAACGTCTGCTTCTTTTGTTTCAACTGGCTTTTGCGCTTCAGCAGTCACCTTTGTTTGTTCAACTACAGCTTTTTCAGCCGTCTCTTGTGCTGTTTGACTGACAGATAAAGCTTTTTCAGCTTGTCCCACTTGTCCAGTTGCTTCCTTGACAGATGTTTCTGCTTTGGCAACATTTTCTGGAGTAGCTTCAGTAACTAATTTCTCAGCTTCAGCAACCTCAGATTTCTTCTGCACAACATTATTCTCAGCATTCGTTACAGCCTCTTGAGCTTGGCTAGTTGCTTGTGCTTGTTTTTTAACTGCTTCATCTGCAGCAACAACTTTAGCTTGACTAGTTGTCACATCTGATTGACTAACTCCTTTTTGGAGCTGTCCTGCTTCAACTTTAGACAAATCCGCTTTTGGCAACTCTTCCGCATGAGCAACTTGCTGAGTCAAACCCAACATCCCTACAACCGCAACAGCACCTACACCCATTTTAAACTGCTTCATAAATTTCTTCTCCTTTAACTAATAAGCACACCTTTTTCATACCATTCCTCCTTAAATCTCTCCCTAGCATTCGTATTAAAGCCGTAGAGATAAAAAGAAAAACCGATAGAATTCGGCTGCTTATAAAATTTCAATAGATCCTCTCCATAAAGAGATACAAACTCCTCTAAACTATCTTTATCCTGCTTTGTCAAAGCAAATGGATAGACAGGATAATAACAATCGTCCTTTAAACCAAGGACTGCAACAGCATAAACATAAGATGGTATTTTTACACCAATCTCATACCTTTCCTTTCTTATTATCTTCAATGTACAAATAGCTAACTCCTTTCTCTTACTAACACACGCCTATTTCTTAGGTATAGCAATCACAGATTCTTCATACCGTGAAACTCGACTTGACAACACCATCATTGCATATACACAAGTAAGTATCAAAATACCTATTAGTATAACAGCATATAAAAATATTCCCATTCACTCACCCTCAATCAATAGCTCGAATGATCACTTTCCCCCAATTCTTCCTATTCGTTAAAATAAAATTATAAGTTATACGACTAACACTATTATCAACAATCAAAAATGAACCTTCTCTGAAATTGTTAAAAATCACAGACATTAAATGATCTGGCAAACCTAAATAAAAACAACGACTCTTCCGCTTCGTTGTCTCTACAATCATTAAATAGTGTTCTTCAAAATATAAGGTCACAAACTTTCCCTTTTTTAACTTCTTTAAACAACGATACAACAAATACTTGTTATAAATATTTCTAAGATTCATTACAGCTTCTCCAAAAAATCTTCTAACAACTTACGAACCTGCGCTTTTGTCACATATTTCTTATTGTCATTTTCAGAAACATGTACTTCTTCACTTTCTGATTGATGGTCAATAATCTGTTTCATCAATCCGAAAGCAAATTTCTTGTTATAGCCCAAATCCATAATTTCTGATTGATTAAGTACCAGGTCACGATCAATATATTTCTTATCTTCTGGAATATCCATCCCAACAAGATAGTCCAACGTACAATTAAAATATTTTGCTAAAGATTTTAATTTTTCTAAATCAGGTACTCGTTCACCAGCCTCATATCTTTGATATGCTCGTAGCTGTATTTCTAAATAATTAGCAACTTGTTCTTTCGTCTTGTTTCTATCTTCACGAATAAGTTTTAAGCGATCAGCCACAGTGTTTTTCATATTTATTCTCCTTT
>ERZ773250.1284-NODE-1284-length-12769-cov-2.351030_pt1 | contig 12769 bp, 7 predicted proteins | sample MGYA00511258_ERZ773250 | MGnify/ENA primary metagenome ERZ773250 (study PRJEB29015, sample SAMEA2738164) | human oral metagenome | biome: human oral; feature: human-associated habitat; material: saliva | place: China | collected 2187 ... | reverse complement strand
GGTGGTGCGATAATCATCGCCAAACCCTTCGTTAAGTTTGTTGGGAGACGTTTCTTTATTGGAATTGTAACGGAAATACTTCAAAAAGGCTTGTTGATAAGTATTGTCGGTTACGTGTCCAAGTTTAGCACTCAACATCAAATTGTTGAGCAACTGATAGTCAAGACCAAGGTTAGCTGTGATTTTGCGTTTTTCGTTCTTCACGGGTTCGTTGGCTTCTAACCACGCAATAGGACTACCATCACCGATGGTGCCGTAAGTGCCATTTTTGAAGTGGGCAGGAATCCAAGGTGCGATGATGTTGAGCTGACGAATAATTTGGTCAGAACCACCTCCAACATAGTTATTGTTGGGGTCGTTGTGGTTGTCTTGGATGAAGTTTAAGCCAACGTGACCGGTGAGTTTGGGAGAGAAATTGAAGTCTAAGTTGGTGCGCATGGTGAAACGCTCACGATTAGACGACTGCAAGATGCCTTCTTGGGTGAGATAGCCAGCAGAGGCCATATATTTTACCAAATCAGAACCACCTGTAACATTGACACTGTGTGATTGTTGCACACCTGTTTTATAAGCAAGTCCGTACCAATCGGTGTTGGGGTGTCCGTCGGGGTCGGTGCCATTGGCAAATAGTTTCAAGTCTTCTTCACTCCAACGTGCTTTTTTGCCATTGGCAACAAGCGCGTCGTTATACATCTTGGCATATTCATAAGAGCCCAAGCGCTCAACTAAGCGGGTGGCATTGAGGAAACCCACGTTACCATTGTAGCTCACCACGGGTTTTCCGGTCTTACCGCGTTTGGTGGTCACCAAGATAACACCATTGGAAGCCTTAGAACCATAGATGGCGGCAGAAGCTGCGTCTTTCAACACAGAGATGCTTTCAATGTCATTAGGATCAAGGGAATTGAGTGAACCAGCTTCTACTCCATCGATGAGGATATAGGGAGCTGCATTGTTGAGGGTACCAATACCACGCACGCGGATAGTAGAACCATCGGCGCCAGGACGTCCTTGTCCTGCGGTAACGGTGACACCAGGCATCAAGCCTTGGAGAGCAGAAGAAACGTTTTGCACGGGACGACTCTGCAATTCTTCACTCTTGATTTGAGCAACAGATCCAGTGAGGTTTGCCTTGGTTTGGCGGCCATAACCCACTACAACTACTTCAGAAAGATTGGCATTGCTTTCTTTCAATGTGATATTGAGGGGAGCACCATCGCCCACAGCCACATCGAGTTTATCATAGCCAATATAGCTAACATTGACATATCCGCTACGCACTCCATTGAGGGTGAAAGCACCGCGTTCATTGGTTAAAGTGCTGATGCGAGGATTTTGAGTATCACGCACGAGTGCACCGACCAGAACTTCGCCTTTTGCATCACGCACCACACCAGTGACACGTTTTGCATTGACGCGTTGTTGCTCCATCACCGCTGCACGATGGTTGGTGGCTTGCGCAGCAAGAGCTTGCGCTGGAGAGAAAGGCAGTGCGCCCAAAGCACACATCAAGCCGATGAAAGCCGACATCCGCGCAGCACCTCGGCTTGCGGAGGGTCTACGATTAGCATTGCTCATCATAGGGTTTGTTTTTTAGGTAAAAGACAATAGAGAATCACGAAAGACTCTAAGATTCGGACGACAAGATTAGGCTACAAGGATTGGTGACACTCCTGTTGAGAGCTCTGTGCTTCCTTAAGCATGGTTAAATCCGTCCGTTGTTTCGGTTATAGAAGATTGGCGTATGTAGCTTGCCAGAAGCAAGTACGGTCAATTTGTTGTTTTCGTCTTGGTCTTAGGAAGGAGGTTCCTAGCAGCACTTCCCTGGTATTGTTGGAATTTATGCCGTAAGCGGTGAATGAAATGTGAGAATTTACAAGTAAAAGTACTCAAACATGGAGCTTACAACCGCCATTTTGTCAACTGCACTTGCAGTTTTCAACTGTTTTCGAGGGCGAATTTGAGATTTTTTTTCGAGTTCTCCAAATTATTTCTGCATTTTTTCTCGTCAAGCAGTCATTTTTCGAGAAAAAGCCCCTATTTCCCCCTTGAAAGACGGGAGAAATGAGGAAACTTGCGAAAGAAATCCTATAATCCCCACACACCCTAATGAGCGAAAAAGTAACAGCTTTGAACACCACTCCTAAAGTTGCATTGGATTACAAAACACGTTTCAAAAAGGATAAGTTCAACATATATAAAACACGCCTCAAAGGGTAAGTTGATAAGTGATTCTAAAGAATATATTCTTATATTTTATGTATATCATCTCAAGCTATGCACCAACAGCAACGAGCAAGCCAAAAACAAAATCATAAATTCCAAACATAAGCATTGACAGACGTCACAATATCCAGAACTTCCAAACCAAATTCGCAAGTTTACGATCTACCACCATTCAAAACATATTGAAAAAGGAAATAATCAAAGAAAATAAATATCATACATTTTCACAAGAAACAAGGAAATAAACTATCAAAATCGACACTTCGAAAGGAAAATAACACAGAAAAAGAAACTTTTTCTTGTCAAAACGAGCAACAAACAGTATATTTGCAACCGAGTCACTGCATAATATAAGTGACAACCTTCGATTATGCAATGATCCAACCGCTCATTTTACTATTTATCACACCATGCCAATGAGGACAAATCCCCCACTTCGTAGTTTTATGGCCGCAATCATCGCGGCAGGATCCTTGACGGCCGCCACGCCACTCTCAGCACAAACCACAGCCACTACCCAAACTGCCGCACAAGACCATGTGGTGTCTGGTATGGTGTTTGACAAAACGGGTGAACCACTTGTTGGTGCCAACGTGCGCGTCACACTGGGTCGCAAAGTTTGGACCGCACAGACCGACAGCAAAGGTGCTTATCGCGTGAAACTGCCTGCAGGCACCAGCACAGCTGGACTTTCTATATCGGCTTCCTACCTTGGTATGAAGCGACAAACGAAGAGTGGACGCAGCAATGTGGCGCACTACGACTTTATGCTCGACGATCACAGCCAAAGCCTCGGAGAGGCAGTGGTAACTGGTTATGGCACCATCTCAACGCGCGAAAAGACAAGTGCCATCACTTCGTTGAAAATGGAGGAAATCCTCATGCCCGGTATGACGAGCTTGGAACAAGCGCTCGAAGGTCGCGTGCCCGACATGGTGTTTATGCAAAACTCGGGTGAAGTGGGTGCAACGGCACGTATGCGCATCCGCGGTACGTCTACCCTCATCGGCAACCGCGAACCGCTGTGGGTGCTCGATGGCATCCCCCTCTCCGACCCTGTCGATGTGACCAACGAACAGCTCAACGATCCTGACTACATCAACTACATCGGTAATGCAATTTCGGGCATCAACCCCCAAGACATTGAGCGCGTCGACGTACTGAAGGACGCGGCTGCTACAGCGCTCTATGGCACGCGCGCAGCAAATGGCGTGATTGTGGTGACCACCAAGAAGGGTGAACCCGGTCCTCCTCGCATCACCTACAATAGCCAGTTGAAATACACGGCGCGTCCGCGCTATTCCGACCGCGACATCTACTTGATGAACTCACAAGAACGCGTGCAGTTTGGACAAGAATTGATGAACCTCCACTACACCTTCCCCAACCACATGACCATGGTGGGTTATGAAGGTGCATACCACCGTTTTGTTACTGGGCAGACGGACTACAACGGCTTTTTGGCTGAAGTGCAGCGCGCAGAAACGGTGAATACCGACTGGTTTAAGTTGCTCACCCACGACACTTTCAACCATAACCACACCGTGGCACTCTCTGGAGGTAGTGAAACTGCAAGATACTACGCATCTTTGGGCTACAACCGCGAAGAGGGCGTGCAGCTTCACCACAACAACGACCGCTACACAGCTTCGCTCAACATGCAAACGCGCATCGCGAAGGTGATCCAAGCGAATATTCGCCTCAATGCCAATGTGCAGAAGAAAACGCAACTCCCTGGCGAAATCGATCTCTTGGGCTATGCTTATGGCACTACACGCGCGCTTCCTGCCTTCAACAACGACGGGTCTTACTTCTTCTACCAACGTCATGCCTACAATGTGGGCACCGACAAGAACGAGCAATATAAATATGCCTACAACATTCTGAACGAGATTGAGAATGCTGAGAAGCTCTACAGCTCTAACGGCATCATGGCAGCACTCGATTTGACCTATCGTTTCAAAACACTGCTCGACCTCACGCTCACCACTTCTTATCAGCGCACCCACTCCGACAACTCCACGTGGTTTGGCGAGAAATCCAACTATGCTGCACAGCTCCGCAATGCAGAATACGGACAAGCTCCCATCCCTGGCGATTATGGCCTCTCGGATATGCCTTACGGCGGTGTGTACAACACTGGCACGAACGTCAACGAAAACTTTACACTCCGTGCACAAGCTAATTTCCGCCATGCTCTCGGAGAGAAGAAACAGCATCTTCTCAGTGCTTCGTTGGGTTATGAGATGAACGTGTCTAACACAGATGGTTTCAGCGAAAACACTCGCGGATTCTTCAAAAGTCGTGGTTTGAAATATGTGAACATGACAGCGGAGGAAATGAATCGTTTCCCCAAATATGCTTCATGGGTGGCACACAATCACCCCACGCTCCGTGCCGACAAGACGCACCGCCTGAGTGGTTATGCCATTTTCTCCTATTCTTATGGTAGCCTCTTCTCATTGAGTGCCAACACGCGCTTTGATGCTTCCAACAAGTTTGGCTCACGCAGCAACGAAAAGTTCCTCCCTGTGTGGTCTGCCTCAGGCATGCTCAATCTTAAGTCTCTCTTCTTGCGTCGCTATGATGCAGTGAGCGATTTGCGCCTCCGCACCTCCTTTGGTAAAACGGGTAATATGGTAGACAATCAAACGCCCAATCTCCTATTGCGCCAAGAGAGTCTCGACACCTACTATGGAGAAAATGTGGCAAAAGTGGATGCTTTGCCCAATCCCTACCTGCGCTGGGAACAGACCGACCAGTGGAACGTGGGTGTGGATGCGTCGCTCTTCGACTATCGTCTCACAGTGGGTGTGGATGCTTACTACAAGCATACGAAAGATGCCTTTGACAACACGCTGGTTTCTCCGTTCAATGGTGTGGAAAACTATGTCATGAACGGCAGCGACATCACCAATAGCGGTTTCAGCATCAATCTTTCGGCTTATCTCCTCAAGACGCGCGACTGGTCGTGGTTGGTTTCTGCCAACTATTCGGTGGTCTACAACAGCATCAACACGAAGACTGCCAATAAATATAAGATTGAAAAGTATCTCAATGGCACTGCCATCATGGACGGCAAGTCGATTGGCACGTTCTATAGTTATAATTTCATCGGACTCGACCCACAAAATGGTCTTCCTCTCTTCGACGACTACCGCGATCGTCAGCATTTGCTCGAAGGACAGCCACTCGACCGCATTATGGAACGTGTGGGAGTGGTTAGCGGAAGCCGCGAGCCCAACTTTGCAGGCTCATTCTACAGCACTTTGCGCTATCAACAGTGGTCGCTCTCTGCGAGCTTCAACTATGCACTCGGCAATAAAATTCGCAAATTTGCCTTGTATAAAGACGTGCTCGATGGTGTTTCCTCAGAAAACAACGTCCGCAAGGAGTTCACCCATCGTTGGCGCAAACCTGGGGATGAGCGTCACACCCAACTTCCTTCGCTCATCAGTCCGAGTGATCCTGCTTTTGGCGACAACCGCTACCACTGGAGTGCTGCAACTCCCGCAGCAACCCAAGGTTTCGAGGCTTTCGCCGACAACTACTGGATGATGTACGACAACTCCAATGCACGTGTGGTATCTGGCAGCTACTTACGCTTGAGCAACCTTGCTTTGCGCTATCAGTTCACACGCAAACAACTCAAAGGATTGCCCTTCTCTAACCTCGCATTCGATGCTGCAATGACCAATGTCTTCACACTCAAATCGTCGGCTCTCGAAGGTCAAGACCCCACACAGTCTGGTTTCTCACTGCAAACTTCCCTCTCTCTTCGACCATCCTTCACCTTTGGCTTGAGAGTTTCGTTCTAATCATCACCCCCTTGAGGCAGCTGGCATGCTTCTCTCCAGAAGTAGCCTCCACACAGCCTCAACCAATGCATAGATTACTCATGAATCACAAGTTTTCTACTCTCGCACTTGCCCTTTCGCTCCTAGGCACTGCAAGCTGCAACGACTTTCTCGATCAGTATTCTCAAGATCGCGTAGTCGCAAAGACCGTGCAAGATCTCAACGAACTGCTGGTGGGCGATGTTTATCTCAAAAGTTATGTCGTGAACAAAGGTGTTTCTGCCGGCACTTACGGATTTGTCAACATCCTCGACGATGATATCAACACCACCGGTACGTCACAACAGGGCAACGTGGGCAACACGGCGTGGACGCATACCGTAGCTCCCATGTATGGCTTCTTCACTTGGCAACAAGATGTGCGCTATAATTATGGTCGCACCAACAAGCTCAACGATGATGCTACGCTCAAAACACTCTACACACGCATCAATCATGTGAACAACATCGTAGACCTCATCGACGACATGCCACATGCCACTGAGGAAGACGCAGCCCTCTACCACCGCGTCAAAGGTGAGGCGCTCTTTGCACGCTCGCAATTCTACTTCACACTGGCTAACCTCTACGGACGTCCCTATCGTCTCGACTCCGCAGCCGTAGACCTCTGCGTTCCTTTGAAGCTCACCTCTTATGTGGAGCACAACAAAGACCAAGAGACCCAATTTTCACGCGCCACTAACGCCGAGGTTTACGCGCAAGTGGCAAAGGATTTGGAGACAGCTGCCAGCGAACTGACGATTTCTCCACAGCCCGACCGCTTCCGTCTGCACCGCGCATCGGCAGAGGCTGCTAACCTCCTTTTGAGCCGCGTGTATCTCTATATGCAACGATGGAGCGATGCCGAAAAATCCGCACGCCGCGTGGTGGAAAGTCCACGTGCGAAGCTCGCTACTATCGCTTCGTTGCAGGGTGGTCAACCTTTCCTGACACGCAACAACGCAGAAATCCTTTTCACACAAGGAGCGAACAATCTTGCTGCTTCTGACCGCAACACTTCGCTCACAGGAGCTCCTGCCGACTATTGTGTTGCTCAAGAATTATACGACTTGTTCTCTGAGTTTGATGCGCGTCGCAACGCGTTTTTTAGCAAAAACTCTCTCTCCGACAGCCTCGGATTGACCAATAAATATGAGCGCACCACCGAAGCCAACCACATCTCCGATGGGTTCACCCTCCGCACTGCCGAAGCCTACCTTAATCTGGCAGAAGCCTTGGTGATGCAAGGCAAAGAAGCCGAAGCCAACTCAGTGCTTCATCAACTGCAACGTCAGCGCATTGACGACAAATTGGAAGACAGAACAGGAGAAGAACTCGTGAATGAGATTCGCAACGAACGCCGCCGCGAACTGTGCTTCGAGGGGCACCGTTGGTTTGACTTGCGCCGCTATAGTGTGCTGGAGAAATATCCTTTGCACAAGACTATCGTGCACGCTTTCAATGCCTACACGGAGCAAAACTCTTTCCTCACCACGCATCTCTTCACCCTTCCTTCGGGTGATGCGGCTTACACCTTCTCGCTTCCCGAAAGTGTTGTCTCCTTCGACAAGGTGCCCATGCCGAATAACATCCGTCCCGAACGCGTGGAAGTGAAGAAACCTCGTGAATTGCCCGAACTTCCCAAAGAAGACGAAGAAGGCGACAACACCGAGACACCTCCCGCTCCCTAAGCATTGTCGCACCACTCTACGAAGGGCACACTAACGCCTTGTGCTTCCTCAGCGAAAAAGCGACAACACCTCACGTTTCTCTACATCTCAAGCCTCTCCCTCTATGAAACATATCTTTTTGTTCCTCTGCTCGCTCCTTGCTCTCGTGGGCTGCAGCAGCGAAGATCCTATCACCCCTGGGCTCACTTATGGCAACGACTTTGTCATCACCGACCAACCCAACGATTCCATTCAACATGAGCGCTATTTGCTCTACAAGGATTTCGGAGTGCCTGTATATTTCAACGACACCATCGCTAAGCACAACCAAGGTCTTGGCGTGGATGGAAAACCACGCACCACCTACGAAACAGTAGATCTCAACTGGACGTTCTCGGGCTACAATCGTGGTGTGAAATACTCCTACGTCTATCTCACCGCTCCCGAAGACCAGATGCGTGCACTCCGCTTCATCCGCAGTTATCTCGGCCAGATTTCTAAGCCCATGCGACCTTTCAGCATCCTTGTGGCTGACACCCTCACTGCCGCCTCAGCTCACCGCACGCAACAGCCCACTTTCCACGTGGGATTCCGCACCCTTGTGCTCGCGCAAGTGCGTTCGCTCACCGATTCCGCCAAAGTTGCCACCCAAATCAACACCATCGTGCAAAGCATGGTGAGTGATCGCGTGAAGGCGCAAACTGCGCTCTGCGGTCGCTTCGCAGAGGTGAGCAAAACCAATGGCTGGTATGGACAAGAATGGAAGAAACTCAACAATGTCCACTCCATGCCTACGGTGGTAGATTTGGGCAAGAAGAGCTTCGTCTATTCCGTCAATGCACTCTTCGATGAGCCTCCTTTCACCCCCTACAACCACGAAGACATCGTAACGCTGCTGTTGCGCAGCACCGGTGGTCAAGATCCCATTGCAAAAGATGAGGAAGAAGCTCAAAACATGCGCAAAGCCATGATAGCGGAAATCGCACAATTTGGTTTCCTCACTGGTTGGAAGCAATCGGGAGCCTACGCCCCAAGTGATGACAGCGAAGACCGCGAACAATATCTTCAAGCCTTGCTCTATTTGGGCGATGGTGGTTTCCGTCAACGCTATGGAGACTTCCCCCTCGTGATGCAAAAATATGAGTTGCTCTACAACTTTATCACCCAATCTTTGGGCTTGAATCTCAACTACAACCGCATTGAACAATAAGCCTCCGCATCGTTCCGTTTCTTTGCACATTATTCACCGACAAAGTATAAGTCCTCCTTTATGAAGTCCATACTATATTCCCTCCTCCTACTAGCCACCTGCACACTCGTGGGCTGCCGCGACGACGAAACACGTGATTTCAGCTATCAAGCATCGGCAGTTGCGGCTGGTCCTGACTTCACCGACCCTCGCGACAGTAATGTTTACCACACCATTCGTGTAGGCAACCAACTTTGGTTGGCTGAAAATCTGCGCTATGCCCCCAATGGGTATAGCCTAGATGGTGCTTTCACTTGGGAAGAAAAACCCGTGGATCAAAAGAAAATGGTACCCGATGACGAGATTCTGGGACAAATGATTCAAGACCTCTTCCTAGATCCGAAGTTCGACGGTTGGAAAGTGGATGGCACACCCATCGACAATTTCATCCTCCCCTACTTCAAGCACTACAAACGTGGGCGCATGACCGCAGCCCAACTGCGTGAAAACATCGCCTATCTCAACCCAGCTTTCGACGACACCCTCACCACTCGCCTCGCTAGCTTTGCCCTCCAACCTGCTGCGCGCGCCAAATATGGCCGTGCCAACTTCGAAAAAGCGGAGAAAGCCAACGGAGGTTATGTCAAAAAAAATGGTTTTCTCTATTCTTTTGAAGCCGCTCAAAAAGCCGTTCCTGAAGGTTGGCGTCTACCCTCCGACAAAGATTGGCAACAACTAGAACAAGCCTTCGGACTCTCTGCTCAAGAAGCGCAGCGCAACAATGCGTGGCGCGGTGCAGGCTTAGGCACTGCCATGAGCGAAGGTGGAGCAAGCGGATTCAATGCCCCCTTAGGTGGCGCCAATGCTTACCAGAAAGCTCGCGGACAACTTTATCTTAACCGCGGAAAATCGTGGTACTATTGGACTTCCACCCCTGTCACGCTCAACGACTCCCTCCAAGGTGCCATCGTGCGTATGTCGTCGCACTTCAACGACAAGGTTTGGCGCGGCACTTCTCGTATTGACAACATGGCACGCTCCGTGCTCTACAGCGTGCGCTGCGTCAAAGACCTATCACCTGCTGACAAATAGTTTTTCATAACGTCTCTATCCGTTGCACATCTCCCATTTGAGATTTGCCCCAATCATTCAAGAGTAATAGGGCTACTCGTAATTGAAAAGTGGGGTTTAGTATTAAAAAGAACACTAACCTCCATTACTAGCAGGGTTGTTTTACTAACATAAAATACATTGGACATGAATAATTTCAAAACGATATGGTTAAACGCATTCTCACTGATTGTGTGTTGTCTAATTAGTGTTTCAGCTTGTCAGAAAGACGACGAAAAAACTACGACTTCGGGAATCTCTCCTAAGACCTCTAACTCTTCCGACACACGCAAGGTGATGGAGTATTACGATGGAACTTACGACCTTTACAATTTAGGTCAGCCCACAACAATGGTTCATCCAGACATATTGGGATGTAGAACCATCGTTAGCAACGAAGCCACACTAAAAAAACATATAGTGGTAGAAATGAAAAAGCACACCAATCTTGTAGAAAGTTTTGTGAAAGATTGGTATTTCACCACTTCGCACAATGAATTTGGCGTATTTGAAGACTCCATAACGGGAATGTTCAAAGTTGAGGGTGAAAATGCCTTTCCTAAAAAAGAAGATTTTCAGCGCCAACTTAAAACCATCGGTGCAGACCTCTCTGTTGATTTTGGTACATTCCCTGGATTTGACAGCCGATTGTTGCAAGGAACCCCTGCAAGTATGCGTGTCTACTTACTTTACAATAAAGACATCAAACCACGCGAAGTCACCAACGAAGCCTATATTGTGATGTTCGACCCACGCGTAGCCATATCACGTGGAGGTATCGGAGAAAAGGGAAAAAACCTAGCCTTTGTTCGACGCAAGGTGACTCAGATGACTCCCGAAGATTTTCGTTGGATGAGTGGCGATTTCTATGTGGACGTACCGAATAAAGAATATGGCTATTTTATTGGTATGCGAGTAGTATTTAACAAGCCCGATGCCCCCCAAGTTGTGGGGGAAGCTTTTTACCCAGAAATCTTTCTTAAATACACCGAAGAAGATTTAGCTTCACCCTATTTCCCCTATATGCACGATGTTGTTCCTTGGTGGTTCGTTCAACACCATAGAGGATTAAAAAAGTAGGCAGACTGATAAATACAAATCTCTCTTGTTTACATCTTTTTCAGAACTATATGGGACATTTCTTCGCGAATGCCCCATCTTTTTCCAAAACTCTCCGTACCTTTGACGAAATTTCTCACAAGATTACATCCTACGTCTAAGTATTTTCCCTTATGACTCTCAAATCTCTATTCCTCGCTTGTGCCACTGCTCTGGGCGCACTCGCACCCTTGACTGTTGCCGCTCAAGTAGAACCCAGTATGTATGGCGACAAAGTGAAAGCCGACATCAAAGTCAACTATGTCCGTTCTCTCGATGAAGCTTTGACACGCGCCAAAGCAGAGAAGAAGCCCATCTTCTTCAACTGCTATGCTGACTGGGCGATTCCCTGCCACGGTATGGACATCTATGTCTTTTCTAACCAAGAATTTGCAGACTATCTCCACAAGAATTTCATTCCTTTCTATATGGATGTGAGCAAACGACAGAATGCTGCCATCGCTAAGCGCTACAACATTCATCGATTTGCCCATTTTCTCGTCCTCGATGCTGAGGGGAATGTCGTCCAACGCATTATCGGTGGCAAACAGCTCCCTGATTTTCAAAAGGATCTAGCACTTTCTCTCTCTCCCAAAACTTCTCTCGCAGGACTTTCTGCAGCTTATCAAAAAGGAAAGCGCGACAAAAAGACGCTCCGCAACTATCTCTATGCGCTGAATCTTGCTGACGACTCCACTTTCAACCAAGTGGCACAAGAATATTGGTCGCAACTTTCGGAGAAGGAATATGCAAAGGAGGACAACTGGTTTATTCTTTCGCGCCTCATCACCGACCGCCAAGCTCCGCTCTACCACTATTTGGTGGAACATCGCGACGCATTTGTCAAAAACGTCGGGGAAGCCAAAGTAAATGGTTTCTTGGAACGTATGTTTTATTCCGAAGCTGCCGCTTATGCTTCTGGCACCGCTCCCTATGATGCTGATGCACTCTTAGACCTCTCCTTGGGAGCACGCAAAGCTGCCATTGCCGACACTTCAGCCATCTATCCCACGCTCAAATTGGCTGAACTCCGTGGCACCAAACAATATGACGCGCTCGTTGACTTTATGGAAAAAGAAGGCGCAAAATTCCAAAGTTCGCGCGCTAGCTACGAACTCACCTTCGATTTTCCCGACCTCAACGCTCAACAAATCAAACGTCTTTGCGCTTACCTCCGTCAACGTTCTACAGTTGAAACCGGAAGTGGAGCCAAACAATTAAGTTTCTTAGCAGACCGTTTGGAGAAAAACGATGGCATCTTGTTTGATCATCTCTCACTCAAAGAAGCTTTGGCCAAAGCCAAGGAGAGTGGTAAGCAAGTCTTTGTAGACTGCTTCACTGAATGGTGTGGCCCTTGCAAGATATTGGCTCGCGACGTCTTCCCTCGCCCAGAAGTGGGCAAGGTGTTCAATGCTCGCTTCGTGAATCTCAAATTGGATATGGAAAAAGGCGAAGGCCCTGAGGTGGCCAAACGCTACTCCATCTCTGCCTATCCCACTATGTTGGTGATTAACCCCGATGGCACTGTAGCTGGAAAGGTGGTAGGCTCACTCCCCATGGAGCAAATCCTCGAGGAAATGGAGAAAATCCCCACAGCTCCTCAACAGTAGTTCTACCATTCATCTAGTTTAATTCCGTTT
>ERZ773250.1275-NODE-1275-length-12816-cov-3.411331_pt1 | contig 12816 bp, 6 predicted proteins | sample MGYA00511258_ERZ773250 | MGnify/ENA primary metagenome ERZ773250 (study PRJEB29015, sample SAMEA2738164) | human oral metagenome | biome: human oral; feature: human-associated habitat; material: saliva | place: China | collected 2187 ... | reverse complement strand
AATAACATTGGTATTGTCATAGACAAAGGAGAGCATGTACCACTCGTTGGGCTTGGCAGAAAGCTTATCAGCTGGTATATCAATCTGTCCACCGGCAGTCTTGATCTGTAGCTGGTTGGTCTGAATGGTCACATCACCAAAGCGAATATAGATTTCGTGGTTGACACCACCATCCGTCTTACTACCAAAGACAGATCTATTATTCTGGCTGTAAGCACTACGGCGAACCATTGCCTCGTACGTCCAAGTACCAGTAGAAACGGTCTCGGGGAACATCGTAACAATCTCACTACCACCTGACTTCCAGACTTTCGTCAACGTAATCTGGTTAATAAAGAGGTAGGCTTCCTTCTGAGAATTGATAATCTTGCTATCGCTTGAGACAATCTCCAAAGGAAGGGCATACGTGCCACCCGAGAACTGGAGCCCCTTAATCTTAACTGGGATAGACAGGTGCGTCTGATTGGGAGCGAAGGTCAGTTCACTTGGGAGCTCATACATTGACTCAGGCAGGAGTACAAAGTTCGTGTTGTTCTCCTTATTATAACGGTCAAGCTGAGCCTTTCCCCCCGAGCGAATGGTAACCTTTACAGCAGAGCCCTGAGGCTTAGCAAGTGCCACACGCAAAGCCGTGTTAGTCTCATTTGCTCCATCCGCAAGGAAGAGCTGAGCCGAACCTGTTTCCTTGGGTACATAGACCCCTTGAGCCGTCTCAAACTGACCTGCGTTATCCTTATAAAGCTCGTTTTGGCAGCTCACCAGTAGAGCTGACGCAAAGAGCGCATATACTAGTTGCTTCATGATTTTCTCTTTACTAGCTCATTATTCGTTATCGAATTTACCAGGCTTTGTCTTATTGGCATACTCAAGAGCCTGACGAAGCCATCGGTAAGGCAGATTGTTACTCTTGTCATATTCCATATGATAAGACCCAATACCTGCGATACGGTTTCCATTGGGGAGGTCAAGAACACCATAGTCTGTGAGCTGATGCCCACCAGGCATATTTTGGATAACTGGATCATTTGTGCTGTAGCCAGGTAGACCTCCATTTTTCCAGAACTTCTCGAACTCAACCGTGATGATTGTCTTCGATTGCCACTTATCAAGGTGTGAATGTCTGATCTTATTCAGCACGGCTGAGGGACTACTTTCGTAATAGGCTTGATAGATATAGAAGTCTATCATCTTAGAAGCCTCAGTGGAAAGACAATAAGGCTCACCATCGAAGACAAGCATACGACCCTTGGGATGGAGGCGGTCATACATTGTTTTGACAAACTCATACATGGCTTTATTACCATCAGGAGAGATCGTCGAGGAATTGGCGAGATTACCTGAGTGCCCATAGTTAGGCTCGTAGTCGATATCAAAACCGTCAAAGTTATACTTCTCGATCGAGTCACACAGCGCATTGGCATAGGCACGTGCAGCAGCGACCTTATCTCCGCCACCCTTGACATTCAGCCAATATTCCTGCTCTCGCCCCCTATATTCGACAGGGGTGAGTGGACCACCTAGGTCTTGGACAATCCAGCAGAGTAATGCCTTCCCTCCATTGACCTTTTGGAAAAACTTCAAGTCTTCCTGCTGCGCCTTGGTCAGGGGAGGACGTGTACCCCAAATGGAGACAAAATCAACACCATCAGGAAGCATCTTCAATTGCTTCATGGGGTCTTTACCAAGCCCTGTCCAGTTCCCATACCAGCCGAACCCTCTTACATGAGGCTTCTTACGCTCCTCACGTACCTTAGCAAAGTATTCACGCTGCTTGTCGGAGAGCTGATCCTCGGTACGTATGTCGATGAGAGGAAGCTCCACCTTGGGCTTCTCTGGGGTGATACGCTCAATCGGTCCCTGATGCTCAGGGAAGGTCTTGCGCTCGGGTTCAGTCCACTTTGCACAAGAGGCAAAAGTGATCGTAGCCACGGCTACGAGTATATGATTTGTCAGCTTCATGATTTAACTTGTCTTATTTCTAGTTGTTCGGCTGCTTAGGGCGATTGTCACGCACCCACCAGAGCTTTGTACTTCCCTTGTCTGGACCACCTAATAGAGAGGGGACAACCTTTAGACTTGGATTTGTCGTATAGGATTGATCAGAGAAGACAAAACGCTCTGGTGCACGGGCGTCAGCAGGAGCGTCGATACGTCCAGCTGCAGCCCTATCAGCAGGCTTCATGATGAAAGGATAGCCCGTACGACGATATTCCGTCCATGCTTCATAAGCATTGGGGAAGAGAGCAAGGTACTTCTGCGTGATGATCTTCTGAAGCTGTACTTCCTGCAGGTTACGAGTAGCATCTACATCATTCCAGTTGGGAGAGACATTACCAGAGGAGATGTTATCGCTATATCTGCTCGAAAGGTAAGGGTTGTAAGCTACAGTAGTTGCAGCGGGCAATACCCCCGTCTGAGCCAGATAAGCCGTAGCATCTCCTGCGCCAGCTTCAGCGAAGGACTGACGGACACCCTGTTCATAGTAAGACTGCGCCGTCCCCGTAGAGATCAGACCGTAAAGAGCGGCCTCAGCCTTGAGGAAGAATGTCTCCGAAGCACGGAACCAGTAGAGAGGCGTTTCCGTAGAGAAGTTAGGCTTCGAAGCGTACTGAGCAGTATTAGCACCTTCCTTCTTCGGCTCATTGTTGGTCGGAGGGAGGAAGTAGTAGCCTGGTATATTGCGGTAAGTACCCTTCGTGAAGTACTTCTCAAGACGTGGGTCATTATAGCCCTGGAGGTAAGACCAGATGGTAGCCCCCATACGCGTCTCATTGTACTGATCTACAGAGATGAGTGCTGGGTGTGCCAGAGGCTGCTTATCGGAGTTACCGATCTTAGCCTCGTCAGCCGTAGTCTCAATAACGCCACCATTGGAAGCATCCAAAGCCTTTGCGATGTATTCCTTAGCCAGTGCGGTATCCTTGAAGTGGACACGGACAGCCATACGCAGCATCAGGGAGTTCGCAAGCTTAACCCACTTGCTGGCATCACCATTATAGACGAGGTCATTACGAGAGAGGACGGACTCACGAGCTTCGCGCAGGACTGCTGCACTCTTCTCCAGATCCGCAAGCATACCCTTATAGACCTCCTGCTGAGAGTCAGGAGTAGGCGTGATGTCACCGCTACCAGCCTTCGTATATACGATAGGACCAAAGGCATCGGTAGCACGTAGCCAACCCACAACCTTCACGATATTGGCCATCGCCAGGACCTGCTGAGCCTGCAGGTTATCCTTAGCACGGCTTGCCTGGATGTGGATGGGGAGCCAAGACTTCGCTACATCCCCGTAGAGGAGACCGTAGAGGATGCTCATACGTCCATTGGTGAACGTCCAGGTACCTTCCGTGTTAAAGTTCCAGTTGTTATTATTCCCGTAGTAGCCTACATAGTTACCCGTAGAGATAAGCTCGAGGACCTGCATGCTATTACCAGGCCCCGTTTCGCCAGCGACGCCGATAGGCATGACCGAGCGCTGAAGGCTCATCATAGCCAGGCCATAGGCAAGACCACCCTGGTTGAGCTCCTCATCGGTGACACCGACACGGCTGGTATTGATATCTTCCTGATTGCAGGAGGCGAAGACCAGCGCTGAGGCCATCGCCAAAGCGGGAAGGACTAATTTCTTGAAGTTCTTCATTTCGTTTCTTCTTTATCTGATAAGATAAGTACTCGACTTAGATGCCGACCTTGATGCTGGCACCGATAGTGCGCTGGCTGGGGAGCATGAAGTAGTCATAGCCCTGACCAAACGTACCCGTAGACCCCGTGAGTTCAGGATCGTAAGGAGCCTTATTATAGATCATCCAAAGGTTCGTAGCGTAGACTGAGAGAGCTACATTCTTAAAGGTCTTGCCAAGGAAGTTCTTAGGCAGGCTGTAAGAGAGGCTCAGCTCCTGCAGACGAACGTTCGTAGCCGAGTAGACGTAGTAGGAGTCGAGGTTGTAGACAGCATCGTAGAACTGCTGTGGTGCGATGGTAAGACCTTCGCCGATGTTGATACCACCAGCATCACGTGCATCAGCAGAAGCCTGAGAAACCCCAAACTTGTCGAGAGCAGCCTGCGTCTTCGAGATGACGATACCACCAAGACGAGCCGTGAAGAGCATATTCAGGTCGAAGCCCTTATAAGAGAAGCCGTGCTTCCAGCCGAGGTTCCACTTAGCATTGACCGAACCAAGCTTATAAGGAGTCGTTGGCTCCGTGACCAGAGACTGACCTGGAGTATAGTCTACATAGCCATTAGCATCACGCTTGATGCGCTCGCTAGCGTAGACGTCACCGAGCTCACCACCTTCACGCAGACGGAAGCGACCCTTGACGATATCCTTCAGGTCAAAGACCTCGTGCGTGATAGGATTCGTGACACCAGAAGCCAGCTTGAGGATCTTATTGCGGTTAGCCGTAGCCGTAACACTTGAGTTGTACTCAAAGCCACCAAACTTCTTATTGAAGCCAAGCGTCATTTCGATACCACGGTTACGGACATTACCAGCCTGTACATAGAGCTTCTTATAGCCCGTACCTGGATCGAGGTCGGTCTCAAGGAGCTGGTTGAGCGTATTTGACTGATAGACCGTAGCACCAAAGGTCAGAGCACCACCGAACCAACGGGAGTCGACCCCGAGCTCGATAGAGCGCGTACGCTCAGCCTTCAGGTCAGGCAGAGGATAGTAGTCGAAGGGCTCGACCTTACCGCTGCTCATCGAGTGCGTGATAGTACCTGGGGTCAGACCAGTGAAGGGGATAGGAGAACCCACCTCCGTATAAGAGGTACGTACCTTCAGATAAGAGAGCGTAGGACGGAGCTTAGCGCGCAGGTCCTCAGAGATAAGGTCGGTGACGACAGCAGAGAGACCGATCGAGGGATAGAAGATCCAGGGATCTACGCTACCGACGAGCTGCGAAGGCTTGTCCGTACGACCCGTAAGCGTCAGATAGAGCGCGTTGCGCCAAGCAAGTTCAGCAGAAGCGAAGACTGCGAAGTTACTCTTACGCGTAGAGGACTGCGAGCCACCGCTCTGGAGCTGATTGGTATTGGGGAAGATGAACTTATTAGGGATAAGGAAGAGGTGTCCACCAAAGCCCTGACCCTTATTGTCATACTCTTCATACGACGTACCGAGGGTAGCCGTCAGATTGATGTCCTGAGCAATAGGGGAATTGTAGTTCGCCATGAAGTCCACATACTTCTGCTTGAAGTAGCTGACATCAGAAGAGAAGTAACCGAGAGGCTTAGAGAAGACGCTGGAGGTAGAAGCATAGAGCTTCGTCTCACGCTCAGTGAAGGTGTTATCCAGACGAGCACGCCCCGTGAAGTTGATCTTCTTATTCAGCTCATACTTCAGAGAGCCGAAGAGCATGTAGCGGTCATTGACCTCGGGATGCAGGTTGCGGTATGCCACCCAGTAAGGGTTCTGCACGTCCATACCCATGCTACCGGGCTTCCACTGCTGTACATTGTATCCCAACTCTGCGTCGTAGCGCTCGAAGTACTTCTCTTGGTCGAAGTTCTCACCACGAGGATAGAGATAAGCACCTACGATAGGATTGAAGTATGCCCCGTAGGAGATCATGTTGTTCGCATAGTCACGGATGTAGTTAGCCGAGACGTCCAGCGTCAGCTTATCATTGAGGAACTTCGACGTATTGCGAATCGAAGCATTGTAGCGATGGTACTTATTGTTAGGTACGATCCCCTTAGCATTGATAGCAGAGGCAGAGAAGTAGGTCTGGTTCTTATCCGTACCAACCGAGAAGTTGAACGAGTTGTTGAACGTCACGCCACGGTTGTAGAAGTCGCGTACCTTATAGGTGGAAGGAGTAGCGAGCTTATCACCCCATGAGGTGTACTGACCAGCCTGATTGCCATAGGTATTCTGGAACTTAGGCAGGATGAAGGGCGAAGCCGTCTCTACCGAAGAAGAGAAGTTCACGCGCAGCTGACCTGCAGCACCCTTCTTCGTATTGATGAGGATAACCCCATTAGCAGCACTTGCACCATAGAGAGCAGCAGCCGAAGGACCCGTCAGGACGCTGATCGACTCAATATCGTCAGGGTTGATATTCGAGATACCTTCACCCGAAGCACGACCTGCACCGAAGCCAGAGCCGTCACCACCACGGTCAGCGCTGTTACCGACAGGTACCCCATCGATCACGTAGAGCACGTTATTATCCCCTGAGATCGACTTGTTACCACGCATGACGACACGCGTGCTACCACCGACACCCGAGGCACTACGCTGGATGTTCACACCAGCGACCTTACCGTTGAGGCTGTTCATGAAGTTGGCATCCTTGACGGTCGTCAGAGCATCGTTCTTGATCTCCTGGACATTATAGCTCAGAGCCTTCTGAGAGCGCTTGATACCGAGAGCGGTGACGACGACACCTTGGAGCTGGTTGTCTTCACTGGGGAGCTCGATCTTAAGCTCAGTCTGGTTACCGACAGGGACCTCGATCTTCTTGTAGCCGATGGACGATACTACGAGGACCGCACCTGCCTTCACGTTCTTCAGGCTGAACTTCCCGTTGATGTCCGTGGAAGCACCTTGGCCTTGTACGCCCTTGACCAGGACGGAAGCCCCGATCACAGGCTCATGATTAGCGGCGTCGAGGACGACCCCGCTGATACTCTTACCCTGCGCCATCGCGGTAGCGACCGTAAGGAAGAGGATCATGAGGATAGATAGTACTTTCTTCATATCTGAAACATTAAAAAATAAGCAGCACACAGGTGTCCCTCATCTATGCTCGTGGAGCACGGAGCTGAGGGGCACACAAAAGAAAAGCCCCGAAGAGCTGACGGCCATAGCCGAGCATCTTCTGGCCTCTATTATTATATCGGTAGGAGGTATAGGTCTGACGCGTCGACCAAATGGAGCTGTCCATCTGTGTCGCCATCTCCTCAATGAGGGGCATAGCCACCGACCACTCGCGCATATCGCAAGCCATGCGACACACACGTGCAGAGTCATTTGAGAGTAAAAGGGGCATCACGCCCGAATGCTTGTCCATGTACCTTCCGTTACAATCTGGGGGACAAAGATAGGGATAAATAACATGCAGAGTATAAAGCTTTTCAACCCCTCACTTAATAAAAAATTTAAGGAAGTATAGTGGTTTGCGCCCCCTCTTCCGCAAGTCAGAAAGAAGGGGCAAGGGAAGGGCGAGCTGCGAAGGTGGGGCAATCATACCATACACCTATATAATAGCATACCATAGCCTTATACAATAACATGCCATACACCTAATAATAATCGGTAGGGAAAGGACGGAGGTAGCTACTCTTCACAGCAGTCCCCGAGATGAATCCCAGCCTATCTACGCGGTATTGAGGCTATGTAGTACCTTTGTGACACCATATATAATAGTAGTGTCACCGTAGGGCGCTTCCCACTCCCCTACTCCCTTATGACCCGACTCATGATCACGATAGAAGACCTCTACTCCATCTACCTCGCCCACCCCGTGGTGAGCACCGATACCCGCCAGCTACCCGAGGGCTGCATCTTCTTCGCCCTGCGCGGAGCGCGCTTCGACGGCAATCAGTATGCCCGTGCCGCACTGGAGGCTGGTGCTGCCTACGCTATCATCGACGACCCCACCGCACAGATCGACGAGCGAACGATCCTCGTCGAGGACAGCTTGAAGGCCCTGCAGCTGCTCGCCTGCCACCACCGTCAGCAGCTGGACATCCCCGTCATCGCGATCACTGGGACGAATGGTAAGACGACGACCAAGGAGCTGACCGCAGCCGTCCTCTCGACGACCTACCGCCTCCTCTATACCGAGGGCAACCTCAATAATCATATCGGTGTCCCCCTGACCCTCCTACGCCTCACCCCAGAGCATCAGCTTGCTCTCATCGAGATGGGTGCCAGCAAGCCTGGGGACATCGATGAGCTCTGCGCCATCGCCGAGCCCAACTACGGACTCATCACCAACATCGGTCGGGCGCACCTCGAGGGCTTCGGCTCCATCGAAGGGGTACGCCGCACTAAGGGCGAGCTCTATGACAGCCTCCGCGCACGCAAGGGTATCGTCTTCTTCCGTGCCGAAGACAAGACGCTCGAGGAGATGAGCGAAGGTATCGATCGCATCGACTATGGCACCGACCCCGAGGCACGTATCGTCGGGCAAGCTACCCCCAGCACGGGCGATCAGCTCTTCCTTCACTTCTCTTGGGCCTGCCCCACCCTCGGCATTGAGCAGCGTAGCGTACAGACTCACCTCGTCGGGGACTACAACCTCGCTAACGCTCTTGCAGCAATCACCATCGGCCTTTACTTTGACGTAGCTCCCGAGCGCATCGACGAAGCCCTCACCAGCTACACCCCCAGCAACAGCCGCTCTCAGCTCATCACCTCCGCCCGTGGCAACCAAATCATCGCAGATGCGTACAATGCCAACCCATCGAGCATGCACACGGCGCTGGACAACTTCCTCCACATCGAGCCCCTGGATCGCCCCCGCACAGTCATCCTCGGCGACATGAACGAGCTGGGCGAATCAAGCCACGAATCCCATCAGGAGCTGTATGCTCGACTCAAGGCGTACACCGCCTCGCCACTGACTATCTACCTCTGCGGTCCGCATTGGGTAGAGGAGCTCGGAGCATCCGATCACGTCCTCCCCTCGGTCGAGGAGCTCATCGCACGCATCGAGGCAAAGCCCATCACGGACAGCCTCATCCTCGTCAAGGGATCGAACGGCATCCACCTCGGACGTCTCCTCCCCTCGCTATAAGCAAAGAGCGCATGGATCTACCGTATTGACGAGATCCGAACAAATGCTTATCTTTGTAGTAGAACAAAAGAAAAGAGCCACGTTGTCGATTGGGAAACTCATCGTACTAAGTTGAAAACCGAGGCAACCCTCTCCTCCAATGGCGGGCTACCGAGGCCTTCGGGTCTCCTCGCCTATGGCGAGCAGAGTAGATTACAAAGGGGGCGGGGATCTCAAATCCTGTTTTTCGGAGTTTTCACTTAATCTGCTCGTGGCTCCCCCAAGCGTAGGTCACTCACCGATACTCACCGAGTATCATGTGAGTGACCTACTTCTTTTATCGTCACCCTCCCGTTTCAGTCGCGACGCACTTCGTAGAGGGGCTTCTACAGCCCGAGTACTCCTGCACCGATAGACCACCACACCTGTTTCGTGCACGTTATTTGAAAATAATCGCCGATCACTGGTATTATTCGCTCGTGCTTAGGGTGCTATTTCTCCGAAGTCATACAGCTATACCTTCGTCTACGTACGTAGACGTAAGGACTACGCACGTAAAGCCTAAAGTCTACGCACGTAGATTTTAGGACTACGCACCTGGTCGGAAGTTTTGCTCTACGGGATGATGGCTTTTAGTCGCGGAGAAACGAGTTTTTCCTCCGCGAAGCGTAAGTTTTCCGCGTATTGATTTAGACCTCAAAGCACTACAAAGATCGAGCTCTCGGGAGGGAAATTTTTCTCCTCTCGGGGCACAGAATTCTGAGCTATTTGCGGTAACTTTGCACCACACTGCAGAGGAATCCGCCCTCGCAATCCATTCATTTTCAGTCATTATGCAGCCTTTCGTACACCTCCACGTACACTCACAGTTCTCCCTCCTTGACGGCCAGGCCTCGATCAAAGGCCTTGTCGACAAAGCTATGGCCGACGGTATGCCTGGCATCGCCCTCACGGACCACGGAGCAATGTTCGGCATCAAGGAGTTCTTCGACTATGTCAATAAGAAGAACGGCCCCCTACTTCGCGAGCGCAAGGATCTCAAGAAGCAGATCAAGGCCCTTGAGGAGCAGGAGGAGCGTAGTGCAGAGGACGAAGCCAAGCTGAGCGAACTGCGGGAGCAGCTGCAGGCGGCCGAAGCCAAGCCTCTCTTCAAGCCCATCCTCGGCTGCGAAGTCTATTGCGCCCGCCGCTCGCGCTTCAAGAAGGACGCTAACGTCCCCAACCCCTATCGCCCCAACCAATCCGTGGACAATAGTGGCTGGCACTTAGTCCTCCTAGCGAAGGACCTCACGGGCTACAAGAACCTCATCAAGATGGTCTCCCGCGCTTGGATCGATGGCTACGTATCGACAAGGAGCTGCTGGAGGCGCATCATGAGGGCATCATTGCCTCCTCGGCCTGCCTCGGTGGGGAGATCCCACAGCACATCATGTACGGCAATATCGATGAGGCGGAAAAGAGTATCGAGTGGTTCAAGGGGATCTTCGGTGATGACTTCTACCTTGAGCTGCAGCGTCATAAGACGGACAATCCGCTGGGCAACCAAGAGACCTACGAGAAGCAGCAGCAGGTCAATGCTGTCCTCCTCGAGCTGGGGAAGAAGCATGGTGTGAAGGTCATCGCTACCAACGACGTCCACTTCCTCAACGAAGAGGATGCCGAGGCGCACGACCGCCTCATCTGTCTCAGCACGGGTAAGGACCTCAACGACCCCCGACGCATGCGCTACAGCAAGCAGGAGTGGCTGAAGACGACGGCAGAGATGAACGAGCTCTTCGCCGATCTACCCGAGGTGCTCGCCACGACGCAGGAGATCTGCGACAAGGTCGAGCTCTATAGCATCGAGAATGATCCGCTGATGCCGGACTTCCCCATCCCCGAGCCGTTCGCCGATGCCGACGAATACCTCCGTCATCTGACCTACGAGGGTGCCCGCCGTAAGTACGGCGAAGAGGGCATCACCGAGGAGGTACGTGAGCGTATCGACTTCGAGCTGGGCGTCATCTCCGGCATGGGCTTCCCTGGGTACTTCCTCATCGTGCAGGACTTCATCGCTGCCGCCCGTGATATGGGCGTCTTCGTAGGCCCTGGGCGTGGATCGGCTGCAGGGTCAGCCGTAGCCTACTGCCTCGGCATCACGGATATCGACCCCATCCGCTATGACCTCCTCTTCGAGCGCTTCCTCAACCCCGACCGTATCTCCATGCCTGATATCGACGTGGACTTTGACGATGACGGGCGTGCGGACGTGCTCCACTGGGTCACGGAGAAGTACGGCTACGAGCGTGTAGCCCATATCGTCACCTATGGCACGATGGCCGCCAAGAGTGCCATCAAGGACGTCGCACGCGTGCAGCGCCTCCCTCTCTCGGAGAGTGACCGCCTCACGAAGCTCATCCCTGACAAGATCCCCGATGTCAAGAACATCTCTATCAAGGCAGCCATTGAGCACGTCCCCGAATTGAAGCAGGCTTCACTTAGCCCTGACCCCCTACTCCACGATACGCTGAAGTATGCGCAGATGCTCGAGGGGAATATCCGCAGTACGGGCGTACATGCCTGCGGTATCATCATCGGGAAGATGGATATCAGTGACGTCGTCCCCTTGAGTACCGCCGAGGATAAGGCCACGGGTGAGAGCATGCTCGTGACACAGTACGAAGGCTCGGTCATCGAGTCTACGGGCCTGATCAAGATGGACTTCCTCGGGCTCAAGACCCTCTCAGTCATCAAGGAAGCCCTGCTGAACATCAAGAAGAGCCGCGGTATCGAGATCGACATCGACAAGATCCCCATCGATGATGCCAAGACCTACGAGCTCTACACCGAGGGGAAGACCGTCGGGACCTTCCAGTTCGAATCCGCTGGGATGCAGAAGTACCTGCGCGAGCTGAAGCCCTCGACCTTCGAGGACCTCATCGCGATGAACGCCCTCTATCGTCCAGGGCCTATGGACTACATCCCCGACTTCATCGACCGCAAGCACGGCCGTAAGCCCATCACTTACGACCTCCCCTGCATGGAGCGCTACCTCAAGGACACCTATGGTATCACCGTCTATCAGGAGCAGGTGATGCTACTCTCCCGTGAGATCGCCGACTTCACGCGTGGGGAGTCTGACGGCTTGCGTAAGGCGATGGGTAAGAAGCTCGCCGACAAGATGGCGGAGCTGAAGGTGAAGTTCCTCGCTGGTGGCACGAAGAAGGGCTACAAGGAGGACACGCTGGAGAAGATCTGGGCCGACTGGGCAAAGTTCGCCAGCTACGCCTTCAACAAGAGCCATGCTACCTGCTACAGCTGGGTCGCCTACCAGACGGCCTACCTCAAGGCGAACTACCCCGCAGAGTACATGGCTGGTGCGCTGAGCCGTAACCTCAACAACATCTCCGAAATCATCAAGCTCATGGACGAGTGCCGTACCATGGGCATCCGTGTACTCACGCCAGATATCAATGAGTCCGACTTCAAGTTCTCCGTGAACCAAGACGGCAACATCCGCTTCGGGCTCAATGCCATCAAGGGCGTAGGTAGCTCAGCGGTCGAGATGATCATCCGTGAGCGCGAGGAGAATGGCCCCTTCGAGAATGTCTATGACTTCTTCGAGCGCGTGCCCATGAGCATCGTCAATAAGAAGACGCTTGAGAGCCTCATCTTCTCCGGTGCCTTCGATAGCTTCGGCCTGCAGCGTGAGATCTATAGCGCTCCGATGGAGACGGGGAACGATGACTCCTTCCTCTCCGCCCTCGTGCGCTTCGGTCAGGTCAGCCAGGCAGAGCAGAGCCTCAATGAGTCTTCCCTCTTCGGAGGCGATGACGATGCCCTACAGATCCCACGCCCCACACCTCCGACGCACTTCGTCGAGCTCTCGGATATGGAGCGCCTCAATAAGGAGCGTGAGCTCGTCGGGCTCTACCTCTCAGGCAATCCGCTTGACCCCTACCGCGTACTCCTCGAGTGCTACTGCCCTGTCAATGCACAGATGATGAATGACCCAGAGGCCCTCGGCGAGGGCCGTCAAGTCTCCTTCGGCGGTATGGTGTCGAACGTCTTCATCGGCACGACCAAGCGCGGCGGCCCCTATGCTCG
>ERZ773250.1274-NODE-1274-length-12817-cov-2.235151_pt1 | contig 12817 bp, 9 predicted proteins | sample MGYA00511258_ERZ773250 | MGnify/ENA primary metagenome ERZ773250 (study PRJEB29015, sample SAMEA2738164) | human oral metagenome | biome: human oral; feature: human-associated habitat; material: saliva | place: China | collected 2187 ... | reverse complement strand
AGGGTGAAACCGAACAAAAGACGGTCGGCCCAGGGGCGATTGACCACGCCACCGCGTACGGTCAGGGCTTCGTTGTGGTAGGTGTCGTGGAATCGGCGCACTCGCTCGGGATGGCGGAAATCGATGCTCCCGTTGGAAAGGTCTTTCACGGGAGCCGTGATGGTATAGTTATTGTCGGAATAGTTCTGGAAGGCACTCATTTCCACTTTCCATCCCGATGCCCAAGTGCGGTTCCAATTGAGCGTGCTCTTGTGCGTGTTGAACGAGCCGCCGGCGTAGGATCCGTCGACGTGCCAGCCCGATTGTGGAGTCTCGGTGACGATGTTGATGACTCCACCGATGGCATCGGCGCCGAAAGTGACGGGGACAACACCTTTGTAGACCTCGATGCGTCGGGCAAAATTGATGGGGATATTATTGAGTCCGAAGGCGCTGCCCACTCCTTCTTGGGGCACTCCGTCGACAAAGACCTTGACGTGCTTGCCACTGAAGCCGTCGAGCGAGACGTTCATGTCCGAACCCACGCCACCGGTCTCGCGCACTTTCACGCCCGGTGCCGAGGCCAGCGCCTCGCCGAGGGACTTGGTGGTGTTTTGCAGCGAGCGCGTGTCGATAGCGACGGTGTTGTAGGCGGAATGGCGCAGCCGACCGAGCCGACCGGTGGTGACTTCTACTTCGTGCAGGCTGTTCTCGAGCGGCGGGAGGCGGAAGTCGAGGGTGATCACGCTGTCGGTTGTCGACTTCAAGGTTTGCGTGAGTTGCCCATAGCCGATGGCCGAAGCGGTGAGGGAGCGTGTGCCTTCGAGATGCGGAAAACGATAGACCCCCGCCGTGTCACTCACTGCGTGTCGGCCCATTCCTCGCACCGTGATCACGGCTTCCGGCACCGGACGTCCCTGCATGTCGAGAATGCGACCACGTACTTCGCGATCGCCGGCGGCTTGGGCAATGGTTGCGCAGAAGAGGGTGGCAAACAATAGGGATAATCGCCGCATGCCATGGGAGCCATGTGACGAGAGACGAGAGGAGGGAGGAAGTGGTTGGGTGAGGAGTTGTAATGTCGGGCGATATTCGGTCATTCAGTCTACGTTTTTGTGTGTCGCAAGCCGTCGCTTCGAGGCTGTTGCGAAAATTTCGGTGCAAAGTTACGGCATTCGAGCGCGTTGGTCAATCACTACATGTGGGTATTCTGAACTCTCGCAGTGTTAAGGGTATTCTTCTGTCTGTTAATTCTTTTTCTTCAATCGCGGCACCCCACATTGCATGAGATTCTTATGCTGTACAATATAAATTGGGCATTTCTTCCTGCCCATCGCGCGTTTTGTAGTTCTATGCTGATCGTTTTTGCATTTTTGTACATAGGATGCGTGGCAGTGTGGTATTTTGTGGTACTGTTATAAGATGTTTGCGACAAAACGTGGGAAAAAAGTAAATGCCTACCTTTGCCGTACAGAAAACATTGTGACGTCTTGGAAACACATTGTATTAGATTGAGACCCTTGTGGGTCATTGTTCTTTTGCTGCTCTTGTTTAGTGCTTGTGGCCGACGGGAGCGGCGCTATGTCGTGGGCATTTCCCAATGCTCAGAGGACGCATGGCGTGACAAATTGAACACGGAGTTGCGTGTAGGGGCGAGCTATTACGGTGACATAGACTTGCGCATCGCTTCGGCCAGCGACAACGATGATACACAAATCCGACAAATCAACCGATTTGTCGACGAAGGGGTGGATTTGCTCATCATTTCGCCCAATCAGGTCAGCACAATCAACGCGGCGATCGACAGAGCACGTAAAAAAGGCATACCTGTGGTGATGTTTGACCGAAAAACCAATGTCGGAAACTACACCGCTTATATGGGAGCCGACAATTATGGTATCGGGCGCATGATGGGCAATTACGTTGCCTCGCGCTTGAAAGGAAAAGGCAACATCGTTGAAATCAAAGGCCTGCAAGGATCGTCTCCGGCCATCGAGCGCCATCGTGGATTCGTGGATGCCATTGCGCATTACCCAGGACTGCGGATAGTGGACAGTCGTTATGCCGGCTGGTTGCGTAAGCAGGCAACGACGCAGATGGACAGTGTGTTGCGCGAGGTGGGACCGATCGACTGTGTGTTTGCCCACAACGATGAAATGGCGCAGGGCGCAAGCGATGCCCTGGCTCGTGCGCATAGAAATGAAGGCGTGATGGTGGTGGGCATCGACGGTTTGCCGTCGAAAGGTGGTGGCTTGGAGGCCGTTCGTGAGAAGCGCATCAGTGCATCGTGCATTTATCCCACCCGCGGAGACTTGTTGTTGGAACTGGCGCATAATATCCTCGAGAAAAAAGCCTTCGAGCGGGAGAATCGACTGCCGGCAGCACTCGTTACACCCGAAAACGCGACACTATTCTACATGCAAGGCATCGAACTCCGGCGACAGTATCAACGACTGGAGACCCTCAGTAAAAGCGTAGAGGAAAAAGTGGCGCAATACAACAACCAGAAGATTCTGCTCGTGCTTTTGATCGTTATTTTCTTGCTGGTGGTGAGCGGAGGTGTCATCATGTTGAGATATTCTCGCTTAAAGCACCGCCTGGCGGAGGAGGCGACGAACGCAAAACTGCGCTTCTTCACCAATGTGAGTCACGAGTTCCGAACGCCGCTGACCTTGATTGCCGATCCCATTGACCGACTCAAAGAGAGCGATCGGTTGGAAGGACGTGACAAACAGCTCATGGAGGTGGCGCATCGCAACGTGAAAATTCTGCTGCATCTGGTCAATGAGATACTTGACTTGCGCAAGGTGCAGAACGGCGCCATGAAACCGCAGTGGGTGCGCTTCGATTGTGTGCCTTATCTCCGCCTGTGGATGGCGGGGTTCAAGAGTTGGGCCGAGAGAATCAACGTGCAACTTGTGCTCGAAGTGCCGGAAAGCTATGAAATGACGGCCGACCTAACGAAGGTGGAGCACATCTTATATAATCTCCTCTCGAATGCTTTGAAGTTCACCCCGGAAGGCGGGACGATAACAATCGCGTTGCGTACGTTCCACGCCGGTGCTGAATTGTCGGTGACAGATACCGGTGAAGGCATTGCCGAAGAAAAATTGCCGCACATCTTTGATCGTTTCTTCCAAGCGGCCGACAACGCGTCGGGAGGTACCGGCGTCGGGTTGGCCATCGTGAAAGCTTATGCCGAGGCGCAGGGAGGCATGGTGTATGTCACGAGCCATCCGGGCGAAGGAAGCTGCTTCACGGTTTTCTTGCCTGTGCACGATGTGGAAGCACCGACCGTTCCTGAATCGGCACTCCCCCTCGAAGCCGAAGTGCGCGACCTGGCCGAAGTGTACCGTGTGGGAGAAAGTGGAGGAATGGACGACAAACTGCTTGTGGAGCGACTGATCAATCCTGACAACGGCGGAGCGAAACCGCAGGTCCTCGTGGTCGACGACAATCAGGAGGTGCGCGAATATGTAGCGCAGCTGTTGATGCCATATTATGATGTGTGGCTCGCAGCAGACGGGGAGATCGGTTGGAACGAAACGCTCAAACGCATGCCCGATCTGGTGGTGAGCGATGTGGCGATGCCGAAACTTGATGGACTGGAGCTTTGTAAACGGATCAAGAGCAACGAGATCACGATGCATATCCCGGTTTTGCTGCTCACAGCCAATGCACTCGATGACGAACAGCGCATCGAGGGATACGAATACGGAGCTGAGGCTTATGTGACCAAGCCGTTCAATGGCAAAGTATTGCTCTCGCGCATCGAGAATCTTTTGACTACGCGGCGCTTGTTGAAGGGACATTTTGCCGGAACGGAGGCCGAAGAGGGGCAAACCGGTAATGCGGAAGCGCAGTTCCTGGAAAAATTCAAAGCGGCAGTTCGCGCTAAACTGGCCAAAACCGAACTGAATGTCGAAGAATTGGGGGCCGATCTGGGCATGAGCCGCGTTCAACTCTATCGCAAGGTGAAAGCGCTCACGGGACTCTCCCCCGTGGAACTGATTCGCATGACGCGACTCAAGCGTGCGGAGACCTTGCTTAGACAAGGCGGAAAAACCGTTTCGGAGGTAGCCTACGAAGTGGGCTTTTCGTCGCCCTCTTACTTCTCTAAGTGCTTCAGAGACTATTTCGGATGCTCGCCGGGATCGAAAATGCGCCCAAGCTGAGCGGAATCACTCCGGTGTAGCGCTTGTTTTCACCACGAGAACCCGAATATTGAGCAGCTTTTCTCGATAATAGCGACAATTGCGCTCTCTACCTTTGTGTAATGAACGCTTCTCACACCACGTTTACTTTCTCCACCACCGCGGTAAAAGTAAACGTGGTGGTCTTTTTCGTTTGAGTGTACGCGAGGAAGTTGTTCGTCGTGCATTTTTGTCGAGAGGAGGGAGAAACCTTTTCTTCTGTCTCCTTTTCGAAAATACGCTTCTCCCGCATAAGAAGAAGAGAAGGGGAGAAGGATAATGATGGCGGAGTCCATTGCTCGAGATAGCGGGACAGAACGGCTGGACAAGAATGAATGTGACTTTGTTTTCCATTGTTTGTCTGCATTTAGAGGAGCATATAGGAGTTGAATTTCGAGCTGAAAGATCGAAAAATGGGACATTTGCACGCTTGCAAATTTGTTTCATTCTTGATAGGTGGGTAGGTCTTCTTTTTTACTTGAAATTTTATCTGTTTGATTACCAGTAAATTACTGTTTTGTGCAATAACAATAAATGGACGAGGTGTTGTAATAATGTTTCATGAACGATTTTTGCGCCAAAAGGTAACGTATGTAGTAGCCATGCACGAGTGAATGCACTACTTTTGCACTCGTCAAACGAACCGAACATCGTGTTCCCTATCTCGGACAGGTGATGAATGAAATCGGTTTCGTGGAGAATTGATGCAACTTTGCGTGCGTAGGGCGGTAAAACATTTCCCTCACAGATACTACCTAGACAATGAGGTAAAGCGATTGAGGGAAGCGGCTGATGACCCTTCCCGAGTTTTACCAGACGGAGCAAACCTTTTCCAAGGACTGACTGAAATAGCCCCGTTGACCAACACAAAAACGTGCCCGATTTAGCACAACCCGAACAACCGCCCTACGCTGCAAATTTGTTTCTCCGACGTTTTTTATTGAACAAGCGCTCCTTCAGAGCAATCCTCCTTGTAGCCTCGACTGTATTGGCTAATCGCCGAACGTCGCGGCGCTTTTTGTTTTTCACCGGACCATCAGCGCCGAAGAGGTTCTCTTTTCCTATTCCTCACTCCAAAAACTTGTTCGCTATGAAACCTTATGTCGTTGGTTTGGGCGAAGTCCTATGGGACGTGCTACCCGAAGGTAAAAAACTCGGTGGTGCACCCGCCAATTTTGCTTACCATGTTTCCCAATTTGGTTATGATGCGATGGCAGTTAGCGCCGTCGGAAATGATACACTCGGCGACGAGACGCTCCAAGCACTCAATGATAAGAACCTCAACTTTTGTATGCCCCGGGTTGATTACCCAACCGGCACAGTGCAAGTGACGCTCGACGACGAGGGCGTGCCCACTTATGTGATCCGCGAAGGGGTTGCGTGGGACAATATCCCTTTTACTGCCGAATTGGAGGATCTCGCGCATCATACCTGCGCCGTGTGCTTCGGATCGCTGGCGCAGCGCAGTGCTGAATCGCGCGCCACCATTCAATCGTTCCTGAAAGCGCTGCCTGATGATGCGCTGAAGATTTTTGATATCAACTTGCGGCAGAACTTCTACACCCGTGATCTCCTGGTCGATTCAATGACTGCTTGCAATATATTGAAGATCAACGATGAGGAACTGGTTACGCTCGGTCGACTCCTGGGATATACCGGGCTCGACATGCAGAACAATTGCTGGTTGATGCTCGGAAAATATGATTTGGACGCACTGGTACTCACGTGTGGTGTGAATGGCAGCTACGTGTTCACCAAGGGCAATGTCTCCTATCAGGAGACGCCAAAGGTTGAAGTGGCCGATACGGTAGGAGCAGGCGACTCCTTTACAGCTGCATTCGTTGCCGGGTGGCTGAGCGGGGAGAAAATCGCTGACATTCACCGGGTAGCCGTCGAAACGAGTGCCTACGTATGTACGTGCCAAGGTGCAATGCCCGTTTTACCGGAGAAAATCACGGCCGCCTACAAGACAAAGTGAGACCGGCAGCGTCCCACCGTGCCGAAAATCATCTTGAAATAGAAATATCCCCCGCCCTGTCGTGTGTCGATAGGGTGGGGGATATCGTCTTTTGTCAGCGGAACATAGGAGTCACGTAGAGGGAGAGATGGGGCGGAGAGGGGAATCCTCATCGATAGGAACACTCACCTTGAGATAGATTACGTGCCCATATATCGTTGTGGCGGAAACAAAACTCCCTGCCTTCTGTTGCAAAGCAGGGAGTAAAAACGAGGTGTGGGATTGCCTTTGTGGGATTAGCGCAGATAGATGAACTTTTTGCCGTTGCGAACGTAGATGTTTCCTTTTACAGGTTGCGTCACAGCACGGCCATTCAAGTCGTAGAGGGTTCCTTCTTCAGCCTTTTGTTGTACGTGTTGCACGGACGAAATGACAAAGCCACTGAGGAATTGCGAAGCAGCCCCGGCTGACTTGGGTTGAGTGAAGTAAGCTTTTCCGGCCGGCAGATCACGTTCCAGAACGCCGAAGCAAGGTTGGCCTTGATTGATCGAGAGCGCGTAATAAGCTTCCGGTGCAGCGGCTATTTCGCTCGCAGTGATATTCTTGGAGGTCCCTTTGAGGTCGTTTTTTGTGAACGATTGCGGGGCTTCTGTCGTTGCTGTCGGGGTATAGGTTCCGGGTTCTCCGGTGATGATCACTGCTGTGTTGGCAGGAACTACACTACCAATGGCTTTGAGATGAACCACTCCGTGTTGTGCATCGACTTCTCCAACGTGTGCTGTGAGTCCGGCAGGAAGTTTCATGGCTTTCTCACTGTAGAAAGTGGCACATTTCACTGAAGAGATTGTGAGCACGAGTTTGAAGAAACGAGGAGAGTGTGTGTGCTGGGTAGGTCTATTATCTCTACCGCAGAAAACAAATCTAGAAAGCTTGTTCGTGTTGAATGCAAACCACATGCTATTATTTATAGAAAAAGTAAATTTGCATCCCCAGTCAGGAGTTTTGGGGTTGTAGGAGTCAATTGGTAGATACTCCGGGTTGTCGCTCCAATTTAGTGTATTATTATTCTTCTTAGGGTTAGATAAAACATCTTTCGATGAAAGATATTTCTTAGCTTTGACATTCTGAACGGCGAAAGATTTTCCGTCTGCACTGCGTTCCACTTTCCAAACAGCCTGTATGATGGGAGAAGTTACAGATGTAGCAGAATTCGAATTCGATAGTAGTTCGCACTGCCCTACGTTTTTATTGTTGTGTTTGACAACTTCTGTGAGTGCTCGCATTGATTCCATATCGTTTTTATTCTCGACTGGAGTAACGATCAAATAATACCCTTCTGTAAAATCGTCGATAGAGTAGATTTCTTTGAATTCACCAGGAAACAGATCTGCTTCTTGAGCTTGACTCGACAATGCGGGAGAGAGTATTCCCAGAATTGTCATTAAGATACTGACTAATGTCTTCATATGCTTATTTTTTTATAAGAGTCTGTTCTGCACCGCATGCGGTGGCTGCATCGGAAAAAAGTGAGTTCTTGAGATCGATGGTCTTCACACGGAGCTTTTTCCCGCCGATACGAGTGAGTTTCGTACCATTTTTAGTAAGGGCCTCTTTGTCCGTGATCCAATCTTCTGCTTTCAGCAGATTGTCGTGATTGGCGTCAGACAGCGCATCGTAATGGTAACGAATGTTGCGCAACGTAGCTGTGTATCCTCCGTCGCGCACTTCGAAGGTCAGTTGACAAATCACCGTGGCAAAGTCCGAAACCCACGCCGAGCGCTTGAACCACAAGGTTTCATGTAGCGTTACAGCCAAAGTGCCGTCTTCACTTTCGGCTGCCGTGATGCGAGAAGCCGGCAGGGCGTTGGGACGCGTGATCACTTGCGACAAATATTTTTGGAGTGCTGCAAAAAGCTCTCCGCGGGTTTTTCCCGGTGCGGTGTAAGATTGTTGGAACACCACTTGCCCATTCACTTCCGGAACAGCGCCTGCCAAATAGGGGGCGAGTTCTGCGGCAGAAGACGAGAGGGGACGCTGCGATGCCGAACCGGGAGACGTTTGCGCTGCGTCCATGTCGTTGATGTTATTGGCTTGGAGACCGATGGGAGCGGTCAGCGCAAGGAAAAGGAGAAAAGTGAGCTTTCTCATGGGTTGAGGTTTGTTTGCGAAGTTACAATTTTTATGTTGAGAGACGAGTTGCAAGATCGGAAAAACGCATTAAAAAGTCATTTTCGAGCTATTTGCTTGTTCTAACTTAGCAATATGGTCCCATTATGGGAACCTCTTGTGCACATTTGGGATGGAAAGCAAGCACGCAGCGTTTGCCGACGAATGTCGTCGTGCAAAACGCTGCGTGTGTAGGGGAATGAGAGTTGATGCCGGGCAATGGCGGTGATTGTGTCGGAAGTCGCGCATCGCCCGCTGCGTCGGAGAATACCGAGATGTGGTAGGCACCGCGCCGTAGTGAAGCTTAGAGTAGCATATCCGATTTGACGCGAGACAATGTGGCCGAATCGACAAAGCGCGCAGCGATGGCAAAAGCAAAATCGTTGACGCAACCGGGACCGCGCGCTGTGATGATGTGTCCGTCTTCGCAGACTCGTTCGTTTACGATATGCGCTCCGTGCAGTTCATCTTCGAAACCGGGATAGCATGTGGCGCGTCGCCCGTTGAGCAGGTCGCGTCGTCCGAGCACTATCGGAGCCGCGCAGATGGCAGCAATGAGCGTTTCGCGCATGTTGTGCGCAATGAGGGACTTACGCAGTCCTTCGTGCAGATAGAGGTTCTGTGCGCCCGGCATACCACCGGGTAGAATTAAACCTTGACTTTGAGAGATTTCGCCTTTGCGAAATACGGTGTCCACCATGACGGGAATACCGTGTGAGCCTTTGATCAGTCGTGTGCCGGTCACGGAAACCGTAACGACCTCGATGCCGCAGCGCCGCAAAATGTCGATGGTGGTCAACGCTTCTATCTCTTCAAAACCATCAGCTATAAAAATGTGAAGCATAGGCTGTAGTACGGGAGGATTACTATATGGCGGAGATGGATTCCGCGCGGAGAGAGGCGATCTCCTCCTTTCTGTGCTGAACTTACCTTCCCGTTTGCAGGCAGTTCAGGTAGTGTTGTATGGTTGGTTGGAGTCCCATGCGCAGCGCGTCGCAGATCAGTGCATGACCGATACTCACTTCGTCGAGCGCAGGGAGTTGTTGTGCAAAATAATAGAGGTTTTCTAAACTCAAATCGTGACCGGCATTGATTCCCAGTCCCAATGTGCGACAGTGTCGCGCGCATTCCACGTAGGGCGTGATGGCTGCAAGCCGATTGACGTTGTAGCCGGCGGCGTAAGGTTCGGTGTAGAACTCTACGCGATCGGTTCCCGCGCGCCGGGCGTAATCGGCCATGACGCAATCGGGGTCAATGAAAATGGAGGAGCGAATGCCCGCACATTTCAGTTGCGAAACGATGTCCGTGAGAAATGCTTCGTGCCGTTGAGTGTCCCAGCCTGCATTGGAAGTGAGCTGTTCGGGTGAATCCGGAACGAGTGTAACTTGTGTTGGACGAACGCGGCACACCATTTCCATGAAGGCTTCCGAAGGGTAGCCTTCGATGTTTAGTTCGGTGCGGATCGTTTGCGCGAGGGCATCGACATCCGAACGTCGAATGTGTCGCTCGTCCGGACGGGGATGTACGGTGATCCCTTGGGCACCATAACGTTCACAATCCTGTGCGGCTTGCAGCACATCGGGGTTGTCACCGCCGCGCGCATTACGTAGCGTTGCGACTTTGTTGATGTTTACGCTCAGTTTAGCCATTCTTTCTTTGGTGCTATGAGGAGAAAGCTGTAATTTTGCCCAAAATGGAGGACTTTCGGCTTTCTCGTCGCAAAAGTAATCAATGCAATGAGATTATGCAAGCGCCGTCGCGTTAAGTTAGAATAAACTGAGTGCTATATGGGCAATCTATCACGTCGGGTGGCTATTTTCGGTAATTGTCACCAGGTTGAGAAGAGCGATCACGCCGGGACTGTCGTGCGGTTGCTCCGCGAAGCGGGGATATCGGTCGCTGTGGAACGCAAGTTCCTTTCTTTTCTGAGAGAATGCACCAAACAGGGGGCATCCTTCCAAGAGGTTGAGGCTTTCGATGGATACGATTGCACCGCTGATTTGGCGTTTTCCATGGGAGGCGACGGCACCTTCCTCACAGTGGCCGAAAAAATTCGCGACCGACGTATCCCCATTTTGGGAGTCAACACCGGCCATCTCGGATTTCTGGCCGAGATCACCACTTCCGGCTTGGAAACGGCCATCGCCCAAGTGATTCGTGGCGAATACGAAGTGCAGGAACGCAGTTTGATTGCGATAGAGGACGAGCAAAATCAACTTACCGTCTATCCATTCGCCCTGAACGAGGTCGCATTGCTCAAACACGACAACTCTTCGCTCATCGAGGTCGAAACACGGGTGGGAGGGGCATTGTTGGCCAATTATTTGGCCGATGGACTGATCATTAGTACTCCCACGGGATCGACCGCCTATTCTCTTTCTGTGGGGGGGCCGATTCTCGAACCGCAGTCGGCCACGATCTGTTTGTCTCCCATCGCGCCGCATAGTCTGACGGTGCGCCCGGTCGTGTTGCGCGACGATGTCACCATCGAGGTGCACGTACGCAGCCGCAGCGGCCGATTCCTACTTGCTGTGGACGGCCGCAGCGAGACGCTCACCGCCGATCGTGTTTTGCGGATCAGAAAAGCGCACTACACCCTCCCCGTCGTCAGCATTCCACCTCATCATTTTTTTTCCACCCTGCGTGAGAAAATGATGTGGGGAAAGGATCGACGGCACTAATCGTCCGAGTCGAAACGCTGTAATCGTCTCAACTTCTATTTTATGGCAGCTCAACGCCCATTTTCTCAATTGTTTTTCTGGCTGTGGCATCATGGTCGGAAATTCCGTGTGCAGACGGTGCTCAACACCGTCACGGGCTTGTTGTCTGTTGGTTCGGGCCTGGCCTTCGTGGCGATTACCAAAATGGCCATCGACGTCGCGACGCATAAAAACAACAATTGGCAGCTCACGGAAGTTATTGCGATGTTGATCGCAGTCATGGTCTTCCAGATCGCGATCAATTTTTCCAATCGGTGGATACGCGCCGTTTTGGGTGTGCGCGCGCAGAATCGCATGCAGCGTACCATGTTCCATCGCTTATTGAGCAGAAATTGGATGAGTATTCGTCACTACCACAGCGGCGATGTGCTCAATCGTTTGTTCAAAGATGTGGGCACGTTGGTGAGTCTCCTCACGGACGACATTCCCGGTTTTGTTACCACGATTGTACAGTTTTTCGGCGCCTTCCTTTTTCTCTGTACCATGGATTCGCGGCTTGCGTGGGTCATTGTGGGCATTCTCCCCCTCACGCTGCTCATCAGTAAGCTTTACATGAAGCGTTTGCGCTCGCTCACGCACCAGGTGCGCGCCGAGGAGAGCAAGGTGCAGAGCGCCATACAAGAATCCATACAACATTCGTTGGTCATCAAAACGCTCGACAGTCTTGATTACGTCGTCGATCGCCTGGCCGGCACGCAACAGCGGTTGCACGCCAAGGTTATAGAGAAAACAAAGTATTCCAGCTTTTCCGCCACTTTTGTCAATTTGGGTTTTGCCGCCGGCTATCTGGTGACGTTTGCATGGGGCGTTTTTGAACTCCAGCGCGATGCCATTACCTACGGCGTGTTATTGGCCTTTATTCAACTTGTAGGGCAAATACAAGGCCCTTTGCGGGCGCTCTCCGGCTATGTACCGACGTTTATCAATGCGGCTACGGCCTGCGAACGGCTCATGGAATTGGAGCAGATGCCGGCCGACCGAGCTGCGATGAAACGTGCATTGGCCACCCCGACGGTCAGTCGACAAGGGGAGGGACGTTCGCGGCGTATTGCGCCCACGGGACTGCGATTCAGTCACGTCACTTATCGCTACACGCCCACTTCGCGTATCGTATTGCGTGATTTTTCATTCTATTTCGCTCCCGGCAGTGTCACGGCCATTCTCGGCGAAACGGGGGTGGGAAAAACCACCTTGGTTCGTTTGCTCTTGTCGCTGGTTCGACCGGTGGGCGGATCGATGGATTTTGTCCTTGAGGACGGATCGACGATGGCCGTCATGGCAGAGCACCGAAATCTGTTTGCTTATGTGCCGCAGGGCAACAGCTTGTTGTCGGGAACGATCAGAGAGAACCTGTTGTTGGCCGATCCGCAAGCAGACGAAACGCAGATGCGTACCGTTTTGCAGGTGGCGGGAGCCGATTTTGTGCTGACATTGCCGCAAGGACTCGACACCCCTTGCACCGAGCAGGGTGGGGGATTGTCGGAAGGGCAAGCCCAGCGCATCTGTATCGCCCGAGCACTGCTGCGTCCTTGCCCCTTCATGTTGTTCGATGAGAGTACGTCGGCACTCGACGAATCGACAGAGGAAGGAGTCGTGCAGCGATTGGTGCAATATTGCGCAGGGCGCACATTGATTTTCATCACTCACCGACCTGCGGTGTTGCGCTATTGTACCCATCAGGTGCACTTGGCGCGACCCGATGGAGCAATGTCCAATCGCGGAGCTTCGACTACGCCCATCCGTCGGCGCTTCACCGGCGAAATGCTGTGAAGGAAACGGAGCTTCGCGCGCGTGCATTACAC
>ERZ773250.1271-NODE-1271-length-12831-cov-6.240059_pt1 | contig 12831 bp, 10 predicted proteins | sample MGYA00511258_ERZ773250 | MGnify/ENA primary metagenome ERZ773250 (study PRJEB29015, sample SAMEA2738164) | human oral metagenome | biome: human oral; feature: human-associated habitat; material: saliva | place: China | collected 2187 ... | reverse complement strand
CCCATCCGAGGAGGCGATGATTAGCTGCTGCTAGTTATCGCCTTTCTTGCTTTTGTACCCCTCGCCTCGGGGCTGGAGCCGCTTTGCGCTAGGCTTGCTTCCGACCCTCGAAGCTGCTCTGAGTACGGCCTCTGCTTCTTGGGCAAAGGCTTTTAGTGGAGCCTCGCCCCTGTGGAGCGAGCTCTTAGCTAGGCCTCGGTGAAGTGGGATAGAGCGGTCAGCTAGTTCTCTGGACGGTGAGTGAAGGCTGCGGATAAGCCAGTTGCCTAGGCGGCTCGTGCGGCTGCCTGCTCTTCGACGAGGTTTGAGCTCGCTTGCAGGACTGCCTTTGGCTTCGCTTGCTAGGCTCTCTTGGGCTCGCTTGTGGGGCTGTCTTGGGTACTTGGGTAGGCTTACGGAGTAGCCTTGGCTTTGCTTGAGGGCTAGGCTCTGGGGCTGCGGAGACTCGGTTGCGGGCTGTTTACTACTCGCGCGGGCTAGCCCGCGGATTTCCTCGTGCCGTCCGTGGAGGCGGTGGACGAGGGTGCTTCCCTTCCCGTGGATACTAGACTCGGGGAGGAGTGCTGCCGTCAGCGGAGCCCGCTGGCGGGGACTTAAACAAACGATGATGAGCTACATTACAACTAACTATCTAGGGCGTCGCGTACGGCTGGCTCTCCTTTCTATCCTTCTTGTGCTACCGCTCTCGGCACAGCTGCTGCAGCCTCGTCAGCTGGGCTATGCGGTGAATCCCCTCATCGGGACCGACTGGGTGGGGAACGTCTACCCTGGGCCCTCGGCACCCTTCGGGATGGTGCAGCTGAGCCCCGACAATGGTATCGGAGGCTGGGACCGCATCGCGGGTTACTTCTACCCCGACAGTACGATCGCGGGCTTCAGCCATACGCACCTCAGTGGGACGGGCGCGGGTGACCTTTATGACATCTCCTTCCTGCCTGTCCTCCTGCCCGCACTGGACGATAGTCGGGAGGCGAAGGAAGAGCATCTCGGGGTGCACGCACGCTTCAGCCACAGCAGCGAGCAGGCGCGGGCGGGCTACTATGCCGTGACACTCCAGCCCTATCAGATCCGCGTCGAGCTGACCGCGCTGCCCCGTGTGGGCGTGCAGCGCTATACCTTCGAGCGGGGGAGCGACTCGGCCTGCATCATCCTCAACCTCACCAAGGCGATGAACTGGGACCGTACGACGGCGAGCCAGATCCGCGTCACCGAGGGAGGGCGCAGGCTCACGGGCTATCGCTTCTCCGACGGCTGGGCACGTGATCAGCGCGTTTTCTTCGCCTCGCGCCTCTCGCGTCAGCCGCTGCGCTGGGAGCTGAAGACCGACACGCTGCGCCATGAGGGCAAGGTCGTCGGACTGAGCCACCGCGCCTATCTCTACTATAAGGTCAAGGCAGGCGAGCAGATCACGGTGACGACCGCCCTTTCTGGGGTGAGCGAGGCGGGAGCCCGTGCCAACCTCGCGGCGGAAGCGCCACGGGATGACTTCGACGGCTACCGTAGGCAGAGCGAAGCCGCCTGGGCGGCGCGCCTCGGGCAGATCGAGATCGCCTCGTCGACGCCCGATAGCCTTCGTACGACCTTCTATACGGCGCTCTATCGCGCGCAGATCTGCCCCACGCTGAGCTCGGATGTCTCCGGCGCCTACCTCGGGGCCGATCGTAAAGTCCATCGCCTCCCCAAGGGACAGGCCGCCTACTCGACCTTCTCCCTCTGGGACACCTACCGCACCGCGCATCCGCTGTACAATCTGATTGACCCGAAGACGAGCCGCGACCTCGTGCGCTCGCTCGTCGACTTCGGCCGTGAAAACGGCGGTCACCTGCCCGTATGGTCGATGTTCGCCTCCGAGACGGATATGATGATCGGCTACCACTCGGTGCCCGTCATCGTGGAGGCGGTGCTGAAGGGTATCTATAAGCCGCACGATAAGGCGGCCCTGCTGGCGCTGCTGCGCTCCACGGCCGAGCGTCGTGGCTACCGCGGGCTGGACGAATACCAGCGTCTGGGCTACGTGCCCTACGATACGGAGGAGGAGAGCGTATCCAAGACGCTGGAGTATGCCTACGATGATGCTGCCATCGCCGCCTATGCCCGCTGGATGGGCGATGAGGCTACGGCGAAGCGCTACGAGGCACGTGCCCAGAGCTACCGCAAGCTCTGGGACGCTGAGCGCGGCTTCTTCCGTGCCCGCAGTGCCTCGGGCGTCTGGCGTGCGGACTTCAACCCCTTCGCCTACACCAAGGACTACACCGAGAGCAATGCCTATCAGTATCTCTTCAGCGTGCAGCACGATGTTGAGGGGATGATGCAGCTGATGGGCGGTGCCGAGGGTCTGGCGCGTCGCCTCGATGAGTACTTCACCAGCTCGACGCCGCAGGAGATCGAGCTGCCTATCTTCTCCACGGGGATGATCGGGCAGTACGCCCATGGCAATGAGCCCGGGCACCACAACAGCTTCCTCTACAACGCGGCGCGCCAGCCCTGGCGCACCGCCGAGATCAACCTCCATATCCTCACCCAGCTCTACAACGACCGCCCCAGCGGGCTCTGCGGCAATGAGGACTGCGGGCAGATGTCGGCCTGGTACGTCATGACGGCCCTTGGCTTCTACCCCCTCGATCCGCTGTCGGGGCGCTACGAGCTGACGACGCCGCTCTTCGAGGAGGCGCGTCTGCGCCTGGGCTCGGGTGCCGTGCTGCGCATCAAGGCTGAGGGACGCCAGCAGGACAAGCGCTATATCAAGTCTGTGCGCCTGAATGGCCAGCCCCTACGCCGCTCCTACATCAGCTGGGAGGAGCTGCAGCGTGGCGGGGAGCTGCGCTACGAGCTGACGAGCGAGCGCGGGCACATCTGGTACTAAGCCAGAGAGCTCAGCGGAAGCCTCTCCCAGCGAAGCCCGCACACTACAGCGGGCTCCCGCGATAGGCTAAGGCTATAGGATAAGTAAATGATATACGATACGTGATGAACAAGCGATCACATCTCGGCGCCCTCGTGGCCGCGGCAAGCCTCTTCACGCGGCTGCCCTTCTGGCGCCTGCGCAGCCTCACCAAGGAGGACTATGAGGACGCCCTCAGCTGGTGGCCCGTCGTGGGCGTCCTCACGGCGCTGACGCTGGCGGGCTGCTACTGGCTCCTGGCGCAGCTCTTCTCCATGCAGGTAGCGCTGGTGCTGGCCCTCGGCTGCAGGATGATCCTGACGGGCGCCTTCCATGAGGACGGGCTGGGGGACTTCTTCGACGGCTTTGGCGGGGGGCGCGATCGCGAGCGGGTGCTGGCGATCATGAAGGACAGCCATGTGGGCAGCTATGCCGTCCTCGGCTTTGTCCTCTACTACCTCTGCTATGTGGGTATGGCGCAGACGCTGCTGCTCTATGATGAGATCAGCACCGCCCTTGAGGGCGGGGTTCCCTTCCCCTGGGTGCTGGTGGCGGCGGATCTGATGGGTAAGTTCGCCGCGCAGCTCCAGGTGCAGCTGCTGCCCTATGCGCGGCGCGAGGAGCAGAGCAAGACGCAGGTCGTCTACCGACGGACGAGCGCGGTGCCGCTGCTCCTGGGATTGGTTGTGAGCCTCGGCGCTGTGCTGCTTAGCCTGCCCGAGGAGTTCGGCTGGCTGCGCCTCCTAGCCTTGGCTCCCCTTGGGCTAAGTCTCCTCCTCATCGCCTATCTGCGCCGCCGCATCGGGGGCTATACGGGCGATACCTGCGGGGCGCTCTGCCTCCTCTCTGAGCTCTGCTACCTCGCCGCCGTCCTCGCTATGTATGCACTCCTTAACCGCTATGCACTCTAAGGATCAAAGGCCGCCCACGCTGCGCCTTCACCTCATCCGCCATACCTCGGTCGACGTCCCTCAGGGCGTCTGCTATGGGCGCACGGACGTGCCGCTGCGCCCCACCTTCATGGACGAGGCGCATGCCGTACGTCAGCGCCTCGGGCTGCTGCTCGAGGGCCAAACGCCGCGCGCCGTCTACAGCAGTCCGCTGAGCCGCAGCCGTCGCCTGGCGCGCTACTGCGGCTACGAGCCCGAGCTGGATGAGCGCCTCCTGGAGCTCAACTTCGGTGACTGGGAGCTGCAGCGCTTCGACGACATCCGAGATCCGCAGCTGGAGCGCTGGTATGCCGACTACCTGCACGTAGCGCCCCCTGGGGGCGAGTCCTTCGTGGAGCAGGTGGAGCGTGTCGGGGACTTCGTCCGCGGCCTCGCGGCGCAGAAGGAAGTGCTGGGCGTGGGGGCGCATGAGGTGCTGGCCTTCGCCCACGGCGGGGTGCTGGTGGCGGCACGCGTGGCCCTCGGCCTCTGTCCACTGGAGGAGGCCTTCGCTAGTCTTGACCCCTACGGAGCGATCTGCACGCTGGAGCTCTAAGGAGCAGGGTGCGCGAGCCTTCTCTCACGCCTAAGTAAGTAATAAAGCCCTCGGGGCGCCCTAGCACAGCTGCTGGGGCGCCCCGAGGGCTTTTGGGTAAGTAGGGGGACGGAGCCTACTCGGCGAGGAAGTGGCTGATGGCGTCGTAGAAGCGCCCGTAGCACTCCTCGAGGTCAGCATTGACCAGCTGCAGGTCGAACTCCCCCGCGTGCTGCAGCTCCAGCTCGGCCTTGGCGATACGCTCCTCGATGACCTCGGGGCTGTCGGTGGAGCGCCCGACGAGGCGATGGCGCAGCTCCTCGATGCTCGGCGGGAGGATGAAGATGCTGAGGGCCTCGGAGCCGTAGGCGCGCTTGATGTTGAGCCCCCCGACGTAGTCCACGTCGAAGATCACACGCCCGCCCTCCGAGAGGCGTGCATCCACCTCACTGCGTAGCGTGCCGTAGTAGCGGCCGCTGTAGACCTCCTCATACTCGAGGAACTCACCGCGGGCGATACGCTGCTCGAATTCCTCTGGGCTGAAGAAGTGGTACTCCACCCCGTCCTGCTCGGTGCCGCGAGGGGCGCGGCTGGTGGCCGAGACGGAGAAGCGCAGCCGGAGCTCGGGGTGCTCGCTCATCAGGCGAGTGATGAGTGTGCTCTTGCCCGTACCTGAGGGAGCGGAGATGATGATGAGCTTTCCCATGCGGCTAGGCTTCGTCGTCCTCGTCTTCGTCCTTGCTTCTCTTTTTCTTCTTACCCGCGGCGATGCTGTTGCCCTTGAGGCCTTCGTTGATCTTGGCCGTCAGCTCCTCCATCAGCTCGGGGTTGTCGAGCAGCGTCGTCTTGGCTGCCTCGCGTCCCTGCCCGAGCTTGGTAGCGCCGTAGCTGTACCAGGCGCCGCTCTTCTTGATGATGTCGGCGCTCTCTGCCAGGTCGATGATCTCACCCGTGCGGGAGATACCCTCGCCGTAGATGATGTCGAAGGTGGCGCTGCGGAAGGGCGGTGCGACCTTGTTCTTCACGACCTTGACGGTGGTCTGGTTCCCCAGCACCTCGTCGCCGTCCTTGATCTGCGAGCGGCGGCGGATGTCCAGGCGTACCGAGGCGTAGAACTTGAGGGCGTTCCCCCCCGTGGTCGTCTCGCTCGGGCCGTACATATTGCCCCCGATCTTCTCACGCAGCTGGTTGATGAAGATGCAGGCGGTATTGGACTTGCTGATGGCACCCGTGATCTTGCGCAGGGCCTGCGACATGAGGCGAGCCTGCAGCCCTACCTTGGCCTCGCCCATATCGCCCTCGATCTCGCTCTTGGGGACAAGGGCCGCCACGGAGTCGATGATCACCAGGTCCATCGTCCCCGAGCGGATGAGGCGCTCGGCGATGTCGAGGGCCTGCTCGCCGTTGTCAGGCTGGGAGATGTAGAGGTCCTCCATGTTCACGCCGAGGGCCTCGGCATAGGTGGGGTCGAAGGCGTGCTCGGCGTCGATGATCGCTGCCATGCCGCCCGCCTTCTGCACCTCTGCGATGGCGTGGATGGCGAGCGTCGTCTTACCCGAGGACTCGGGGCCGAAGATCTCGATGATACGGCCACGGGGGTAGCCACCGATGCCGAGGGCGTTGTCTAGGGTGATGGAGCCGGTGGGGATCTTGTCCACCTGCTCGGTGGGACGGGCGGCCATGTTGATGATGGCACCCTTGCCGTAGGCCTTGTCGATGCCTGCCAGGGTCGTCTCGAGGGCCTGTCGGCGGCGCTCCTCGGGGCTGAGCTCCTTGTCCTTAGACTTGAGCCCGCGCACCTTTATGTCTTTTACTTCTTCGCTCATGATGCTATTGGGGTGTGTGATTGACTACTGATGCTGGAGCAGCTGCTGGGCGTGCTCCTTGGTGGAGATCTCCTTGCCGCGCAGGATGCGCTCGATGCGTCCCTCCTCGTCGAGGACGAAGGTCGTACGCTCGGTACCCATGTACTTGCGCCCGTACATGCTCTTCTCGATCCAGGTGCCGAAGAGCTCGTTGAGCTGGACGTCGGTATCGGCGATGAGGCGGAAGGGCAGCTCGTGCTGGGTGATGAACTTCTGGTGGCTCTTGGCCGAGTCGCGGCTGACGCCGATGATCTCGTAGCCTGCGGCGCGCAGCTCGCTGTAGCCGTCGCGTAGCGAGCAGGCCTGAGCGGTGCAGCCCGAGGTATTGTCCTTGGGGTAGAAGTAGAGGATTATCTTGCGCCCGGGGTAGTCTGAGCGGCGTACCTCACGACCGTCTTGGTCCGTCCCCAGGAGGTCGGGGACTAGGTCTCCTAGTGTGAATGCCATAATGCACTTAATGTATTGAATCTATACAAATATACAATTAAGGGGGGAATAGGCTGTGCCTCAGCTGGACGCGCTCGGTGGGGCGGGGCTAAGGCGCTCTGTAGGGCGTCCCGCTGCGGGCGCTGCGAAGCTCTTTCTGTCGCTTAGCTGCAAGCACGATCAAGGGCGCTCCCGAGGCAGCTGAAGCCCCGGGCTGCGGGTCGGCTAAGGCTCCTGCTGCTCCTCGTCCTCCTCCTCGTGCTCGTCCTCTGAGCTGCGTAGGGCAGCCGTCAGCTTGCGCTTGGGATTGAGGCCCAGCTTGCGGAGCTTCTCGAACTGCGAGACGAGGTTGCCACGGCCCGAGTCAAGGGACTTCTTCGCCCCCTCGTAGCTCTCGAGGGCCTTCTGGAGGCGGTCGCCTAGGGTGACGAACTGGTCGCCGAAGGCCACGACCTTGTCGTAGAGCTTATTGGCACGCTCGAGGATCTGCTCCACGTTGCGGTCCTGACGCTCGCGCTGCCACATGTCCTGCGCTAGGCGGAGGCTGGCGATGAGGTTGGTGCCGTTGATGAGGATGACGTTCTTGCGGTAGGCGTACTCCCAGAGCTGCTTGTCGCGGCTGAGGGCGAGCATGTAGGCGGGCTCGTTGGGGACGAAGAGCATGACGAAGTTCGGCGAGCCCGCCGTGTGCGTCTCGTAGCGCTTGGCGGCGAGCTCGTCGATGTGGTGGCGCACGCTCAGCAGATGCGCGGCGGCGGCCTGCTCGCGCTGCTCCTCGGTCTCGGCCGCTAGGTAGCTGAGGTAGGCCGTGAGGCTGACCTTGCTGTCGATGACGAGCGTCCCGCCGTTGGGGTACTTCACCAGCACGTCGGGGCGTAGGCCGCCCTTGTTGTCCTCCGTAGTGATCAGGCGCCCCTCGGCATCGCGTAGGGTCTGCTGGACAAAGTACTCCTCATCGCGCCGCAGGCCACTCTGCTCGAGGATGCGCTCGAGGATCATCTCGCCCCAGTCGCCCTGTACCTTGCTGTCGCCCTTGAGTGCCTGCGTCAGCTGCGTGGTCTCCTGGCTCAGCTCCTGGCTGCGCTCGACGAGCTTCATGATCTCTCGCTGCAGGGAGAAGCGCTCGCGGGCCTCCTCATTATAGACCTTGCCGACCTGCTCGCTGAAGCGCTGGAGCTCCTCCTTGAGGGGGGCGAGCTGCTCGAGGTTGCGCGTGCTGAGCTCGGCCCGCTGGCCCTGCAGTACCTCGGTGGCAAGGTTGCGGAAGCTCTCGCGTAGCGTCTGGCTGATCTCGCTCTGCTCGGCGCGCGAGGCGGCGAGTTGCTCGCGCAGCTGTCGGAGCTCCTGGCTCTGAGCGCTGAGGCTGGTCTGGCTTTGGAGGTAGTCCTGCTGGAGGCTCGCGAGCTCGGCCTTGAGGGCCTCCTGCTGCTGGGTCTGCTCCTCGAGGCGCGCCAGCTGCTGCAGGCGCTGGCTATGCTCCTGCCGTAGCTGCTCGAGCTGGCTCTCGCGCTGTGCGAGTTCGCCTCTCAGGCGCTGACCCTCGAGGTCGAGGCGCTGGATCTGCTCGTCCTTGGGCTCGAGCGCCTGACGGATGGCCGCCTGACGCTGGTAGAGGAGGACGAAGATGATGAGGCTAAGACAGACGAGGAGGATGGATAGGTAGAGCATGGGCTGCAGGGCTATTGGTTTGCTTAAATAAAGGTACGAAATATCTCGCTACCTGCCTCGGCGCGCCTTGCCCCGCTCCTCCTAGGGTAGCACGCAGGGCGGCGGAGCGTAGCGATGGCCTTGTCGCGCCTCCGTGAGGGATATCCCTCAGCGCTCCCATGGATACCCCTCAGCGCTCTGAGGGACGTCCCTTAGCCGCCTCACTGATATCCCTCGCGAGGCCTCCCCCTTAGCTGATCCTTCGTCGGAGCTTCGTCCTCCCTGCCTTAGCCCCCAGCTGAGGCAGGGCGTCAAGGAACAAGAAAAAGCCCCTGCGGCGCTCGAGGTGATGCGAGGCGGCAGGGGCTAGAGGGGCTATGTGGACTTCTGGGGGAGGAGCTCAGCGCTGAATACGCTGCAGGCGCATCCCGAGGCTGTCGACGAGGAGCAGGCTGTCGGCGAGCGTCGTGGGGAGCCCGAGGAGGTACTTGAGCGCCTCGGTGGCAGCCAGCGAGGCGATGAGAGCGGGCGTCGTCGCCAGTACCGGGATAGGGCGCGCGCCTTGGGCGGCGGCAGGTGCGGCGGAGCGATTGGGTGCCTCGCTCGGGGCGGGTGGCAGCGCCTCGGGGAAGAGCTCGGCATAGCCTGGACGCCCGGGGACGAAGAGCGCCAGCTGCCCGCCCCAGCCTTCGACCGAGGCATAGAGCCAAGGGATCCCAGCGGTACGGCTGTAGGCGTCGATGCAGCGGCGGGCGGGCTCGTTGTCCGTGGCATCGAGGATGAGATCGACCTCGCCGAGGAGGCGCGGGGCGTTCTCAGAGTTGAGGTATTCGGCCCAGGCGATGAGCTGGCAGTGGGGGTTGAGGGCGCGGAGACGCTCGGCAGCCAGCTGCGCCTTGCTGCCGCCGAGCTCGTCCGTGCGGTAGAGCGTCTGGCGGGGGAGGTTGCTGCGGCTGACGATATCCCCATCACAGAGGCGCAGCTGGCCGACGCCTGCGCCCACCAGCAGCGGCAGCAGGGTGGAGCCCAGACCGCCCGCGCCGACGACCGCTACCCGAGCACGGCTCAGGCGCTGCTGGCCTTCTAGCCCGAGCTCGGGGAGGAGGAGCTGCCGCTGGTAGCGCTCAGTGGCCTCCTCCATCCAGCCTTCGCCTCCTCGCTCCACTGCTAGAGCCAGCTGTCCCAATCCTTCCATACGGCTTCGTAGCCGACAGAGCGCAGGTAGGCCACGAACTCGGCGGGGCTGCGGCTGTCGGCGATGGCGAACTGCTCCAGATCCTCGTGCTGCTCGGCGTAGCCCCCCGGCTCGGTGTGGCTCCCCGCACTCATGCTCGTGATGCCTAGCGGCAGGACATGGTTGCGGAAGGTCTCCGACTCGCGCGTCGAGAGCGAGATCTCGAGATGCGGATCCAGTAGGCGGTAGGCCAGGATCAGCTGCAGCACGCCGCGGTCGTTGATGGGGTAGGCGGGGTCGTAGCCCCCGACGGCGGGCCTGAGACGCGGCAGGGAGACGGAGTAGCGGGTCTGGCGGTAGCGGTGCTTGAGGTAGTCCAGATGCAGGGCGGTGAAGGCGCTGTCGGTGCGCCATTCCTCGAGCCCCAGGAGGGCGCCCAGGCCGATCTTGGGGATGCCCGCCTGGGCGATGCGGTCGGGCGTCTCGAGGCGGTAGCGGTAGTCGACCTTCTTCCCCTGAAGGTGATACTTAGGGTAGGCCGCCTCGTGGTAGGTCTCCTGATAGACGCAGACGTAGCTGATGCCTGCCTCCCCGAGGGCGGCGTACTGCTCCGTCTCCAGCGGCTGCACCTCTAGCGAGAGCTGGGCGAAGTGCGGCCGCAGGTGCTTCACCACCTCCAGATAGTAGCGCCAGGAGCTGGCGCGTAGGTCTTCGCCACTCACCAGCAGCAGGTGGCGGAAGCCCAGCTCCTTGATCGCCGCTACCTCGCGATCAATCTCCGCCAGCGTCAGCCGACGGCGGCGGATGTGGTGCTCGACGCTGAAGCCGCAGTACACGCAGCTATTGGAGCACACATTAGATAGGTAGAGGGGCAGGTAGAGCTGCAGCGTACGGCCGTAGCGCTCGAGGGTCAGGCGCTGCGCCTCCTCAGCCATAGGCTCGAGGTAGGCCTCTGCTGCGGGTGAGATGAGGGCAAGGAAGTCCGTCAGCTCACGGTGGGGCTTGGCCAGCGCACGCTCTACGTCGGCGGGGCGCTGGCTATAGATCGCCTCCTGCAGCCGACCGAAGTCATAGCCCTGCAGGTAGTCGTAGGCACTCGTCGGTAGCATCGTCGGCAGGGCTCAGGAGAGGAAGGCGGTGAGCGGCGAGGAGGCTTGGGCGAAGCTACGCTGGGGCGCGAGGCGTGCCTCGTAGGCCTTGCGTCCTGCCTCGACGCCTAGGCGGAAGGCCTCGGCCATGCCTACGGAATCGGCGGCGGTGGCTATGGCGGTATTCACGAGCACAGCGTCCGCGCCCAGCTCCATACACTCGGCGGCGTGGCTCGGACTGCCTAGGCCGGCATCCACGACCACGGGCACGCTGCTCTCGGCGATGATGATGCGCAGCAGCTCGCGGGTATCGAGTCCGCGGTTGCTCCCTATGGGGGCGGCCAGCGGCATGACGGTGGCGCAGCCCGCCTCCTCAAGGCGCTTGCAGAGGACGGGATCGGCCTGCACGTAGGGCAGGACGACGAAGCCACGGCGCACGAGCTCCGTCGCGGCCTCCAGCGTCTCTATGGGGTCGGGCATGAGGTAGCGTGGGTCGGGGTGGATCTCGAGCTTGAGCCAGTTCGTCTGGAGCGCCTCACGGCTGAGCTCGGCCGCGAGGATGGCCTCGCGTGCGGTGCGTGCGCCGCTGGTATTGGGCAGGAGGCTAAGCCCCTCCGTGAGTAGAGGGCTCAGGAGGCTATCGCTCTCGGGACGGTCGAGCTCGAGGCGCTTGAGGGCGAGGGTCACGAGCTGGCTGCCCGAGGCGCGGACGGCCTCGGCCATCTGCTGGGAGGAGGCGAACTTGCCCGTCCCGAGGAAGAGCCGGCTGTGGAAGGTCTTATCAGCTATGGTAAGCATGGTCTAGGGTCTAGTAGCTGTGGGGCTAAGGGCGTCTTGCCCTTCGCCCGAGGATCGAAGTAGAGAGCGGCTCATGGCGATGCCGTACAGGCCGAGGGCGCGCAGCTCGGGCTCCTCCTGGGGCTCGATGCCGCCTATGGCGTAGACGGGCAGCGGGTAGTCGTGGAGCTGGAGGCGGCGGTAGCCCTCGTGCCCGAGGATGGGCGCTAGGCGCTGCTTGGTCTCGGTGTAGTGGCAGGGGCCGAGGCCTATGTAGTCTATGGGTAGCTGTAGGGCGCGCTCGAGCTGTAGGGCGTCATTGCAGGTCAGGCCGATGAGGGCCTCGGGGCCCAGCAGCTGACGGGCGCGCTCGGGCGGGCAATCCTCTTGCCCGAGGTGCACGCCGTCGGCGGCGATGCGGAAGGCCAGCTCCACGTCGTCGTTGATCAGCAGTGGGACGCCGTAGCTGCGGCAGAGGCTGAGCAGCTGGCGGGCTGCGGCCTCCCTCAGGGGTGCGCTGGCCTCCTTCATCCGTAGCTCCACGAGGTCCGAGAGGCCAAGGCTCAGCACGCGCTCGGTCTGCAGCAGGAGCTCCTCGGGTGTGCTGCCGTGGGTGACGAACATACGCCGCCCCAGCGTCGGGCGAGGCCGTGCGGCAGGTGGCCTTAGTCCCTGACGGAAGTGGCTCACCACGCGCTGGGCACGCCGCATGGCGGTCTCGAGGCCGAGCCCCGAGGCCAGCGCTAGGGCAAGCTCCGTGCCATAGAGGCAGCCCGTGCCGTGGCGGTCGGTGCCCGCAGGCGGGCAGCAGCTGGCTATACAGCGGCCCTCGGGCGTGTAGCCGAGGTCGGTGATGTAGGCGGCGCTGGGGTATAGGTCGGCCCACTGTCCTGTCGAAGCGCGCTCTCCTGCCTTCGTGTCCTGCCCTGCTCCTAGGCTGGGGACAAGGTCGGGGCTCGGTCGGGCGCCCTTACAGATGAGGGTGCAGTGCCAGCGGCGGGCGGCCTCTGCGGGGCTAAGCTCCCCCAGGAGCTGACGCTGCTCGTAGGCGTTGGGCAGCAGGAGGTCCACCTCCCGCAGCGCCGCCTCCAGCTCCTCAGCTGTTGGCGTCGGGAGGAGCTGATAGCCCGAGCTGCTACGTAGGATGGGGTCCCAGAGGATGAGGCAGTGTGGGTAGCGGGCGCGGATCAGCCCCGCGAGTGTCCGCAGCTGCTCCAGTGAGGACACGAGGCCGATCTTGGCTACCTCGGGTGGGGGCAGCTCCTCGAGGCTCCGCAGCTGCCCGCGGAGCTCCTCCTCCCCCAGCGGCGTGAGGCCGTAGAAGTGCTCCGCGTCCTGACTCGTGACGGCCGTGATGAGGCTGTAGCTCTCCGCGCCGAGGCGCTGAGCATGGCTGAGGTCGGCCGTGATGCCCGCCCCACCCGTGGGGTCGAGCCCGCCGCAGAGCACGAGGCGCGGGGCGCTGAGGCGTCTCAGCGCCTCGGGAAGCTCCTCGAGCGAGAGCCCCTG
>ERZ773250.1268-NODE-1268-length-12866-cov-10.213020_pt1 | contig 12866 bp, 10 predicted proteins | sample MGYA00511258_ERZ773250 | MGnify/ENA primary metagenome ERZ773250 (study PRJEB29015, sample SAMEA2738164) | human oral metagenome | biome: human oral; feature: human-associated habitat; material: saliva | place: China | collected 2187 ... | reverse complement strand
TATTGAAATTAAAGCGAGCAGAATTATTTCTTCATGGAATTAAACAACAAGATAAGACGAAGGCTCGTTTGTATCATACGATGTTGGAATACTACGATGCTAACCATAAAAAAGAAAGACATATGAGGATTTTAAAATAAGGAAACGCTGTAAAAATTTTTTTGCAGCGTTTTTATATATCTTCTTAAAAAATTTGTACACACAAAGTACAGCTAAATTGTTTTTTGGATTATTTTATAGAGAAGGGGAGAAATTTCTCATATTATGACTTTGCGAGCTCAGAGTCTGTATACACACACTCCCAAAATCACCCCCAAAAATTGTATACACATAGTGTATGTACTTTTGAGGTGATTTGAATTTTGGGGAATCCCCAAACCCCTTTAGGTTAAGAGATGAAATTTTTTTAGTCCTGTTTCATTTTATTTTACAATAGATGAAATTTAATTTGGTAGTTAATCTTAGTAATGTTAGCTGAGAAACAGTTGAGTAAAATCGTATGCATAGTACTATATATTGAAAGGGATAATAATGAGGATACCCATCTGGAAATGGTGAAGCCTGGTAAGACAGTGGAGTTATCAATTATCGTTAATACGGCAGAAACTACTCTATTTTCAGCTATCGATCATTATGATAAATTTTTGATGAGCTAGCTGATTGAAAAGGTCATTATAGGAGTTCTGGTAGATGTTGATTACAACTATTTGGACTACATTATGGCGTAATAACAGGTATCATAGTAGTTAACAGTCACTTCAACTCAAGTCTTATTTTCTATTTTTCTTTATCAAATCATACAGCTGTAGATAAGTCCATTGCTTTAACAGCTCTTTTTATTCTTTCAGCAACTAGTATTGAAAGTAAACTCTTTGGCTTACTTGAAATGAGATTCATTACAGCAATATTTGATGTTATCTATCAACTGATTAAAGAATTTGTCGTTGCAAAGGAAAATCAGATAGATAAAGAAAAGAATTAATTTAATGAGTCTTGTTAAATAAAACCTTCTTGTTTCTGCCTGAGATATCTGTTATATTTTTTCAAGAGGGTTTTTATCTGTTTCATCATGGAAAATACCTCCTTAACTATAGTAGATTGAAATAGAATCTAAACAAATTGATTAAGGAATTTAAAGTAATATCTAGAAATATTTTAGAAGCGATATTGTGCGATTCTAGATTCAATCTAATATATAATCTATCACATAAAAAAGAAGAGGTTGGGACAAAAAGATTTTGATTTTAGGAATTTTTATTATGAAATTTTAAAATCGATAGATTAGACAAAAAAGCGAACAAAACAGAATTCTGAGTGTCAGACAACTCGTTTTGTTCGTTTTTTATATTTAAGGTTAGACTTTTCTCCCAGACTCTTCTTAACCTAATGACATTGTACTAAATACGTTCTCTCTTCTAAAATATTTACACCTATTTTATTTGATATATTTCAAGAATTATATCTTCAATCTTATTTTCGATTAGTTCTAATTTTATAGAATTGCCATCTTGGTCAGGATTTCCAGACTTCTTAATTTGAACAGCTTCCTGGAAGAGTGGAAGTAGTTCTTGAAGTTTTTCTTGAGAAGGTACTATTATAGGAAGTTGACGAGCATCATTAATCTGGAAATGTGAAGTACTATTTATAAAATTATCTACGAATAAACTAATGAATCTAGAGTTAATTAAACATACAAAATACCAATCAGGAAGTTCAACTTGAGTAAAAAGACTCATGCTAAGAACATCGAAGATTCCAGGGCTTTTTATTCTAGATTTCAGATAGGTAGAGTTTACATCAGTCCAACAAAATCCTTCCTTAAAATAGAATTGCGGGTTTCTGACAACTGGCATCCCTGTCCCTTTTTTACCAGAATTTTTCTTAAAAAATTCTACGTTTTCTTTTGACCATGCAATGGCAAATGGTGTATCTAAGTACCATCTATTTCCATCTTTATCCCCTTTATCATATGGAACATAATATTTTTTGTCAGTAGAAATTCCATTTAATTTTTCATCATTAGTTAAGGAAACTACATCTGCTATTTCTGCATCATCAATGATTCGATATAGATATCCTTGTCCAAAGACATCACGGCCATAATGTTCTTTAATTGTATCAAAAACCTTAGCAATTTCATGCTCCTTAAGTCCGTTCAACAGTTCTTCAGGGTTTGTATACCCAAATAACTCATGAACTGAAATATTATATTTATTAATCGCATCTTTTAATTTTCTAGGGCGTGTTTTCATAATATTGTCAGCCCATTTTGTTGATTTTCTAACTGCAATATACTTACCATTATTACCAGTTTGTAAACCAACACCACCTTCGGTCAAGCAGCCTAATAAAGTTATCTCTCCAGGTTTTAAGTTGCTTCGATACTCATTAAGTTCCTTTTTATTCTGTTCAATTTTTTTACTGGTAGAAATCTTGTCCCACCACAGATTATTTAGCTCTTTTATCTTTTTACCATATAATTCATAAATCTTTAGGTTTTGTTTAGTTGGTGTAAAAATAACAGTATTTTGAGTATTAATATAGGTGGACTGTTCTATTTCTAATACTAATGGTGCCATTAAACTTTCGCTACCGTCTAAATATTTGATAAGATTTTTAGAATCGAATGTTTTTTTTGTAACAGAGGTTATTGCAGTATCAACCATCGCTGATTCAAATGGATTAGCAGTATCAAAAATATAATTTACTGTATTAGAAAGTAGTAACTCTCTTAAGTTTTTCTTCGATTGAATAGTCCAAAAAGTTTTGGAAGTGATATATGTAAGGTTTCCTCCTTCTTCAAGTAAATTAATTCCTTTGAAGAAGAAGTGACTGTATAGGTCATCAGCAAATCCAAATTCATTTTCTAGAACTTTTTTATCAGTTGTACTCCGCTTTTTCGTTCCAACGTAAGGAGGATTTCCGATAATTGCATCAAATTTGTGAACTCCAAACATAAAGAAACTATCAAAAAAGCTTGCTGGTCTCTTTACAATAAAAGGATCAAAGGATCTTAATTGTTCGGAACGAACCGTTTCCCCAAGTTGTATATTTCCTGTTGTTAATTCGTAATATTTTTTTTGCCACTTATCTTTAGAACTTTTTACACGTGCGTTAAAATATTTTAGTCGAATGTCAGAAAGTTTTAAGTCTAAGTTTGGATCGTCAAAAATAGAAGTGCCATCTTGAGCTAGAGATGTTAAACTATTGGCACAAACGAACTTAAAATCTAGATTAGGTAAAGGCTGGATTTTACTTTTATTGGGTTCGTCAATAATTACTGAAAGCCAAGCTCTTAAACGAGAAATTTCAATTGCCATCGGTTCGATATCTACTCCAAAGATGTTGTTCTCAATAATTGAAAGTTTGAGTTCGTAGGCATCATAGGATTTTAGTAATCTTTCGTATGTTCTAACAAGGAGTTGAATCATACCCATTGGGAAAGCACCAGAACCACAAGCAGGATCTAAAACCTTATAGTTATCTAGTGCCTCAAGGATAGTTTTTGTTATATTTTTACTATTGACTCCCCATAAATCAGCACCAGATGTACTTTTTCTAGCTAAAAATTCAGCATCTGAATAGTCAATTAGTAAGTCTATTCCTTGGTTAAAAGCTTTATTTCCCACTTTGCTATACAAATATTCTCTTAAAGATTCTTTACAGATAAATGCAACAATATCTCTCGGTGTGTAGAATGCTCCACTTAATTTCCGTGCGCTCTGTCCAGTATCTTCATTTTGGGAAGCCAATAGATTTTCAAATACTTGTCCTAACATTTCAGGATCGACTGCAATCACTTCAAAATCAGCACTAGATTCATCAGTAGTAAAATTGAACTCGTTAAACCTATCAAAAAGATTTTTAAAATAATCTTGAGGGAAATTGATAGTTTCGTAAATAAAATCATTTTCCTTGGGTTCAAATAGGCCACCATTTAAATATGGTGTTATATAATCTAGGTGTTTACGATCGGGAATATCTGTATTTAGAGTGCTAAAAAATAGAAGTTTGATTTTCTTTTCATAATATTCGGATGCTGATAAATCATCTAATTCAAAGTATCCAAAGTCTTCGTAAATAATATTCATTTTCCGTAAAAACCAAATGAAAAGCATTCGTCCTAGTAGTCGTGAAGAAAATTGTTTTGCATCCTCTGAGTTCTTTCCTTGTTTTTCCATAGTTTTAACAAGTTCCTCAAAGAATTTTGCAATAATTGAATAGAATTGTTTATTAACTTCTTTCAGTTGCAACGCATCCCATAGTTTTTTATGAATAGTTTGTTGAGGTTCGAAACTTTGAGCATCATTAATTTTTGGATTATCATAATCTGCTGCGCTTAATAGATTGTGTTCAAAAATTTGTTTTTGAGTATTGGTTAAATGATCATGCAACTCCATAACACGAAGTTTTTTCCTATTTGAAAGCACAATCAGGAGAGAATTAGCATCAGATGTCAGGAAAAAATCGATTCCAATCTTGTTGCTTGGAGCTCTTGTTAAGTCAGAGTCTTCCCAGTTAGATGTGAATTCTGTCGAAGCTGAAATCTTTTGTTTAGTTGCACTTTCACTAAACCAGAATAATTTACTTTCAACTACACAGTCATCCTGTTTGAAGTGTTGAAAGGCTGAACGTGCAGAATTAGATTCTGGGTGTTCACGAAACCAGGTTCTTTGTTTTTGATTATGGAAAACATCCATTGGAAGAGGAGAGGGGAGATTTCCAGTATTTTGACTATTGTGTTTCAACATACTAGTCCATCTATCTTGATTTGGAAGTATCCACTTCATGATTTCATCAGCTAAGTCGATTGCGATAGCGAGGGATATCCACTCGTCCTTTTCATTTGATAGTTGTTTGACTAATTTGTCTATTGTATTAATACCTTCATGGTTTTGCATAGAATAACACACCTTCGACTTTCTCTATTCTTTTTTCGTCCGATTCAGCTTGTAAAAGCTTAATTAGTAAGTTTTCAAAGTTTTTGATTACTCGTGGAGTCAATTTACCATTTTCTTTATTTTGTTTATTTACTTCTCTAACTATTTGTTCAAAAGCTCGTTTATCATTTGAATAACGTATTCCTTTTTCAATAATTCCAATAAGATTATAGCTTGAATCAAAATAAGTTTTTAAAATTTCAAGAGCTTGCATCCCTTGTTGTTTTATACTATAAACTGGATTAGCTGATTCAAATTGCACACTAATTTCAGTACTGCCTTTTTTGATATATTCCGATCTATCTACTGGTATTTTATCTATCATACGTTTATTATCTTGGGGAGTCGTTTGAATTTGTTTCAAAGCATCTTTTTCTTGAATGTATTTTGCTTGAAGCGAGCTGAATGGCCCTCTTTTTTCTGAGCTTTTTTCGATGCTTACGAAACCAATATCTTTTATCAGTGCACCAGTAGCAGAGATTTTTCCTTTGGCTCTATATAGTCCGATAACATAGTCTAGATTCTCAAAATTTTCAGTTGATTTCGGGAGGTAATTCCATTTTCCATCCGGGATACTTTGAATTCTCTTAATTTCTCCATCTTCTTTGTGAGCATCGATAAATTTTCTTAATTCAGAGGAATAATTATCAACCCAATCTAATATATCTTCGGTATTTTCAAATTTTTCCATTGCTTTTGAAGCTTTATCACTATCATCATCAAAAATGGAGTTGGATTCTAATATTTCATGGAATTCTATTGGATTTTCACTCTCACCCAATATACTTTGATCGTTACCAACTGTGAAGTTAATTGTTGCAATTTTGTGTTCTAGGCGTCTAATTAAGTTTAGATAGAACTCTAAGTCCTCATGAGGCTTTACGTTTGCAATAAGGATGTTTTCATATGTTGATCCTAAACGATTGATTCGACCATTTCTTTGAATCATTCTCACAGGATTCCAATGTAAATCATAATTCACTAAGAAACCAGCATCTTGTAAGTTTTGACCTTCAGAAAGTACATCAGTAGCAAATAAGAAATCGAGTTCGTCCTGCTTCTTAATTGTTGCTTTTTTACTAATCGGAGAAAAGCGTTTAGTAATTTCTTCAACATAGACACTATTACCTGAAATAAATTCCGCACGTTTTGAGAAGTTAGGAATCCTATTTTCTAATATTTGTGGGAGGCTTTCTTTCAGATAATCAATTGTATCAGAAAAGAAACTAAAAACTAATAGTTTTTTTCCATATTTGTTTTCTTCTAATCGTTCTACTATTTTATCTGCAAATGCATTTAGCTTTCCGTCATGGCCTTTTTTACTTAATCTTGTTAATACAGAAGTTAAAAATTTACATATGTCTTTATCTCGTTGGAGATCTTTTTTTAATTGAGCAATATTAAATAGTTTTTCATCAGCTTCTTTTCTTTCTACACCACGTTTTTTTATGTCTTGTTCGTTACCTTGAGACATAGCCTCGTCTAAATCTGACAAGTATTTTTCATAATCTTCAAAAGCTTTATCAATATCTTCACCATATTCACTATCAAGAGTTACAGCATCAGTCAGACTAACTATATATCCCCTATCCAACCATTTTTCAAACAATGCAATTCTATCTTGGTAATTCTGCACAGATCTTAGTAGGGTGGCTGTAGATGATTCCAAGCGTTTGAGCCAAGTGACATGAAGCATATTGTGAATGGCAAGTTGAGTCCTTAATTTATTAGCTTCATTTCCTTTTAGATCTAATGCACGAATTTCATTAATTGTTTTATTGTAAATATTATGAGAATAGGAATCTGGTTTATATGGTGCAAAGCCCAGGAAGTTTATCACTTTAAATAATGTTGGAATAATACTTGAAACTTCATCTTCATTAATAAAAATAGCTTCTCTATTCGACTTTATTGAGAGATTATATTTTTCAGAAATATTAATTCCAGATTGTTGTTCTTTATGGATTTCCTTATATAAATCAAGTGGATGAGAAGTGCGTTGTGTTAATTCACTAATTAAATTTAGGTTTAGAGTTGCAGGAGTTAGATTTTCGAAAGTTGAATCTTTTACTTCATCTAGGACTTGATGGATAAATTCATTATCCTCACTGAGATAAGTATAGGGGAACTGTTCGATTGTTGATGTTGGGAAAGGATTGGTTCGTCCATTTGTAGAATTCATCTGCTCATTTTTGATAACACCTTGTCTTGTTGATCTAACAAGATAATGCCTTATTCCAGCGATGATAGTATTTTTATGGAAATCCCAATCAAATTCTTCTCCTCGTTTTTCAGCACGAGTTGCTTCTGATTGAATTCGCCTTAATGCTTCAAAGAAGTCAATGTATTCAAGAGTTTTACCTTTATTACTTTTATACGGAACATTTATGGAAACCAGATCACCTTTTGCACCTAGTTGTATTTGATTTGCAAAATCAATCAAAGAGTTATTAATAGGTGTGGCAGTGAGTAAAAGAACTTTCGATTGAGGATTTTCCTGGAATAGTTGTAAAATTTTTTGATAGCGAGTACTTCCTTGATTTCTTAAATTGTGAGCCTCATCAACTACGAATAAGTCAATAGTGTTTCGAGAGTTTTTATGATGTTTAAAGTAATCAATTTGTTCTTGTATTGTTCCAGAATCTTGTTGGGAGATCAATCTGAAATCTTTTCCCTCACGAAGATTCCATCTTTCTCCTTCTAACTCGTCAATCCATTGTTGTTTAAGCGATGCTGGTGGAATAATAACAATATTGTTGTTTCCATCCTCGATATATTGTTTAATGATAGCAGCAGCTGTGATGGTTTTTCCTAGACCGACAGAATCTGAAAGCATTGCAATGCCATAACGTGACAGTTTCCGTCTTAAATCAAGTGCATTTTGATTTTGGAATGGGTGAAGAATATCTTCAATATCTTTGTCAAAAGGATCAACAGGCTGTAGTTCCTCTGGGAAGACCTCCATAAGAGTTTTTATGTAAACATCATAAGCACCATATGTTTTATCACCAACAGGGCTATCCACAATGATGTTACTGAATTCTCCAGTCCAGTCTTCAGCATCTTTCCATAGCTCGTCAAACCATACGATATGTCCATTTTGTTGTTTATCACTGGTAGGTTTGAATTCAACAATTTGGTAGTTTTCTGTAAGAAAATTTAGTTCAGCATTTGATGTGAGTCCTGCCTTTGTAAAATTTGAAGATCCAATTATACCAACTGAGTCAGCATCTCCGAGTTCTCCAAATATATAGGCTTTAGCATGCAGTCTAGGTTCTCTATATATTTTTACTTCAAGTTTTTTATTTTCAATTAGATTTATAAGCTTTTTGGCGGTCATGCGTAGCTGTTCTAATATTTCGGTATCATCTCCTCCTTTGCAATATTCTTGTAGGTCATGAATTATATCAGCTTCCGGGAATAAGTTTTCAGGAGAATTCATATCAATGTTATATTGTGTTTGTAACCTGTGAGCAATGGGCTCTTTACCAATCAATAATTGAATTTTCGAATATTGCTCAAAATCGTCAATTAATTCAATAGTACCAGCTAGGTCCCAATATCCAGTTGCTATTCGAAGTACAGTATAATTTGGTGCAATATCATTTAGTACATCAGATAATTTTTTTCTAGAGTTATCTATAAATTGAGGATATGACATCTATATTTCTCCCGCAAGTTTTATTATTAAACAACTTTTCTATTAGTCTATTATATTTTAACATTTTATAGCTAAAACACCCAGTATTTAAGCAATTTTAATGATTCAAAAAATATAAATATTAATTTAGAAGATATGAATTATTAATTTTGATTTTATTAGGTAATTACTCGATATACTACTGCAGCAAAAAATATAATCATATACAGGAAAATATGTTAAAATATAAATAAAAAATAGATATAGGGGTTGAAATTAATGGATAATTTAAATAATTTTTTAGGAATTATAGCATCACTTTTATCAATTATAGCTTTCGTTGCATCAGTTAATTCAGTTAAAAAGGTAAAAGAAATTGAAAAGAATATAAATACTGAGTTAAATTTTAAGAGTAAGCAATCAAAAAATGAGGTATTTACTAATAGAAAAGCAAGTTCAGGAGAAAGTGGGATAAGTGTTGTTGGAGATAGCAATACTATTAATGGTGGAAGATAATGGTTTTGAATACAAATGTAAGTTCAGGAGAAAATGGAATAAGCATTTCAGGGGATGGTAATACAGTTAACGTAAATAAACTAGATAATATTAATAATCGCACTATTCCAAGATCCTTATTAAGAGAAATATGTATAAAAATCTCAAATATAGATATCGAGGAAAGTGACTACTCAATACGAAAAAATTCTGACTGGCTCCAAAAGTTTGAATATAATAATGTAAAAAAGTATATTGAAATTTTCGATGAATATTCGGAAGGATATGATTCTATTGAAAATGTTTTAAAAACTATTCCAGATCCAACTTCTATAATGAAAAAAATGAAAACGTTGTATTTGAAAATAAAACCAAATGATAATAATGATAATATCGATGGAGATTTTATTCTTGAACAGATATTCAATAAATTAAAAGAAGAGATTTGTAATGAAGATTTTGTTAACCCTACTAATTTATATGATGAACAAGTTGACTATGCGATCTATTTAATTATGTTATATGCTTTTTCTAAGTGTAAAATATTGGAGGTAGTATACTAAAATGAATGATGATTTAATAATTGAAAGAGATTTAAAACCAAAAGACACGATTTATTATTTATCTGGATGCATTCTATCAATATTAAAGGAAGGCAACCTTAATATCGATGATTTATTAGAAGAAATCCATAAAGAATATAATGAATCTATCGATTTTACAAAATTGTTACTATCACTCGATGTTTTGTATCTTTTAAATAAAGTTGAAGTTTCTCAAAGGGGTGTAATTAGATGTATATTAGAAGATTAACTTTAAAAGAAACAAGTCCCTCAGAAAAAATAATTAGGGAAATAAATTTTAAACTAGGCTTAAACTTAATTGTAGATGCTGGAAAAAATCAGGAAAAGAGTAACAGTGTTGGAAAAACTACTATCTTAAAATTGATAGATATTGCTTTAGGGGCAAGGGAACGTAAATACATTTATTTTAATGAAGAAACAAAAAAATCAAATGAAAAGTTAAAGAATTATATTATTGATAGTAAGGTTCAAGTAGTATTGGAAGTAGCAAAATCCTTTACCGATTGCACAGATTGTCAGGAACTAGCTGTTGATTTGTTTCCAAATGGGAAACGCTATATCAATGGGGGATCTGTTAGTATTAGCGATTATACTAGACACTTGAATTTTATTTTCTTTTCAAATTCCCAAGATAAACCTACATTTAGACAACTTATAAAAATGTTTGTTAGAATTGATCAAAAAGCTGATAATGATAAGTTTTTGAAATTTCTCACACGTACATCCGATAAAGTTTATAATAATGTTTATTCTTATTTATTTAACTTACAAGAACAAGAACTTGCAAATGATATTTTAGCTTATAAAGAAAAAATAGGAGAAAAAGAAAAAGAATTAAAAAATTATATGAAATCTAGTAATTTTGATTCAATTGATATAATTACACAAAAGATTAATTTGCTAGAGAAAAGAGTAGAAGATATAAATTATCAAATTGATATTTTAATCGATTCCCAAAAATTTAAGGAAAATGAAAATAAAATTTCCGAAATAAGGATTGAATATGCTCAAATAAAAGATAATTTGGATAAATTATATTTTCAGAAAGAACGTATTAAAGACATTATTGAAAGGACTGAAATTGATAGGAATAACTTAGTAAGTGAAGAGATACTAGAGACGCTTTATAAGGAGGTTTCATGTCTAACTGACAAATTAGACAAAGAGTTTAAGGATTTAATTAAATTTAATACTGAATTAGTAGAGAATAAGTTGAATTATTTTAACTATCAACTTGAGAAAAAAGAATGTCAAATAAAACAATTGGAGATAAATAAAAATAGGCTATTTTCTAGTTATAAAAATATTACGATGTTGGTAGAAGATAATAAAATAGAAGAATATACAGTTTTAAAAAATGATCTAGCTAATTATTTAGAAGAGTTAGGGAAAAATAAAAATATCAGTGAAACCTATTGTTTTTTGTTAAAAAGTTTACATAGGTTAAAAGAAGAGCTAAGAACTTTAGAAGAAAGTTCAGAATCTTCATATGAAATGATTTCAATATTCAATGAATTTTTTTCAGATTTTAGCAGAAAAACTAATGGTCAATCTTTCATGTTATACAAAACAGATGGAGCCTTCCCTTTTGGTATTAATCATGTGAATGGAGTATTGAGTACGGGTACTCGAAAGTCGATTATTACAGCATTTGACTTAGCGTATCAAAAATTTGCTAAAAAAATTAACAAAAATGTTCCGAATTTTGTAATACATGATGTAATTGAAACAATCGACTATCAAGCTTTTAAGGCAATAGCTGATATTGTCAGTGGCATTGAGTGCCAATATATAGTTGCAGTTTTGAAAGAGAAAATATCAGGCAAGGAATTTATCCATGGAGATAATATACTAGTAGAGTTATCTGAAAATGAAAAACCTTTTAATATTTGATTGTTCTTATTTATAACAATTTATATAAATAATTTAGAATATATGAGTTATTCTCGGAAGTATAGACTTTATTTTAATAAGTTTCGGGAAAATAGATATTTTTCGGAAAGTTAAAGGTCTATCCTTTGTATGAGGAAGGTTTTATGTCTTTGGATAAGTAGAGTGGATGACTAGGGGTTCCATTTTTATTTCTCTTTAAGCAATGTAAGTTAGGTATCAATGAAATAACTTCTTTATCACGACTAAAAAGTCTTCCTGGATTTCCCCAGCATGCAATAATTAAATCTACTTCAGATGCAGATTTTAGGATATAAGAATCATTTTCTGGTCCAACTGGATCCGCTTCGTGGTTAAGCTTGTTTGGATCAGTGCTTCTGAAAGCAAAAAGATTTGCCATTAGGATTTTTCCATACCCCCAACATTTAGCATAATTAATACACTTTCGAATTGTAGGATCATCAGTTTTTTCGTCAGCCGTAGACGGATTTAATCCAATAAATAGAACAGTAGGTTTTGTCTCATCCCAAGTACGAGAAAGTATGTAACGGTATTTTCTATCTTCAGATAGGATAGCGTCTTTTATCACTGTGAACCTCCATTTTCTTCTATTATATACTATAATTGAAAGAAAACTATTAGTAAAGTTTAAACTATAACCCATATAATTGTTATTCCAGCAGTTATAAGTGTCACTATTTTCAAGTAGATAAACAAAGTTAAAAATGATGGAAAATATATAAGGTTAAAAATTGTAAAACCTCTAGTCCTTATTTGCCACTTAAAATCTTGTAAAAAAACTCTCTCATCTGTCAGACTATTTACTTTTGCATTCTCTCCAAAAATCTTTCCCCTAATGTCACTAATTTGTTTTTGTACCGAAGGAATTTGAGTATTTTTTAAGTTCAAGTAACGGCGTAATGAACCAACACTATCCATAGTAATCTCCTTTGTAGCATTTCCTAAATTATATCGTACAAGTTCTAAAATCGTAATGCAAAACGCAATGCATTAATCGTGTGCATAATGCTATATCCTAAAGACAAAAATGATAGGAGATTTAGCATGGCATTCCAATTAAAATCAAATCGAAAAGAAACTGAAAATAAAACAATCCGCTTTCCCCTACCACTGATTGAAGCAATTGAGAAAGCAATACAAAACAAGGATGTAACTTTTTCAAGCTTTATTATTCAAGCATGCGAATATGCGCTGAGAGATATGGATGAGTAGAATACAAAAAAGAAAAGTACTATAATAGATTTATGACAAAGAACCATCACCTTATGTAAGCAATATTAAGGTGCTTTGTTTTAG
>ERZ773250.1262-NODE-1262-length-12908-cov-2.423714_pt1 | contig 12908 bp, 11 predicted proteins | sample MGYA00511258_ERZ773250 | MGnify/ENA primary metagenome ERZ773250 (study PRJEB29015, sample SAMEA2738164) | human oral metagenome | biome: human oral; feature: human-associated habitat; material: saliva | place: China | collected 2187 ... | reverse complement strand
GCTGGCGTTGTCCCCCAGACAGTTCATGAGGAAACCGATCCAGCATCGCAACGTCCAACCCAACTCCCTTGATGGTTTCCGCTACGACACTTTCTTTTCCTTCCCGGGCTTTCAGCCACGGTGAACGAAGTGGCTCGGCAACGATTTCCCGTAATTTCATGCGTGGGTTCAAGGATGCATTCGGATCCTGTGAGACCAAGGACACCCTGCTTCGGACATCAGCAAGGTCCTTGTCGGACAGCCCATCGATCCGCCGACCCTCGAAACGTACCTCACCCGCTACCGGACGGACCAGACCCAGCAGAGTCCTCAACGTGGTGGTCTTGCCTGATCCGGAACCGCCGACCAGCCCCACCCGCTCCCCCGCAGAGAGGGTAACGCTCACCTTGTGAAGTGCCTGGAAAGTTCTGCGACCGCGGCGAAAAATCACATCTACGCCGTCCAGTTCCAGTAATGCGCTCATTTCTCCACCCCTCGCCAGTAATCAGACACGGTCGGGAGTCGGCTTCCAGGAACCACATCTGACAATCGCGCAGCGGCAACCAGGCCTTGAGTATAAGGATGCCGAGGAGAACCGATCACTTCGTCGATGGAACCGTTCTCAACAATTCTCCCATCGAGGACAACCATCACTCGTTTGCAGACCTGCCGTACCACCGCAAGATCGTGGCTGACGAACAGCGCAGCCCGGCCCGCGAACTCGGCATCGAGAAGGTCGAGAATCTGTTTCTGCACGATCACGTCGAGTGCAGTGGTCGGTTCATCACAGATCACTAGGTCCGGCCGGTTGGCCAGGGCCATGGCGATCAGGGAGCGTTGTCGTTGCCCGCCGGAGAGCTGATGTGGGAAGGAATCTGCGATACGCTCAGGATCCGGTAGCCCTATACGCGCCAGCCAATCCAGCACGAGGGCCCGGATTTCTCCCCTGTGTTCGGCGTGATGCAAAGCCACCACCTCACCAATTTGACGGCCGACCCGCATGGTTGGGTCTAGCGCCGTCATGGGTTCTTGGAAAACCATCGAAACCACGTCTCCGCGCAGTTTTCGAAGTTCCTTCTCGGGGCGTCCCACAAGTTCTCTGCCAGCCAATCGGATCGACCCACTGACCTGAGCGTTCTCTGGAAGCAGCCCCATGACGGACAGCGCTATCACGGTTTTCCCGGAACCGGACTGCCCGATGAGGCCGAGACGCTCCCGCTCACCGAGAACGAACGAGACCCCGTCGACCGCCACCTTCCGACGTCGCCCGAAGGTTACTCGCAAATCTTCGATCTCTAGAAGACTCATGTCAGCTCCCGCAGCCTGGGGTCGAGAAGATCACGAAGACCGTCTCCGAGCAGGTTGCACCCCATGGTCGCCGCAGCTATGGCCACTCCGGGCCACAAGGCGATCACAGGAGCCACGAAGATCTCTTTCTGTGCCTCCTGCAGCATCCGCCCCCATGTTGGTACATCCGTTCCCGACCCCAGTCCCAGATAGGAAAGTCCGGATTCCGCAAGGATGGCGATCCCGACGCTGACGCTGGCCTGCACCCCCAGCACCGGAGCAATATTAGGAAGCACATGCCTGAGTGCGATATGCCGGCGCGGAGTACCGGAAAGCCGGGCTGCCTCGACGAAGGCCAACCCCATCACCTGGATGGTCGCTGCACGGGCAATCCGCACGAAACTCGGGATCGTGGACAGGGCTATGGCCATCAAGGCAGTCCACATGGATCCGCCGAGCGCGGCCGCGAACAAGATGGCCAGCAACAGGGCAGGGAAACCGTAGAGCACATCGGCTCCCCGAGAGATCAGGGCGGCTCCCCAGCCGCGCGACATCCCTGCGATCATTCCGGCAGGGATACCGATCAGCGCGGCCCCGGCCACCGATCCCAGCCCGACCAGGAGCACCAGCTTCGCCCCAGCGATCAGGCGGCTAGCAATGTCAAAACCGCTGTTGTCGGTACCCAGCCAGTGGGCGAGCGATGGCGCCTCCCGGATGCCTCCCGTGACAGCTGCAGGGCCATGAGGAGTCCAGAACAACCCCACCAGGGCGAGTAGGAAAACGAAGGAGATCAACACGGCACCGAAGGCCAGATTCGACCGACGCATCATGAGATCGTCCCCGCTTCTTTGAGCCTCGGATCGACAGCCTGGTACACCACGTCAACCACGAAATTGATCACCAGAACCGCCCACACGAGGATCAGGACGATTCCCTGGACCAACACCAGGTCACGCTGGGAGACTGCCAGCAACAGCCGTGAGCCCAGCCCCTGGATGGCAAACACCTGTTCGATGATGATTGCCCCCACCAGCAACGTCGCCACCTGGAGCCCGATCACAGTGAGCAGTGATATCGCGATGTTGCGGGTTCCATGACGTAGCAGCGCACCCAGTCTGGACCATCCGACGGCGCGGGCGGTACGGAACCAGTCCTCACTGGTCACCTTAATCACAGCGCTTCGGACATAACGCGCCAGCAGGCTGCCCTGAACCAACGCCAAGGACGCGACGGGGAGCACCAGGTGGGTCGCCCAGCCCACCGGATCACGGCTCAGGGGAACATAGCCCCCGGCGGGCAGCCACCGCAGGTTCACCGCAAACACGATGACCAACCACATGCCTGCCCAGAAAGCAGGAACGGACAAACCGGCCTGGGAGAACGTCGATGCGACGAACCCGCTGACATGTCGTCGCTTCAGGGCCGCGAAGGAACCAAGCGGGATCGCGATGACCAGGGCGAAGAGCATCCCGAGAACCACCAACCACACGGAGATACCAAGCCTCGGCAGGATCTCCCCCAGTACGTCGCGCCCCCCCACGAAGGTGGTACCGAAATCGCCCACTACGACTCCCTTGAGCCATTCGAAATAGCGGAGCAGCAGCGGACGGCTCAATCCGTGACGTTCCTCGAAGGCAGCCACTTCTCCCGGGCTCGCCTGGGTACCCAACACCACGTTGGCGATGCTCCCGGGAAGCGTGTTGGTGACCAGGAAGATCAGGAGCGAAGCCACCAGCAGACTCACCATCAGGCCGATCAGCCGCCGGCCAAGATCCCTGAGCAACACCTCAGCGGCTGGTGGCTACGTGGGTCATGTCGAACGACAGTCCCGTGGCGTTCGTCGTTATCCCCGAGATCTCGGTCGTGGTGACCACCAGATTAGGTAACAGGAACAACCAGTCGGCTGCGGCATCATCCGCCAGCAGTTTCGCTGCCTCCTTCAAGATGGTCTCCTGTTCTGTGTTCGTGGGGGCAGCGTCCGCTTTGTTGATCAGCTCCGCGAACTGGGGATTGTTGTACTTCCAGTAGTAGTTGGGATTGGCGAACTGGGGAAGATCCCAGGGTTCAACATGGGCCACGACGGTCATGTCGTAGTCGTGCTGGGTGTAAACCTGCGACAGCCATGTGGAAAAGTCCAGCTCCTCGACGTTGACCTCAATACCGACCGCACGCAACTGGGCAGCGATGAGTTTCGCGATAGGAGGACCGTAGGGAAGGGTGGGCACCCGAAGGCGCAAGGTCAGGCCACTGGCATATCCGGCCTCTTCAAGAAGTTGTTTCGCCTTAGCCGGATCGTACGGGTACGTGTTGGAGAGGTCCTCATACCACGGGTCGGTGGGGGGAACCATCGAGCCGATCAGGGTCCCCTTCCCACCCCAGACACTGTCCAGAACGGCCCTGCGGTCAATGGCGTGGTTGATGGCCTGCCTAACCTTGAGATTGGAAAGAGCTGGGTTGCTGTGGTTGAAACCCAGCACAACTTCACCGTTTGTGGTGCCTTCGAGCACCTTGAAGCGGGATGCATCGGAGAACTGGCTCACCGACTGAGGAACAGCCAGGTTGGAGATGATGTCCAACTGACCCGATAGCATCGCCGTCACCATGGCGTTCGCATCTGCGTAATACCTGAAGTTCACCTCATCCACGCGAGGCCCGGTTCCCCAGTACCGCTTGTTTCGCGCCAAGGAAACCACGGAACCGATGTCATGGCGCGAGAAAACATACGGGCCGGAACCGGCAGGTTGCTCACTCAGGTTCTGCTCAGAAGAAAGGTCGTAGATGATCCCAGCCGTGGATGTGATGTCATAGAGCCAGCGTCGGCTTGGACCTGTCAGGGACACTTCCACCGTACGTTCATCGACGGCACGCATCTCCTTGACATGACTCATCTGCTTTTTGAGCACCTCGGTTGTGTTCTCACCGTCCCGCGTACGTTCGAAGGATGCGATGACCGCAGCTGCATTGACTGGCTTCCCAGAAGCGAAGGTGGCGTTGGGCTCCAACTTGAAAGTGTAGGCACTACCGTCAGAACTAACACTCCACGAACGGGCCAGAAGGGGTTTGATCTCGCCCTTCTCATCGATACGCACCAATGTCTCGTAGACGTTGTACAGCAGCACAAACGGGGTACCTGCTCCCGTATCAGTGGCTGGATCCATGCCTGTGGGCTCGGTAGTTGCCCCAACATTGAGGACGATGGGTCCCGACCCTGCCCCACTGGATCCGCCGCAGGACACCAATGCCAGGCTGAATCCCAGCAACATGACCAGCAGAGCCATCAAAGGGCGAAAAGGCCGGTTGGTTCTCATGTCTACGTTCTCTCCCGTGATGGACGGCGATGAAGACCTCGGCAATCCTAACCCGCTTCCCCACCTCAAACGTTAATGCTGCGCCGCCCAACTGATTTGGCGTTCCCTCACACCCGGTGTACAGTTGATCAAGCACCGCGGGGTGGAGCAGTTCGGTAGCTCGCCGGGCTCATAACCCGGAGGCCACAGGTTCAAATCCTGTCCCCGCTACTATGCTCGGTTCATCTGAGCGGCTGGCTCGATGGTCGTTGAACCTCGGACACGCAATCACAGACGTCGGGATTTTCATCCCGACGTCTTTTTCATGCCGCAACCCACAGTTGACACCACCCAAACCCCATCGACCGGGGACATCCTGCTCAAGCAGACCGACTCCCTCCGTACCCACACCTCCGGCACGCCGAGACATGACAGCAAGAAGCACATCCTCAGGAATTTCTCAGTTAACACTCACCCACATGCACCCCAACCTCAACTAACCTATGAATTTCCTGTGAAAAATTTTGACAAAAGCCCTAGTCAAAGCAATTTGAACACTCAATCCCCACCGACCGTCCGCAGAACCCTGAAGTAAACTTGAACTCATCCTGAGAAACCCTCAGGATTGATGGCATCTTCCAACCGAAAGGACCAACCATGGGATTCTTGAAGCCCACTCAGCCTCGTCGTGGCTGCGCAGCCTTTGGTCCGGGAGCCATCCCGCGCCGAGCCCTCCCGACTCCACCTGCTCCTTGGCGTCGCCCGCTCGCCGCGCTGGTATTGGCAGGAAGCATAGGAACGATGGGCATGGCGTCCCAGAGCGCAGCTGCCGCCGAGATCGACCCGTCGGCAGGGCATCATGATGCCGTTACCAACAAGTCCGGCGAACAGAATCCGGCCTCTGCCAAATCCACATCTCGCGACACCCAGAAGTCCGATTCTGACCATGCTGTGACCCCAAAGCGCGCTGCCGCCAGCGATCACGAGTGCAATGAGCAGTCCGTCCCTCGACGCGCACACTCCGAATCCGCTCAGACGTCCACTGACGGTGACAAGAGCATCAGCAGCTCCTCGTACAGCCGCAAGGGCTCAAGCTCACCCAACAAGAAGAGCAGCTACAACAGCAAGAGCTCCACCGGCAACAAATCGAGCTCCGCCAAGAAGAACTCTGGTTCCGTCAGCAACAAGAAACGAGCCGGGTATTCCAAGAACTCCGGGTCCACCAGCAACAAGAAACGAGCCGAGCACTCCAAGAACTCTTACAACGGCAGCACCCGCTCGGGAAATTACTCCTACACGAAGAGCAGTTCCAAGTCGAGCAGCTCCTCCAGCTCATCATCCACTAGCCCCGCCGCCAGCAGCGACGCGGCTGCCCCCAGCAGCACCACAACCACCAGCGGGGCAGCAGCAGCTACCGGATCGGTGCAGCCTTCGGAGCCACTGGAAGCTGGTCCCGATACCACACTGGTCAGGACTTTGCCGCCAGTAGCGGAACCCCCGTCTACGCCGCGACCTCCGGCACCGTAATCAGCGGGAATGTCGGTTCCTGGGCCGGCAACTACGTCGTCATCCGCGCAGCTGATGGCTCTTCCACCCTGTACGCACATATGAGCGGTACTGATGTAAAGGTGGGCCAGCAGGTCACCGCTGGGCAGAAGATCGGGAACGTGGGCAGTACAGGACGCAGCTTCGGCGCTCACCTGCACTTCGAGTACTATCCCTCCGGGGTCACCCCTGGCGATGTCTACTCCGCCACAAACCCGATGAGCTACCTCCGATCGATCGGGATTTCCATGTGAGACTTCTTCTCCTCTCCCCCTCCTCAAGCTGCGCGGCGCCGGGTCTCTACTCGGCGCCGCGCAGTCTCAGCAGCGCATTGACGGCGATGTCCAGGTTCTTCGTGCGCCAGAATCCCGGAAGAGAGCTAGTGAGGAATCCTCCATAACGGGCCCTGATGACCCGAGGGTCAAGAATCGCGACCACACCGCGGTCATCCTCACGCCGAATCAGCCGACCGGCTCCCTGTGCCAGCAGCAACGCCGCATGAGTGGCGGCCACCGCCATGAAACCGTTGCCTCCCGCATCGTCCACAGCTTTCTTGCGCGCCTGCATCAGTGGGTCGTCGGGACGTGGAAAGGGGATCTTGTCAATGATGACCAGTTGACAGGTCTCTCCTGGAACATCAACCCCCTGCCACAAGGACATGGTGCCAAACAGGCTCGTGGCCGGTGTCTCCCGGAAGTTTCGTTGAAGTTCCGAAAGCTGCGCATCCCCCTGGCATAGGAACTCGAGCTCCGGCAACACCCGACGGCAGTGCGTCACCGCCTGTTCGGCGTTCCGACGCGAGGCAAACAGCCCCAGGGTCCGCCCGCCAGCCGCCCAGACGAGTTGCGCAATCTCTGCCAGCACGGCGTCGGAAAGCCCATCCCTACCGGGTGGAGGCAAAGATGCAGCGACATAAAGGATCCCCTGCTTGGCGTAGTCGAAGGGGGACCCCACGTCAACCCCGCGCCAGCTGGCGTCACCTTCGGCTCCTCCGGCGTACCCGCTCAGCTCATCGGCAGGATTAAGCCCGATGCTGGTAGCGAAGACCCGGAAATCACCTCCCAGTGTGAGGGTCGCGGATGTGAGCACCGTGGTTGCCTGCCCAAACACCTGTTCCCGCAGCAAACCTGCCACTGAGAGCGGAGCAACATGGGCAGTCTCCCCTATCCCATCCGAGCGACTGACCCACACCACATCCTGATCGGCCAGTCGCGCGATTCGTTCGGAAATGTCGAAGATTTCCCCCAGTGCCCCAGCCGCCTGAGAACGTTCAGGATTGTCCCTGTCTTTCCCCAAATCGCTGATAGCCCGGCGCGAGGCATCGCGAAGGCCAGCGCAGGCCACCGGCAACGGCACGTCAACCCCAGTGATGCGTCCCGTGGGGCTGTCTGCCAGGGCATCGTGTAGTTCCTCGACCGCATCCAACAAGTCACCGCCCAGTTCATCATCCAGCCAGGCCAAACAGCGTTTCACCACTCGTTCTGCAACCCCAGCGCTCAGCTCCCCAGTCGCAGCCGTGGTGAGGCGACCCATCAGCTCGTGCGCCTCGTCGATTATCAGCGCATCGTGTTCCGGAAGCGCAGTGCCACCGTGCATGGCGTTGATCGCCACCAGGGCATGGTTGGTGACGATCAGGTCCGCTGCGCGAGCCGATTCCCGTGATCTCTCGACGAAGCACTCCCCGCCAAAAGGACACCGAGAGACGCCTGGGCATTCCCGGGTAGGGATGGAAACCTGTTGCCAAGCAGCGGCTGTGTGGGGCGGAGCCTCATCACGATCACCTGCCCCTCCCACCAGGAGCTGTTCCTCCACCCACTCACGCAGCATCAACACCTCAACTCCGAGTTTTGAAGGCGACCCGGATTCATGGGACTCGCTCAGCTCGGCCGCCCCCAGGAGAGTTCCTTGACCGTTCTCGGTAGACCCATCACGGGCACGGAACAGGCAAGCGTAGTTGTTGCGTCCCTTCAGCACGCAGGCCCGGGGACGTTGTCCCGCCACATGCTCGACCGCGTCCAGAGCGGCCGGAATGTCGGATCCAGCCAGTTGGGCCTGAAGCGCCAAGGTGGCCGTTGCGACCACAATGACCTCGCCACGCTCCACGATCCGCGCCAGCACTGGCGCCAAGTAGCCGAGGGACTTGCCAGTTCCGGTTCCGGCCTGGACAAGCAGATGGGTGCCCTCCTCCAAGGAGTCGGCAACAGCTGTCACCATCGCCACCTGGCCAGGCCTTTTGCCTCCATCGATCCCGGAGATCGCCCGCTCCAGGATCCGTCCCGCAAGGTCAGACACCGTATTCGCTCAGTTCCTCCGCCAAGCCGGGATGGACTCGAGCGCGCACCTTGGTGCCATCACCGGTGTGCTCCAGTGCCTCAATGGTTCCTGTCCGGTGGATGCGGTCCATGAGGTCACCGCGACTGTACGGAATGAGCGTCTCGACGTGTACCTCCGGGTTCGGCAGCTTGGTCTCCAGGGCCTCGGTCAGCTCCTCCAGGCCCTGACCTGTATGAGCGGAAACCACCACGCAACCGGGATGCCCGGCCCGTAGAGCCAGTAGTGTGGCGTCATCCGCACGATCCGCTTTGTTACAGACCAGCAGTTCTGGCACATCGCCGGCGCCGATTTCGCCGAGGACCTGACGCACCGCCGCGATCTGCCCCTCGGGATCCGGGTCCGAGGCATCGACCACATGAAGGAGAAGATCCGCGGTGGTGGATTCCTCCAGGGTGGAACGGAATGCCTCCACCAGGTCGTGGGGAAGGTGCCGGACGAATCCCACGGTGTCGGTCAGCGTGAACACCCTCCCGTCCCGGGTCTCGGCGCGGCGGGTGGTGGGGTCCAATGTGGCAAACAACGCATCCTCCACGAGCACACCCGCGCCCGTCAGCCGGTTCAGCAACGAAGACTTGCCCGCATTGGTGTATCCGACAATCGCTACACTGGGCACCCTGTTCCTGCGGCGTTCAGCGCGTTTGCCTTCTCGGGTGACATCCATGTCACGAAGCCTGCGGCGAAGCTGTGCAATCCGGTGGTGAATGCGCCGCCTATCTGTCTCGAGTTTCGTCTCACCGGGCCCCCGGCCGCCGATACCGGCGGCGCGACCGCCAGCCTGTCGAGACAGGTTTCCACCCCAGCCACGGAGGCGCTGTTTCAGGTACTGCAGCTGGGCCAGTTCCACCTGGGCCTTGCCCTCCGCAGATTTCGCATGCGATGCGAAAATATCAAGGATCAACGCGGTCCGGTCCACCACCTTGACCCTGATGCGATCTTCCAGATTCCGCAATTGCGCCGGTTGCAGCTCTCCATCGCAGACAACCGTGTCGGCGCCGGTGACGCGAACCACATCGGCTACTTCCTCCACTTTGCCGCGTCCGATGTAGGTGGCGGGATCGGGTTGATTTCTCCGCTGCACCAAGGCCTCCAGAACCTCAGAGCCAGCGGTCTCTGCCAGCATTTTCAACTCAGCCATCGCGTTATCGGCGTCCTCCTGGGTCCCGGAAGTCCACACAGATATCAGCACCACCCGTTCCAGCCGCAGCTGGCGGTACTCGACCTCGGAGATATCCTCCAATTCGGTGCGCATACCAATGACCCGTCTGAGCGAGTGCCGCTCGGCAAGCTCAGCTTGGTCACCGTCGTGGTGCGATTGTGTCTCAAAGGAAGTGCTCATCGTCAGACCATTCTTTCAGGCCCCGACGACAAATTCTCAGCTCCAGTACTCACCACGCGCTACGATCACGGCCGGTCCCGTCAACCAGGCATCATCACCCTCAAAGCTCACGGTCAGATCTCCACCACGGACACGCACCTGGATCGGACCATCAAATCCACTGCGATCACGATAAGCGGTTGCAGCGGCTACCACTCCCGTGCCGCAGCTCAGGGTTTCCCCACAGCCGCGTTCATGAACACGCATGAGCAGTTCCCCGGGCAAGACTTCATGAACAAATTCAACGTTCACACCCGCAGGAAAGGCATCCGTGGGGTTCCATGATGGCGCCTTGGAAAGATCGAGTCGCCGGAGGACGTCATGGTCTGTGAACACAACAACGTGTGGATTGCCGACATCGGCAGCCCGGCCCGTAAACATCCGCTCCTCGTGAGTGATGGCAACAGGTTCCGTTCCCAAGCTAACCTCACCCAAATTCGTCGCTATCAGTCCTCCGCGGGCGACCCGAACCTGCTTGAGCCCCGCCCGGGTCGCGACGGTGAACTCCCCGCTCTGGACCAGCTGATCATTCAAGAGGTGGCGGGCGAACAGTCGCAGACCATTCCCGCACATCTCAGCAATCGACCCGTCGGCGTTGCGGTAGTCCATGAACCACAGCTCCGGATCGAATTCGTCTCCGGCCACCTGGCCGGCCCTCACCACCCGCAGCAGCCCGTCCCCTCCAACACCGGTGTGGCGGTTGCAGAGCGCAGCAACTGCTTCGGCGCTCAAATCCTGCATCCCGTGTGGATCATCAATGATGATGAAGTCGTTGCCTGTGGCATGACCCTTGGCGAACGTGTACCGGAACAAAGTGCCCACCTATCCCTTCCAGCCCGATTCAACAATTCTACGTCCCGGAGATTTCGATGATTCGGGCGGGGTTACCAGAATCCCTCGCAGGCAGCCACACGATCCTGGGGTCCCGTCGATACCATCCCAGCTGCTTGCGGAAAAACCTCCGGGTGGTTCGCTTCACCTCCTCTTTCGCCTCCTCCTCGCTGCACTGTCCGTCAAGGAAGGCGAGAACCTGCCGGTATCCGATCGCACGGGAGGCCGTTCGCCCTTCCCGCAAGCCACGAGGAATCAGGTCCTCGACCTCGGCCACGATGCCTCGGCGCCACATCTCTTCCACCCGTGCGTCGATGCGGCTGTCCAGTTCATTCCGATCCAGTTCCAGCCCGACCTGGTGTACCCCATCGAGTTCGTAGGTCCAATCGGGAAGCACTGCTTGATGCCCCCCCGTCAGCGCACGGATTTCCAGCGCTCTCACGATGCGTCTGCCATTTCCGGGATCGATGCGGGCAGCAGATTCCGGGGCCAGAACCGTCAGGCGAGCGTACAGTTCTTCCACCCCAACACGTTCCAGTTCGGCTTCCAGTCCTGCCCTGAGAACCGCGTCTGAGCCCGGGAACTCGAAGGCATCGGTGATGGCTCGAGTGTAAAGAGCAGAACCACCGACCAGGATCGGAACGACTCCACGATCCCGCAAATCCGCTATGACTCCCCTGGCGCGGGCCTGGAAATCAGCAACAGATGCGGTCTCGGTGACCTCCAGGATGTCAATCAGGTGATGCGGAACTCCACCTCGTTCAGCCTCGGAAGGTTTCGCGGTACCGATGTCCATGCCTCGGTAGACCAGCATCGAATCCGCGTTGACCCCCTCGGCAGGCTTCCCCCGCCCGATGAGTTCGCGGGCCAGCGAGACCGCGAGCGCCGACTTGCCCGTCGCGGTAGGTCCGACAAGCACTATCAGGGGCGGATGCATGACCACCATCCTGCCAGTCCCGATGCGGAACTTGTCCGAAACAGGCATGATGGATCCCTACGGTGCGCCAGGCACTCAGACCAGGAGGCAATGACATGGGAATATTCGACAACATCGGCGAGCAGGTGGCTCAACACGGCGAAACCATCGATCAGGCAATCGAGAAGGGTGCCGAATTCATCGATGAGAAGACTGGCGGCAAACACAGCGAGCAGATCAATCAGGCCGCCGATTTCGTCAAGGACAAGGTCGACGGTCTGGCCAACAAGAAGGAGGGCGAGTAGAAGGTCCTACGAACGGGGTTTCGCGGGTGTGTACCGATACTCTTGGTCGCCCGGCCCGTTCCTCATCGCACCGTCTCACCGGCCCGCCACCACGGCGCTCCCCACCGAGGCGGTTCTTGGCATCTCACCTCGACAACCTCTGGCCCCAGGCCGGGGGTTGTTCTCTCTTCAGGGGCGCCGCAGGCCCGGCATGCCCAGAGAAACTCCCGTGGTTTCAGGCACCTCCGTGTTGGCGGCTTCCCACGCATCGCCGCCCCTAGTACGCCGCAGTCCCCTGAGCGGGGCATCGGAATTCAGGTGGTGCGGAGCGGCATGGGTGATGGTCGCATAGGCGATGTCCCCGGGCCTCGGACGTTCCGTTGGCTCTTCACCAACCGCCACATGCACCAGCCTGTTGTCACGGGCCCGCCCACTCATGCGGTTGGTTGCAGAGTCCTTGCGCCCTTCCCCTAGAGCAAACATGACCTCTATTTCCTCGCCCTCGAAGCGACGATTCTCCTCCCAAGCGATCTTTCCCACCAGCTCGGCCAGCCGTTCGTAGCGTTCCCGGACAGCCTCAGGGGCAACCTGATTTTTCATGTCAGCTGCCGGGGTTCCCGGTCGTTTCGAGTATTGGAAGGTGTATGCGGCGGAGAAACGCGCTTCACGCACCACATCCATCGTGGCCTCGAAGTCTTCATCGGTCTCCCCGGGAAAACCAACAATGATGTCCGTGGTTATCGCTGCATGCGGCATGGCCTCCCGAACACGCTCCAAGATCCCAAGGAACCGTTTCCTGCGGTATGAGCGCCGCATCGCCTTCAAAACCGCGTCCGAGCCAGATTGCAGGGGCATGTGAAGCTGCGGCATGACATTGGGGGTCTCGGCCATGGCGACGATCACATCGTCGGTGAAGGCCGCCGGATGCGGGGACGTGAAGCGCACCCGTTCGATGCCCTCGACCCCGCCCACAGCGCGCAGCAGATCCGCGAAGGCCCGGCGCTCGCCGAAGCCCACGCCGTAGGAGTTGACGTTCTGGCCCAGCAGGGTCACCTCGATGGCGCCCTGCG
>ERZ773250.1261-NODE-1261-length-12920-cov-3.241197_pt1 | contig 12920 bp, 8 predicted proteins | sample MGYA00511258_ERZ773250 | MGnify/ENA primary metagenome ERZ773250 (study PRJEB29015, sample SAMEA2738164) | human oral metagenome | biome: human oral; feature: human-associated habitat; material: saliva | place: China | collected 2187 ... | reverse complement strand
CCCGATGGGGCTCGTCCAGAAAGGAGACGTCATGTCAGATCTCAGCTACACGGTCACCATCGACAAGGTGTCGTACACCGATGAGCAGCTCGCCCGCTACGAGTACGAGCGCACCCTCCACGTTCTCCACGAACTCAAACGACTCGGCGCCGACGTGCGCGACGGCGGGAGGGTCCTGTCCCACACCGACATCAACTGGCTGGAACCCGAACGCGCCGCGCAGATCTGCCTCGACATCCGTGCATCCCTGGGTGAGGAGGGCATCGCGGAACTGTTCGCCGACGTGCTCGCCGACTCCGACCGGCGCTGGAAGCAGTACAACGAGGGCTACGTGACCGGAGACGTCCACTTCGCCGAGATCGAGATCGACGTGACCGGCATCGGAATGGCCGAGACCATGGCGGTCATCGGCGGGGCAGCCGACCAGCGCGCGGCGCTGGCCACCCACCCCGAGCACTTCTTCATCGTTGGCGACATCACCACGGGGCAGCGCGGCATGGAGACCTTCGGGATGTTCGGCGAACCCACGGCCATTCACGGCGTGGGCAGCTCGGATCCGGACGCGGTCCCAGAGGCCATGCCTTTCGCGCCCGACCCCGACTACCCCGTGCGCATCTACGGCTCAGGCCTGCTCCTGAGCGACGACACCGACATCCACGTCGGTGCCTTTCACCAGTTTCGGCCCCGCGAGAACGGATTCCGGATGAGGTCCACCTTCTTCTGTCCCCGGAAAGCCCCCAGGGCCATCGTGGACGGACACAAACTCCACTTCGCCCTGGAGATCCTGAACTCCGTCAAGACCGCCCACGCCGCGAAGCAAAACGCCTGAGACTCGCACGATACGGAAGGATGCGAATGTTCACGGCACGACTCATGGACCGACCCGAGGACCTCGAGCGCCTCGGGCTGGAGGCCGGTGTCGTCCGGACCCGGGAGGACGGGCGCCGCGACACCGACGAGCCGATGCACAACGAGGTCTGGTACTTCGATGCGACCGCGGACGACGGCACCAAGATCGTCGTCGGATTCCGCCCCAAGCTGCCCGGCGACATGGGCAGGGAGGTCAGCAGCCCGAACCTCAACATCAACGTGATCGCCCCCGACGGACAGGAGTTCGTCGATTTCATCGAGGTCGACCCCGCGGACGCGGAGATGGCCGACGACCGCTGCCACGTGCGCTACAACCGGCACTACGTCACCGGGAACCTCAGGGAATACTACGTGGCGCTCGGCGCCGATGACGAGTACTACTACACCGACTTCTCGATTCCCAGGAACCGGGTGACCGGCACTGTCACCGCGGGCGGACGGACCTGGGAGATCACGGGGAGCGGCTACCACGATCACCAGTGGATGAACATCCATCCCTTCGTGGCCTGGCACCACTGGCTGTGGGGACGGTTCTACGGTGAGCGTTTCACCACCGTCATCTACGACTTCACCACCTCCGAGTGGTTCGGCTTCACCAACGTCCCGATCCTCGGAGTCGGGGACATGATTTACGAGTTCAATTACATCGGACGACCCGACCCCCGCGCCGGAATCTGAACCTGGCAGGTGATGGGGCCGACGGTCCGGGGATCGGGCACAATCCCGGAGTGCCTGCTGAACGTCGCCCCCTGACCCGGTTGCGGCTGCTGCCCGTCCGGATGGTCCAGTTCGCGCTCATCGAACTAGCCTGCTGTGCCTTCCCGATCGCGATCTTCCTCGGTTTGGCCGCCACCTCCGTGATCTGGGGTCGCGTCGCGATGCCCATCGCCCGGTACGACGCGCTGCTGATCTACGTGATCGTCGTGCAGGTGGCGTTCGTGGTCCTGAGGCTGGAGACCTGGCGTGAGCTGTGCGTCATCTGTGCCTTCCACCTGATCGGCCTGGCCCTCGAGGTGTTCAAGGTGCACGTCGGGTCGTGGAGCTACCCCGACGCCGGGGCGGTGCGAATCGCGGGAGTGCCGGTGTTCTCCGGGTTCATGTACGCCTCGGTGGGGTCCTACATCTGCCAGGCATTCCGTCGTTTCGACCTGCACGTCGGCGGGTTCCGCTGGGTGCCGGTGAGTCTGCTGGCGGTGGCCGCCTACCTCAACTTCTTCACCCACCACGTCATCGTCGACCTGCGCTGGCTGATCGCCGTCGCCTTTCTCGTGGCGTTGTGGGGCTCCACCATCCATTTCACCGTCGGCGGCGACCGCTACTGGATGCCGACCGCGCAGGCCTTCATCCTGATCGGCGGTTTCTTGTGGCTGGCCGAGAACGCCGCCACCCTCCTGGGCGCCTGGAGCTATCCCGACCAGCTCGGCGGATGGCATCTCGTGCACGTCGGCAAGTTCGGGAGCTGGGCGCTGCTGATCACCCTCAGCTTCGTGCTTGTCGCGGCGGTCAAGGCCAAGGAAGGGGTGCTCTACGGTGCCGGTGCGCCGCGAGTCACCCGCGACCGGTTGCGTCCGGACGAAACCATCCGGTGAGACGGATGGGAGATCCAGAGGCATCGAAAATGTCCGTTTCCTGAGACACCCCGGTGATTGCTCTTTCAATTATCCCCGAACTGTGGCAGCGTGACGACTGGAGGCCAGGCCTCGGGGGAGGCGCAACATCCAGGGCCCCGGAGACCGGGGTTCGCAACCAAAAGGAGTGGATATGTCCACTGTTTCCCGTCGTGTACTGCTCGGCGCAGGGGCCGGAGCGCTTGCCGCAGCTGCAGTCAGTCTGCCCACCAGGGCCGAGGAAAGTCCTGATGCAGAATTCGCAACGAAGCTACTGGCGACGATGTCACTCGAGGACAAGGTGAGCCAGCTATTCGTCCAGCACATCCATGGCACGAGCGCCACCGAGGCGGACTCGCGCAACGAGGCCCTCTACGGGGTGGCCCGACCCGTCGACGTGGTGCAGCAGCTACGTCTTGGAGGCGTCGTCATCACCTCTGAGACGGGCGACTTCGGGGGGTCGGCGAAGAAGGTCCAGGATTTCACGAATGCGTTGCAGAACGCGGCCATGCAGGGCGGTCGACCCGCACTGCAGGTGGTGACCACGCGCTCCGGCAACGAGCTGCGCGCCCAGGGCATCCCGATCACGGAGTTCCCCAACGAGATGGCCTTCGGGGCCGTCCAGGGCAGCGTCGCCATCGGGTGGGGCATCAACGATTACCAACCCAAGGAAGCCGGAGTCCTGGGAATCAACTCCTACCTGGGAATCGTTGCCGACGTGGAGTCCAATCCTGGGAATCCGGTTCGGGGAGTGCGCTCCCACGGCTCCGATCCCGACATCGTCACCCGGCGGGTGCGCAACTTCGTCGACGGCGCGCAGCTGGGTGGTCCCATCCTGTCGGGCATCCAGAGATTCCCCGGGGGCGGCGACGTCACCCAAGGACCCGACGGTTTGCCGGTGCTCAACCACTCACGTGAGGACTGGGACCGGATCGATGCCGTGCCGTTCAAGCAGCTCACCAACACCAGCTACGTGAACACGGTGCTCGTCGGACACATCGTCGCTCCCGCCCTCGACCCGTCGGGTCTCCCGGCCTCCCTCAGCGCCCCCATCATCACCGGGATCCTGCGCAAGGAGTTCCGCTACGGCGGCATCGTCATCACCGACGCGCTCACCGAACCCGCTCTGCGGCAGCGCTACGGTGACGCCGAGCTTGCCGTCATGGCCCTCGAAGCGGGTGCCGACCAGCTCCTGATGTCGGCTGATCCGCGCGGCGCGCACGCCGCCGTCGTCGCAGCGGTGGGTTCCGGCAGGCTCACGGAACAGGACATCGACCGCAAGGCCAAGCGGGTGCTGCGCATGAAGTACTCCCAGGGTCCGCGCGAGGAGGAAGCCCTCCGCAACATCGGTGGCGAGGGCACCCGCCAGGCGGTCGATAGGGTGGCGACCCGGGCCATCACCCTGGTGCGCAACGACAACGTGCTGCCGCTGTCTGCGAGCGGATCGAAGGTGCTTGTCGTCGGCTCCCGTGCCGGTTTCGTCAAGGAGTTCGGCGAGGCCCTCGGAAAGACCGGGGTGAACGTGTCGGCCGTGACCATCGACGACCATCCCACCGCAGACCAGGCCGCCCAGGTGCAGCAGGCAGCCGGGTCGGTGGACGCCGTCGTCGCGCTGACCTACAACGTCGCCGAGAACACGGAGCAGACCGACCTCGTGAATGCCCTCCACGGCGCGGGTCGCAGGGTGATCGCGGTGGCGGTCGGAAACCCGTACGACGTGGGTCGCTACGGTTCCGCCGCGGCGCTGTGCACCTACTCCGACCAGTCGTTGATGGCGACCCCGCTGGCCACGATCATCACCGGCGGGCGGAAGCCGGAGGGCAAACTCCCGGTCGCGATCCCGACCTCGGAGGGGTCCATCCCGGTCGGCACCGGCCTCACCTGGTGACCATGAGGGGTCGCTGATCCCGCTGGCACGGACGCGGCAGCGGCTCGGCCCCGAGCATCGCGGTTGTGCGGCACTCGACGCGGAAAGTGGCCCGTGCGGTCCCTGGAAGCGATTCGAGTGCTGCGCAACCGCGATCGCCAAACACCTAGGTCTCGGCATATGCCCGTTCATGGAATATGCTGTTCGCATGTCCATGTCACGACCGGCGTTCTGGATTCTGGCGGTGCTCGCGGGCGGGCGTCGCCACGGGTACCAGATCATGCGGGAGGCCGCCCTGTCCTCCGAGGGCCTCGTCACCCTCAAACCGACCACTCTCTACGCCGCCCTGGAGCGGCTCGAACGCGACGGATCGATCCAGCAGGACGGGGAGGAGATCGTCGACGGTCGCGTGCGGCGTTATTACCGCATCACCGAGGACGGGAAGCATCTCCTGGGTGCGGAAACCACCGTGCTGGAGCGGTCCGCACGGACGGCGCGCGCCAATCTGGGGCCTGCGTGGGGACAGGTGGCGCCGCGGCTGACCGGGGCGTGACATGACCGACGAACCAAGGTACCGGAAGCTGTTGCGGTGGTATCCGAAACCGTGGCGGGAACGCAACGGCGATGCGCTGCTGGGGGTGATGCTCGACGAGGCCGAGCGATGCGGTCGCACCGGCCCGTCGTGGGGAGAGCGCTGGTCGGCCTTCGCCCATGGGGTCGGGATGCGGCTGGATGCCGCTCTGGCCTGGCGGCTCGCGATCATCGCGATCGTTATGACTGCCGGCAGAGTGCTCTGGTTGTTCGTCGCCTTGTGGGAACCGATGGCCTGGATTTCGGATCTGGTCGTGCCACAGATCGTGGCAGCTGCTCCCGTCCTGCTCGTCATCGCGCTCGTAGCGGCGGTACGAGAACGTGGTTTCCTGCCGGAGCCCCATGCCCTGCTGGCAGCTTGTGTCGGGGCGTTGGCGTCCGCGGCTGTGAGTCTGGCGTGGGTGTCCTGGAACATCGGTTTCGATGCAGTCGATGCCCACCGGCCCGTTCCCCTGGCCGGCCAGCTCTTCGTGCCGTTGTTGCTGTGTGCGACACCGTTGACGTTGATTGCGGTGAGCATCGTCACCGATGGACTGTCGTATCTCCAGTGGCGATCCCGACCTGTTCGTCTCCTCATCGGGATCGGCGTTGGGATCGTTGTCGTTCCTGCCATCTGGATGGCACCCGTGGCGTCATTTCCCTACATGACGGGGCTGGCAATTTTCGTGATGATGCTGACGGGTCGGAGACATAGGACGCCACAGGCCCCGGTGTGACGTCCTGTATTCGGGCATCGACGTTTGCAGGGCTACCCCGCTACGCCTCGGATGTTTCGGGGGTGGGGTCCTGTGTGATCCTGTGCCGGTGACGACGGGAGATGATGCGGTCGATGATGGCTGCGATGGCCCCGTCGCCGGTGACGTTGGTGGCGGTGCCGAAGGAGTCGATGGCGATGTAGGTGGCGATCATCAGGCCGACCTGGGCCTCGTTGAACCCGAGCATCGACTGCAACAGACCCGCGGCGGTGACGATCGCGCCGCCGGGAACGCCCGGGGCGGCGACCATCATGACGCCGAGCATGCAGATGAACCCAATTATCAGCACCGGATCGATGGGAATGTCGGAGAGCATCATCACGGCCAGGGAGAAGCAGGTGATTTTGATGGTCGAACCGGCCAGGTGGATGGTGGCGCACAGCGGGATCGCGAACGACGCCACCGGCTCCGAGGTACCCGACTTGATCGACTGCCGCAGCGTGACAGGAATCGTCGCCGCCGACGACGACGTTCCCAGCGCGGTGAGGTAGGCGGGCAGCATGGTGCTCAGCATCCGGAGCGGGTTGCGTCTGGCGATTGCCCCGGCGACGAGGTACTGAAGCAGCAGCATGATCCAGGTGAGGATGAACACGAACACCACCACGCCCAGGAAGGTGGCGATGACGGTGAGCACCTGACCGCCCTGGGTCATGTTGAGGAAGATGCCGAAGATGTAGATCGGCAGCAGCGGGATGATGATCTTGGAGATCACGAGGTTGACGATGTCCCGGAATTCCTCGAATCCGGTGCGCAGTGCCTTGCCCTCGATGGTGGTGAGCGCTACGCCGATGACGAAGGCCAGGATGAGGGCGGTCATGACTCCGAACAACGGCGGTATCTGGATGGAGAAGTAGGGTTTGAGCAGGGCGTCCTCCGGGTTGCTGAGGGCACCCGTCTCGGCGGGCAGCACTTGGGGCAGCACCAGCAGGGACGCGCCGAGCCCCATCAGGCCGGCGATGAGGGTGGAGGCGTAGGCGAGGCCGGCGGTCAGCGCCAGCCACTTACCGGCTCCGCGCCCCAGCTCCCCGATGGCCGGGGTGATCAATCCGACGATGATCAGCGGGATGGAGAAGCTCAGAAACTGGCCGAAGATGTCGTTGAAGGTGACGAAGACCCGGGTTGCCCAGGTGGGCAGGAGCGACCCCAGCAGGACCCCCAGCACGATGGCCACCACAATCCGAGGCAGGACCCCGAACCTGAACCCGATGCTCTTCTCTGTGCTCATCCCTGAGCCGTAGTGGAAGCCGGCCCGACGGGGGAAGTTGTCCGCATCCGGCATCGGATCGACCCCCGGGAATGCCCACTTCTAGCGCCGGATGTGCAGTGGTGCGGAGCCTCTGTGGTGTTTGCTGTCGAGGACGAGAACCTCCTTGTGGAGGAGGTCGTTCAGGGCCGGGAGCGTACGGACCTCCGAAGGTTTTCGTGCTTCGAGGAGCGCGGCGGGAGTTTCCCGTGGTGCCTGATGATGGTGGGGAATAATCCTTGTTTGACAAGGCATTTCGTCTTATGACTCATGGTTGAGTTCCGGAACTGCCAGGTCGGGAACTCCGTTTTTGCCAGGCATCTAGTTCCGTTTCTGCCAAGGCCTGAGCTCCGGTTCTGCCGTCGCCGCGGAAGGCGGCCTGTAATATTTGATTCTCCATTCAGTAACTCGAAAGGCGGGCGCGATGGCGGGTGGAGAAGGGCTGCCGTGGGTGTGGGGCGTGCCCGTGGAACCGGCGGGGCTGCCGACTCCGGAGGTCGCGCCCGGCTCGCGACTCGCGGTTCGCGCCGTCGCCATGGAAGCACCGCGGGAGGTCGGTTTCCTGTGGCTGTGCCAGATGCGTTGCGCTCCGTACTCTTACGACTGGCTGGACAATTTCGGGCGACGCAGTCCGCGACGGGCCGATCCGTCACTGACCGATCTGGCGGTGGGACAGTCGTTCATGACGATCTTCGAGCTGACGGACTTCACCGATGGCGAGTCGCTGACGCTGCGGATGAAGGATGGTCGTCCGACCCGGATCTTCGGTGCGATCACCCTCCACTACAGCGTCGAAACGATCGCCGGGTCTCGCAGCCGGCTGGTCGCGGCGATGTGGATGCCCCCCGTCGGTCGGTTGCTGGGAAAACCCCTGCGGTATCTGCTGGCCTGGGGTGACCTGCTGATGATGCGCAAACAACTGCGCACCCTCGCCGCGCTGGCGGAACGCGACGCGGATGCAGGTCGGGGGAACGAAGGGGGTCGCTGAGGGGTGGCGTCAGGATGCAGTAAATCGCGAATGCAAATCATTATTGTCATGCAAGGAAGCTTGTTCTCGAACGCGCGCTGACTAGGGGTTTCGCTGGCCAATGCGCCGCCTGTGAACAAGCTTCAAGGAATGTTCAATCAAATTGGATTACCCAATTGGCAGGGGCGTCTCAGAGGTGAAATCCCGCCTCTCGAGCTGCAGCAATAAGGGCATCCGATGGACTGTCACCTAGGGAATTTCTCACCGCCTCCACTAATTTTTTGATTCGGTATCCTGTCGGCAGCTCCTGCGGTGAAGTATTTTTTATGCGTTCGAGGAAGTGGTCGAGCAGTTCCTCGGGGTATGCTTTCGCTGCATCCATTGGAAGGTCGGCGTGGAAAAAATCTTCGTTAAACCCGATTTCTTTCCCTTTGAAAAGAGCCGCTGCTTCGGGGATGCGATCCTTTAGAAAAGGTATGGTATCTGCCCATTTTGCGAGCTCGGAACGCGTGGCCCTGCGGGGGATGCCCTCCAGGCGGTTTGCAATATGCTTGCCCAACCAGTGAGCCCATACGGCAGACGTCTCGATGCTTTCTATCGTGAGGAATCTCACAACAGCTTCCGCGAAACCAGCGGCATGCTTGCCGTCCATGGAGATGACGCTTTTGCGCAGCAGGGTATCTCGCGATTCCGCTGAAATGTCAGAGAAAGACAGGATTGATATGACTAGTTTGAAAAAACTTGCCCGCAAAGACTTGTCGCGCAAGTTGTCCAAGTGCACCCATTCAAAATTTACCGCATCAAGTAACCCTGTTGCAAGCAACTTGTTATCGAAGCGTGCAAAATAGAGATACGCATTCCATGCAAACTCTGCGCGCCTGCTGTCCTTGAACAGGGGGAGGAGATTTTCTACGGCGAATCTCTCGTCGGCAGAATAGATGAAATACAACTGTTGAGCGAGTGCGGGATGAACGGCATCGAGTGCTGGACTGGGGGTTTCGAGCATTTCCAGCACGGCCTCACGCTCGGTCCTGTTTAAACCTGTCCAGTCGTCGCGATGGTGTCTCCATCTTCGGGCAATCTCATGTAGCCAGTATTGCGCAAGGGATCCGGGCCAAGAATTTAGGTATAGAGGAGACGATGACAATGGATCGAAGCTGGTGTCGTAGGAGAAGTCTTTCCCGTGCGCTCGCCAAAGATTTTGGGCCAATGAGCGCATCTCGGCAGTGTAACTACTCTCAGCTTGATCAATACAGGCATCAATTTGGTCAAGTATGAATTTTCCTATCGAATCTGCGGAGCCGGGATCTGAAAGAAAAGCTTGCAGCCGCTGCAATATCTCAGAAGAGGGCGATTTGCTCAAATCAATTTTTCCCCAGCCTTCGGTTATGGCACTGTAGATGCTCTGGGCCTCATCGTCCGTCAGGTCATCGCGCTTGGCTATCTCATCCCAGAACGGTATTCCGTAATCCTTTGCTGCGGCTATGGAGTTGCTCACCGTTCTTAAAGTGTCTTCCCAAGGAGGATCGCCAATCTGCCTTGCTGAAGGTTTGTAGGACAACAGATGATCAAGAGCTGTCGAGGGGTTCTTGTTCAATCTGTCAGTGAAATTTTCCAAAATGCTTGGAGGTGGTTCATACCATGAAACCTGGATGCCTTGGATATCGAGATCAGGATGTGGGCGAGGCTGAAAGTCGGGGTTCTCCTCCTGCAGGAGATGCAAGGCCTGCGCTGCCTCTGCCCATTCTGGTGCCGACTTGGTCAGCCAAACCATCAAGTTATATTTGGCGTACGCTCTATCGCGTTCAATGTTCGGGCGATCATCAGGATATTTTGGTCCAGCCTGCACTGCCTCTAAAAGCTCTCTTTTGAGATTATCCGAAGCGTCTGCTGTTGCCTCAGACAGAACCTGATACAGCTCGCGTTTGAGCGGCGATTCATAAAAATTTGTTCTCGCCAGTAACCATGCAATCTTGTCATCGGAAGTGCGCGAAGGGTCTTTTGCAATCAAATTGAGAGCAAGACGCTGGAACAAAGGGTGTGTGAACTCCCACCATCGGTCTGGCAGATATGAATGCGTGCTCAGCGCTTTCTCTCCGTATTCCCTCAACCCGTCAATAACGGCATCTACGGGATCGCGATGTGTTGAAGGATCTTGATCGTGTGGATCGATTGATGAACGTCTGAATCCAAGTGGGTCCCACGTGCTTTTTCCGCGGTAGGCAGATAATATTTCATACGCCGTCAGTAAGGATGCCTCCAGCATATTTCCCAAGGAGGGGTCTCCAGGAGGTGCATTATTTACTGCCGAGAGGACGTGCTCTGTGAGTACTTTCACAGAACTGGTCCAAGCCACTTCCACATGTGGTGGTTCTGTGCGAATGTCTGGTTTTGCTAAGCTTGACGTTGAGAAACTGCTAAACTTCAGATATGGGCGGAGGAGCGGGCGTAGGGAACTCGCGTTTAACGGTTCTGTTTCTTCCTTGCTGGGCAGTAAGAGCATTTTTGATGCTATCGGCGCTGACCGTTCCTGAATGGACGTGGTGAGGAATGTGTACCACCGCTCACCCGCAATGCGATCTTTCCTGAAGAGCTTCTCCGCATTTAAAAGCGCATAGTCAAAAATGCCTTCCGCGAGGACCTGGCCATTTCGCTGGAGAACTTGTAGCGCTGCGCCATTCATTTCTGGTGAGCTGATGAAAGTATTTACAAACCAGAGACCGAGTCGTCTTGTAATGTCATTTGGAGATGATGTAGAAAATATTCTCTGGAAGTCGGGAAGATTCCCCAGCCAATGGAGCCAATAGAGTTTAAGGTCGTCTGATTTAGTCAAAATGCTGGATGTAAAATCATCGACGCCTTCTGTTTTTCCAAGGCGATTTTTTAGATAATCACTGTCCATCGCTGAAAGCATCGGTCCTGCTGAGATAATATTTTCGATGCGAGCTCGATGATCCAACCGTTTCATTCGAGCCAACCTGTCCCACTCCTTCAGTGCTGGTAGCAGGTTGTCATAGTCATCTCCAAAGGGTATAGTTTGAACTCCGAGCCGGCTCCATTCCGGATCTTTGGCGCTTTCGGATTTCGTGAACATGTATCGAGAAGAGCCGGATGGTAGACCGAGAGTTAGATACCGCATCGTTGGGTCGGTGAGGCTGTAGCCTATGAATACCACGACGTATTCTTGAAATAATTTACGTAGGAAACGGGTCGCCCAAGCTTCTGTTAGATAAGCGTATCCCAAGTCCTTGTCGGTTATTACGAGTTCGCTCGGATCTCGCGTGACGCAGCCGTGCAGGTAAACGATTCCACTGATCCTATCCCCCAGAGGGAGAGCTGGGCCGATCCATTGATCGGGAAGAATGATCTCTGCCTCTTTCGCCGCTGTGCTCAGGTGGTCATCGAAGTTCGTCGTTACAATTCTGGGTTTTCCGTAAGCAGCTGAAAGGCTTACAATCGCTCTGTGTAAATCATTCGGACGTGATTCGGATGCGGTGAGTATGGCATGGGCGCGCTTGTGTACCTCATACGGGGATTGTAGGTGAGTTAAACGTCCCAAGAAGCGATCGATCGGCTCCGGAATTCCATTTTCTGATGTTTCGTACGGGACGTCAGATTCTTTGCCCAAGAATTCTGCGAGTGCTTGAAATGACGGCAGATTTGAAGGTGCCGGCATTGATGCGCCTGCTCCGATGAAGAATACGACTCTACCTTCCCTGTGGGCGTCAAGCAGAACTTGTGGAATCCTGACATCAGCAGTGACCCACTGATATTCGTCACTCACAACGTGACCTCCACTACCCTTCAGAGGCATACCGTGGAGCATAGGGGACTCGAACCCCTAACTTCCACCTTGCAAAGGTGGCACTCTACCAATTGAGTTAATGCCCCGGGACCGGGAAAGCATACCTGAGGACGGGCCTCAGGGGAAGTTCGGGCGCTGGGGTGGTGTCGACACGAGTTCTTCGCCGGTGCTCAGGGTGCGGCTCAACCGGCGTGGGGTGGGTCGGTTTCCGGGACCGTCGACTGTATCCAGTGCGGGCCCTGGGTCCAGCCGGTGAACGGGGTCACGGGTTCGCCCTGGTGGCAGTGGGTGAGGTCGTCGAGGATCCGGACTGCGGGCCAGATGGTTGCTCCGGGGAGGTCGCGGAGGGCCTCGGTGGCGGTGTCGTCGCCACAAATGGACAGGAAGAATACCGCCTGCCGCCAGGCATAGGCGGCGTTCTTGATGGCCGGCAGCGGCCAGGGGCTGTTCCTCGCGCGTTCCAGCAGCTCGAACGACCTCCTCGCGGCGTGGTGGGCCAGCTCGGTCCAGCTCCGGCTGGGCTGCACACCGAGTTTCACCAAAACCGCCAGGTTGTGGGTGGTGAGGATCTGCTGGCGTTCGATGATCTGGCCGTTCGCCGCGACGCTCCGTCCCGCCGGTACATCCCCCGCGACCATGCGGTCGAACTCTTCGACATTCCCATGCCCGTCCGGTTCCGGCAGGCCCAGCACCGTGGTGTAGTCGATGCCGTAGTAGCGCTCGTACAGCGACCCGCGCAGCAGTTCCGCCGCCACCTTCGCGGCCTGCTGGAACTTGGGCGAGAAGCGTCCCATGAAGATGTCGGCGGCCAGTTCCTCGGTCAACGGCAGCCGCACCTGCGCCATGTCGAGGAGGGTGCCGTACTCCCGGATGAACCCGTTCGGCAGGATCGTGCCCGGGAACGCGTCCAACACCACCGATCCGAGCCGCCGCGCCAGCACCAGAGGGTCGTCGAGGGGGCCGCTGGCCGTGAGCCCCTGAAGGGCCGCCACCCACGGCAGCTCCTTGAATCGCACCTGCCGTTCCAGATCGAGCAGCAACAGACTCCGCCGCCGCCGGAACGCCCGATAGATGGCGGAGAGCAGCGCGCCGACCAGCGGATCATCCGCCGAGGACGCCACCTGCTCGGCGGTGAGCTGCGGAACCAGCGACGCCAGCACCTCCGCCGACGGCACCACCCCGAGTGTGATCAGCTCCTCCAGATCCGAGACGAAA
>ERZ773250.1256-NODE-1256-length-12942-cov-19.062466_pt1 | contig 12942 bp, 12 predicted proteins | sample MGYA00511258_ERZ773250 | MGnify/ENA primary metagenome ERZ773250 (study PRJEB29015, sample SAMEA2738164) | human oral metagenome | biome: human oral; feature: human-associated habitat; material: saliva | place: China | collected 2187 ... | reverse complement strand
TTGCCGTAAATCCCAAAAAGCTTCAAGACTTGGTGTTGTTGGTTTTTCTAACTCTAAAACCAAGATGGTCATAATAATTGCTAGAACAGCATCTGTCAATACAATTAATCTGTCTTTCTTCATCGGATTGCATCCCCTTTCTTTTTTGTAACATTCTATCTTATCGCATAATATTGGATATTCTTTCATAATCCGACTACAAACAAAAATAAACCAAAAAGTATGTCCCTATTATACTATATTTAACTCTAGAAGTATTCATCCATCTAATTAATAAATATATCATATTTCACAATAAATGAATACTATCAAAGATTCATCCCCTTTCACTTCATCATTTAGTGTTGCTTAGATTTATCAAAAACAACCAAATTTGTATTAATTTCAAGTATCACCTAGTTACAAAAATTTGGGGTGAACAGAAAAAGCATCCCGTATTTTTGATACGAAATGCTTTCAATAAGTTTAAATAAGTTTTAACGTTTACTAAATTGTGATGCTTTACGAGCTTTTTTCAAGCCTGGTTGGAAAAACTATTATTTGAATAAGTTTCAATTTCTCTTTAAAATCAACGTTTTACTGAGTTTTCAGAAAACAGATTTTCAGCTAATTTGAATAAGTTTCAGTTAAATGGTGTGAATTTTACCCCAAAAAATCAAAAAATGAGCTAGAATGTACCGAAAAGTTCACACCAAATTATCTCCATATTAACAATATTGGTCTAACGTCATTTTCAGTAACTACATGCAAAACAGCCACAAAATTTAGTGGTTTTTTTTCAGACTTAATAATTCCTCTTAATGGATTACTAGGAGTCAAAACCCTATGTAATGTCATTGTCTCCATATTAAAGAATTGCTTGTTACCATTTGGCAAAACGTTAAAAACTTCAACTTTGCTAGAACTAGTGATTACTTCCGTTTGAGGCAACGCTCGAAAATCATTAATTTCACTATCACAGACAAAGCCAAAAGTAACGTCCTGTACACTAAACATTGTTGCTCTTATTTCAAACTCAATCTCGTAATCCGTTTTTACATGTAAATAACAAATAAGATTATCTTTATCATCTAAAGGTTTATAATTATTTTTTTGATTAACAATTGCTTTCATTTGTGAAACTGCGTCATCTATTCCGATACCATATAAATCTATATAAAGTAAATCTTTCATTATTGCTGGTGGTTCACAATCATCAAGGCGAATAGGAACAAATTTCAAATCATTACTAACACTACTCATTAATGCACTCTGCCATTCTCTAGCAACCATTTTACTTCTAAGAGAATTTTTTGAAAGAAAATAGAAAAAAGTAGTATACTGTTCTAACCCCTCATTCATCTTACCTATGATACTATCACCCGGTTGCATAGACCATCTATCGTAAAAAATATTATTCTTACCAAATGATAGTTCTAACTGTCTAGCAACCATATCTACTAATTGTTGGTCATTGTGATTGTAACTAATAAAAATCATATTGTATATGTTCCTATGAATAATCTATTTTTTTTCATATATCGGCAACAATTTAACACTCTCAATATTTGCTGGAATACGTGCTTGCTGTCCTGTACTAGCAGATTGACTCACCCAATCTGTGTAATTCAAGTATCCAAAACGAATTAAAGTAATCTCAGGTCGTTTTAGAGGCTCTGCTACATTAAATTTTTCAAAATTAATAGCAAGATAATAGCCATCTTTTGATTTTTTGATGATTTCCCTTGTTGAGCATAACTTCTATTACCGTATATATTCTTACTTGAAGAAGAAGTTTTTATCTCCATCGAATATTTTGGTTCTTTTGTGTTCACTAAATCTTTAGAGTATCCCGTAGGATCTGGCAACCATGTTTCAGAGTCTAATTTATAGATTTTCTGAGTAACAATCTCTTCTAAGAAAAAACCTAAAATTTGAGGTTTAGGAAAAATAGTTTCTCCAATAGCAAAATCTCGCGTAGCATTAGAGATAGTAAAAATTTCATTCCAAGAATCCAATACTATATCTCGTATTGTTTCCATTTTGATAGGAAATTCATTTATCAACCTTTCAGTAATATCTTTCCATTTAGACTCTTCTACACCTTCATAAGGAAACCAAATTTCTTCACTCATTTAAACTATTCTCCTCAACTATTCTAAAAAATTCACTCATTGAAAAATCTAATGCATCCACTATTCTTTTTAATACCGTAAGGGTGGGGTTCCTTTTTCCTCCTTCAACTTCTGATAAATATGTTCTATGAATTTCAGCTAGTTCTGAAAGCCCTTCCTGAGAAAGATTATTCTTGTTTCGTAACTTTGCAATTGTAATTCCAACATTAAAAATTAAATCATTATTTTTGTCACTCATAGTATTCATTATCTTCTATTTATTTTTTTTTACAATAGACTATGAGTGACAAATATGGTATTATTAAAAGTAATTAATGTTTAAGAAAGAGGATACTATGACATTTGTGTCAAAAACAAAAATTGACTTTATTGAAGATATTTTAGGTGAACCGTATTATCGTGATAAAAACATAATATTATATAACATGGATTCTTTGAGTGGTATGGAAAAACTATCCAATTCTAAATTGGTTAATTTAACAGTAACCTCACCGCCGTATAATATTGGTAAAGAATACGAAAAAATTTTATCAGTAGATGAATATGTTGATTGGTCAAAAAAATGGATGAATCTAGTCTATGATATCACTGTAAATGACGGAGCATTTTGGTTAAACGTTGGCTATATGCCTATTAAAGAAAAAGGAAAAGCCATTCCTATTTCATATTTACTTTGGGATAAAAATGAATTCTTCATGATACAAGAGTTAGTATGGAATTACGGAGCAGGCGTAGCTTCCAGAAAAAGCCTTTCTCCACGAAATGAAAAAGTTCTATGGTATGTAAAAGATGAAAATAAATATACTTTTAACTTAGATGATATACGAGACCCAAATGTAAAATACCCAAATCAAAAAAAGAATGGAAAAATCCGAGTAAATCCCTTGGGTAAAAATCCTACTGATGTCTGGCAAATACCTAAAGTAACTTCTGGGAAAAATAGAAGTTCAAAAGAACGAGTCCCCCACCCTGCTCAAACTCCTATTGAATTATTTAAACGTATAATACTAGCTAGCAGTAATCCAGGAGACTTAGTTCTTGACCCTTTTATTGGCTCTGGAACAACTGCTGTAGTTGCCTCATCTTTGGATAGGCTATGTGTAGGCTTTGAACTTAATAGAGATTATCTTGATTTAGCAATAGAGCGAATCAAAAATGAAAAAATCCAGCAACTGGCCTTATTTTAAGAAGACAATAAAAATAGCAGAGACTCACTATCTCTGCTATTTTTATTTTAAATCATCAAGACTGTTTTCTATCAACAGCTCTTCATACTCATCTGCTTCCATGTATTCCCCAAATTTGTCTAAGTGATTATTCGAGAGGTATTCACTATACTTTTCAAACCAACCATCTTTTAATCTTTCTATATTGGAAGATTGCAAATAAAGTCTTTCTATATCTTCTTGAGTTGTAATCTCCACTCGTTCTCTATCAGTAAGCCACTGCATGTATTTTAAATCCTTTATATAGGTTAGAGTAGTCTGCAACAATTTCTTATACATATTACTATTTTGATTAGTAACATCATCATATTTTTCTTGAGTAATTCTACTAGTGTAAGAAAAAATACTGTCTATATCTGTGTTAATTATATTTCTTACTCTATAGCCAAGTGAATATACTTTAAATTCTTCTGGATTTCCTAGTAGTTCTTTGAAATACGGTGTCAAAACATCTGAAACAAACTCTGCTATTTTTTTATTTAAAAATTTGAAATTAGTTTGTTTACAAAAATATTCTTGATACAGTTGAAACAAATCTTCAAAATTTAGAAAGATAATTCTTCCGATTGCTTCTTCTTTAAACCAATCATTCTTAAGTAATTGAAAAGAAGTCAATAGAAAATAAATATCCGAGCTTTCTTCCTCTTCCCCTATCATATCCATTATATAACCAATAGTAGAGCACATTGTTACTACCAATGGGTCCCTCTTATAGAAATTTTCAAGCAATTTTTCAAAGTCATTTTCCAACAAAGTGATAAAGATATTCCACAATTTACTCTGAGAAATATCTTTGCCTACAGAATGAAAGTGCTCTGATAAAACATCACATTGTTCTAGACACTTCGCTACAATCATTTGATAATAAGTAAAATTTTTAGAATAAGGAACATAATCAGTAAGGTATAAATTTAGTAAGCCTCTTAACTCTGAGTCGTCATTCTCTAGCACTTCTTCAAATAGAATTTTATAAAAGGTTTTCACAATATACTCAAGTTCAATAGCTGACCCCCAAAACAATTCCTTTTTGTCCTCAAATTTTAGCTGTTCTACAAGTAAATCTTCATAGGCTGGAGGAATTAAATAGGGATTTGGTGAATTTCTATTTCCAATTTTCCCCCTCTCATTGTTTAAAATGCGTGAAATCATAGATGAGTCAAACTTAGATTTCACAGGGTTAGCTTCAGTTTCGAATCTCTCAGGTTCATCTTCATCAGTAGCATAATCTATATACGCTTCATAATGAACAAATATTTTTTTTCTAGCAATTACATCATTGGTTAATTTCAGTACCTCTCTGCGTCGTTTTAGCCTATCAGCTGTATATTGATAAATAATATTACTACTCTTTTCGTATTTCATGTTTCGCACCTTTTTGTTTAGTGTATTTTTTTTATTTATTTAATTTAACTATACACTAAAATACACTAAAGTTCAATTGATATAATTAGAGTGTAAAGAAATCCTCGAAGATTTCTTGTTAATATCTCCTGCTGGTGGAGAACTAACCAGATAGAAATATATGGAGGTAATCGATATGATTACAAATTTGAAACAAACCTTGCGTGAATTACGTGCATATCGTTTAATAAATTACGGTAACACGGCTTATCAACGCATTAGTAATGACTGGCATTTTGAAAATGTACCAACTGAATTGAGAGAGCTTTGGTATGAACAAGATGTCGTTTCTTTCATAACTCTATCTATCGCATATGACTCAGACATTGACCGAATGTCACACTACGAGTTGGTTCGTTGGATTGATAATGAACAGTGTCTTATCGCTCGTTTGGAAAAAGTTTTTTCAAACCTTGAAACACAGAAAGTAGGTACTTACTATGGCAAAAACTAACTGGAATAGAAGCCTTGAAGAGGTTCTCAAACAAAAAACGCAACCTAAAGTGATGGTTAGCGAAAAAACTGGAAATGAATATACAGCTGATGTTGTCCCTATTCTAAACGTTGTATCAATTGGTTCAATTGAAGAAATTGATGGGAAGTTCAAATATTCAATTGTAGATACAAAAAACGACCTAGATTATACAATCAAAACATCAAATAAGGTTGATGTAACTTTCGGTACAATTCTTCAATTCAAGAACGTACGTGGCGGTGCAACGACTAATGGTGTTGGGTGGTATGCTGCTGACTCAGTAGCAGTGGTTCAACGTAATGCGTAACCGTAGATATCGTAGAATCAAACCTACTACTAATTGTAAACCTCAAGGCTATCAACTCTCTCTGATAGCCTTTACGGTTACAATTAGTATGACTGGATTACTACTCTACATAAGTTATTCAATAGAACTATCGCAACCATATCTGACTAAGCCGTTGCTATTCTTTGCTATTATAGACTTCATTAGCTTCTTATTTTTAGTGTATACTTGGTCGCTACGTGAAGAGGTATCAACTATTTCGATACCAGTCATGTCTAATCAAGCCAATAGGTTATCCCAAAAATTGAAGCGATTATTCAATGACAAACAAATCACAGATGTCCTAAAACTTTCAAACTCAACACGCTATGGCGATGAAATGCCAGAACTACATGTGTGGATTAACGATGATTTGAATGAGGGATATATTGCTATTGAGAATATTGCAAACTGGGAACGTGCTGACCGTGAAAAATTTGAGCAACGAGTGTCAGGGATATTAGCAGGTAAATATCAAAGGTTTACAGTCGTTAATTCTGAATTAACCGCTGGAGATAGTTATATTATCTTCCGTTTAGAAGACACATTAACTTCTCAAAGATTGCATGTCAAAGATGAATCCGATTCATTGAAAGAGTTTATCAATGACAATAAACATATTATTCGTTTATCTAACGACCTTGTTTGGCATTCCGATATTGTACCACATTTGAGCATCATTGCTCGCACTCGAGCAGGGAAATCCGTGCTTGCTGGTCGTTATATGGCTCGTTTAATGTTGTTACAAGGTTGGGATGTCGAATATAATTCTGCTAAGTATGATAGATACGTTAAGGAGTTCCATGGTCAATCAGACCCTATAAAAATAGTAGAACGAGCTGAATACTGGTGTACCGTGATGGATGAACGACTAGCCAAAATAAATGAAGCTAATAAAGATATGTACCTTGAAATGGAACACATGTCGGATATCGGACTGTTCTTTGATGAGCTAGGGAATCTAAACGCTTCTCTTGAATCTCTTGATAAGGTTGACAAAAGCTTAAAAATCACTTCTCGCTGGACTACTACGATTAACCGCTTATCTGCGACTGGTGGCTCTGCTGGTATTCATATCATTGCTATTAGCCAGTTTGCAACAAAAGAAGGGTTTTTACCCTCTCTAGCCCGTGTAAATTGCTCCGATGCTGTAATCATGTTAGGTGGTGCTGCCGATTCAGCTGAGGAACGAAAATATCTCATGTCTGGTTTTGCTGACATGCCGAAGCGTAGCTATGGAAAAGGTCAGGGAATCGCTCGTATTATTAGCTCTGGTAAAAAGTGGGAAGTTCCACACTTTTATGAAACACCGTGGTTTGATGAATAATGGTAAATAATCTATTTGTGTTCCAACTAGAGAAATCTGTTGGTTCAACAAATGGATTCATGACGAAGCCGACGAGTCACAAGGTCGGTCATCTTTTAAAAAGATGAAACACTTTTAAATCTAACTATTTCTACGCCTGCACGGCACTGGGCTTGTCAAGTGCCGTGCATATTCAAAAACCTAGGAATATTAAGGATTTGAGCGATTTATAAAAAATAAATCTCTTGATTTATATAGGGAATAGTTAGAAGAATAATTAAAACAAGGAGTTCTTAAAAATGAACAAAAATAAAAAAGACGCAAACCTAACTGCTATCATGCTGGTCCAACAACTGGAAGATGAACACTGGATAACTTGGCAAGATAAAACAGCTTTAAAACAGGCTAGAGATGAAAGTAATATCCGCCCACTACTTGAGACAGTCACTGATAAACTAAATAAAGCTGATATTACTGTTAAAGAGGCTTACGGAATCAAACACGATAAAGACGAGATAAACGTTTGGAATCAAGAATTGATGAAAAATGTAATCGAAAAGAAAGCTGAACATATTCATTTTCTCTTTAAGTTTGAAAAAGGAGCATCACTAAACAGAATAGCTCTAGCTGTTGGAGTTGAACCGCAATACCTAGAAAAACTAAAGTCTGGTCGATACGGATATGATAATTGTTTAGCTTACTTAGTCCATGCGAAGGACGAAAGTAAATATCAATACAAACCAGATGAAGTTGTAACTGTAAAAGGCGAAAACTACGCAAGCGTTTATCATAGATGTATGGAAACATGGGTTAGAGGTCGTGCAACCAAAAAAGCTAAGGAAACAGACCTTAGTATTGATTGGTTAATTGAAAAGATATTGTCCGGAGAAATAACCAAAAGTAATATTTTGCTTACGGATGATTATTACGCTATCTATGGTCAACATAAGCGAAAAATAAATGAAGCTTTAGATACCGCAGGAGAGCGAAAAAGCTATAGGACAATTGCTGAACTTGAACTAGGAAATTTCAAAAAGACAGTTCTCTATATAAATGCCGATAGTGGTGTAGGCAAAACGCAATATAGCAAAAAACTAATCAAACTTTTGCAGAGTATCGCTAACAAATTTGGTGAAAACTGGGATTATTGCGTGACTGCTTCTACTAACGCTTTTGACGAATACAATGGTCAAGATATTCTATTTCTTGATGATATAAAAGGGGACAGTTTGACCGTATCAGACTGGTTAAAGTTACTCGACCCCTACATGATAAGTCCAATATCAGCACGTTATCACAACAAAATGGGTTCGGCTAAAGTCATCATTATTACAAATACTAAGGAACCTCTATCTTTCTTTGAACAAGCGAAAGGAAACAATGGAGAAGACCTTGGACAATTTGTTAGACGGATTGATTATCTGATTCAGATAGAAGATATGTTCCTATTTTCTATTCCCGTAAAACATACAGCTTTAACTTCAAAAATCGAAGGGCCATGGTATGAACCTAGACATTATTCTTTCAAGTTCTCAAATATTGGGACATTTGACCAAAACTATGCAACCAATATCCTTGTAAAACAGATTATAAGGAATATGCAATGGAATAAATCAAAAAAGGTTATCAATGCCAGCGACCAAACCAACAATGATAACCCAAATACTCAACAAAAATAGTCAATAACTACTTCTGTTGTTGCTATTATCTCAAAATACTATGAAATATACAAGAGGTAAGAAATATGCAAGTAATTCTAGCAGATGAACAGATTCATCAAATTCAGCTTTTGATAGCTGACTTAATCAAACGAGAAGTTGAAAATCGACTAGATAATAGAAATATTAAAAGTCCATTTTTGAACAAACAACAGGCCTGTGACTATCTTGGAATCTCCAATAACACACTTGATTCTTGGATAAAAAAAGGATTGCCAGTTATCCGTATTGGAAAAACTGTTCGCTTTAATAAAACAGAAATCAATCGTTGGTTACAAAATCAGTAGCATTTCTACCGTGGTTTGTTATAATGAAGTCACGGTATTTTTCTAGCTCAATTCAAAAGGAGAATACTATGTCTATTACAAAAACTAAAAACGGAACCTATCGCTTACGAATCTACATTCCCGAGGAGGTTAAATCTTCGCTAGGTATTGATAAGAAAGTGATTGAAAAACGGTTCAAATCAAGGAGTGAAGCAAAAAGATACGAACTAGAACTTCAAAATAAGATTGATAAAATTCTTAGTGGCGAATCTGCTACATTAGAGAATAGCGGTTCTATTCTCTTTTCCGATTTCTATCAAAATGTTTGGTGGGAACCCTACAAAGCAGGTCAGACTACTTCTACTGCTAAACCACCTTCTCAAGCAACTATAGTTGGAACAGAAATTGCTTTTAGAAAACACATCTTACCCTTACTTGGAAATTATTCAATAGACTTTCTCAATCAAAACAAACAAGTTGTTTTGAATCTATTGACTCAAAAGGCGGAAGAATATGCAAATTTCAAAGTTATCAGGAGCTATGTTAACTCTATCTTTGACTGGGCAGAAGAATTAGAGTATATCGAAACTAATCGCCTATCAAAAACAATAAGCCGTATCAAAGCCACTAAGAAAATCAAGCTACAGGAATCTAAAAAAGATGAAGATTTATATCTATCTCAAGAAGAACTTCAAGCATGGTTTACAGCTTTTGAAAAGGATTTAGAGACTGAAAAAATTCTATTCAAAGACTATGTTTTGTTCTATACTACCTTCTTTTTGGGAGATAGAAAATCAGAGAGCTACGCCTTGCAATGGAAACACATCAATACTAAGAAACGGGAAATCCAATTAGTCCAAGCTTTAGATAAATACAAACATCCAAAATCTACAAAGGGGAACAAAAAAACAACCTTTCAAATTCCTATTGAACTTGTTGACTTGCTCCAATCTTGGAAAAAACAACAGAAAACTGAGTTGGCAAAATTCGGTATTATCCAATCTGACGAACAATATGTCTTTACTTATATCGACACGAAAGGCAATGTGAATAGCCCCTTACACTCTGATTATCTCAATAACAAAATGAAGTCAGTCAAACGCCGTCACAAGGAATTGACACACGCTACACCGCACAAATTACGCCATACAGGAGCCACATTAGCAAAACAGGCTGGAACCTCTATGGAAGCTATTTCTGAAGCACTCACTCATAGTGATACGATTACAACTAAGACTTATATCAACACTTCAAATGTAATCCCAATGGCTGTTGGAGAAATTGCCTTTCGGAATCTTAAAAAATAATGGTGTGAATTTGGTGTGAAAAGTGGTGTGAATCTTGCTAAAAAATACCAAAAAAACACCCCATGGTGTGAACCATGAAGTGTTGTAAATACTGTATTGTAGCTGGTTCTTAACGTTTTGAGAACTGGCTAGCTTTACGAGCTTTCTTAAGACCTGGTTGGGGCACCACTTATTTTATCCAATTTCAAAATGCTTTAAAATCAACGTTTTCATAAGTTTCTAAAAATTCAAATTTCAATTAAGTTCAATCACTTTCATTTAAATAAGGTAAACTTTCATTAAAAATAAGATAAAATCGAACCAGAATATCAAAAGTTTACCTTATTTGGTTTTTACAGAGGTTAAATAGTGGGTCATTACGTTTCAGTAGAAACGAAAAAACCTTGATTTAACGCGATTCTTGAATTTTCAAATTTCAATGTATTGCAATAAAAATCAACCGAATGACTACATTTTTGACTACATTTTTTGTGAAATAAATTAGATGTTCGGATATATAGAAAACGCTCTAGTCATACTGTCTAGAGTGTTTTTGTGTTATTTAAAAGAAATAGATGGTGGTTTTAGATAACTACATATTTCAAATTCCCAAAAAACATGTTAAAATAGTAAGATAAAAGACCATATTATAATTTTAGTAGAAAGGTATTCAAAAATGGGAAATATTGATCTAAATGATCTAAATGTTGAAGACTTTACCATAGTTGAAAAAAAACTATACTTTAGAGATCAACTAGTGCTTGAAGAAGGGACTTATCCTTTTGATAAATTAGAATTTATGACGCAGATTGGTGAAGGCGCAAATGGAAAAGCGTACAAGGTGTTTCATAAAATCTTACAGATTGAACAAGTAATAAAAATCTCTAAATCGGATTATCAAAAAGCCTTGCTTGAAGCAATCAAAAACTCATCTACTGAATTAAGTGATGTAATTGCAGTGGTATCAGATGCTGGGATTCTAAGTTATCCTGAAAACACGAGTTACTCAGTTATGTCTGTAGTGAATAATTCTATATCGTTAAAGGAATGGATTGATTATCGAGATAATTTACTAAAATTTTGCGAAGATTATCTCGGAGAATCACCTTTCGAATCATTTTCGTACTATTCTGGTTTAATTATTCAAGCGAGTTTAAATCTTATTGTTTGTATATTAAATAGTTATTCAAAATTTGTTCAAAACAATACTATTCATGGAGATTTAAATCCTAATAATATCCTTGTGAGAGATGATTTTTTTAATGTAGAATTACAACAAAAATTGGTAGAGTATTTTAGCTATACAAAGGAAGAAAGGAATTTGTTAAGGTTCCGGGATTCTCCAATTAATAGTATTATAGACAGTCTTAATTCTTTTCGTAGTACAATTTCACCAGGTACAGTAAGTTCTAATAGATGCAATGTAAAATTTATCGATTTGGGAACGAGTCAGCTAGAAACAACTACTAGAGAATTAGGTGAACAAAGAGATGTACATTTTATACTTGCTAGTACAAGAAAACTTCTAAAACCTTACTTTACTGGAACATCTTTATTGAGATTTATTAATTTAGAGAATGTTAATGGAGAGTTATTGTTTTCATTTGATGATCCAGATTTTGATGAGATGTTATCGAATGATTTGGAAGGGAAGTATGGTATTTCAAATGCAGTTCATAATGGTAGATTGACTGAAGATGCTATTAAACAATTGGAAGGTATGACAGAAATTTCTAATAAAATCGGCCTTCATCCTATAGGAAAATGTGGTTTTATATTTTATACAGGAAGCATATTGTTTGGGTATTTAGTCAATGAATTGCTATCTCCGTATCCTATTTTTGTAGATAACGAAGCATATGATGAAGCATATGATTTTTATTGGAATGTCTATCCTACTTATATGTATCTTCAAAAATATAATTATCAGGGGAATGCCCCGTCATCTATGGTTGCTGGAGATATATTGAGATTGGTAGCATTACTTGTTATTTTACTAGGTTACATACATCAAGATAATGGAGTTTCAAAAAGTGAAACAAATGTAATTAATGAATTAAATAGTCTAATTTTGCCCCCTCTGATAGACAAACTAGTTAAAGTTGATATTCGTAATTTAGATAACTCTATTTTTGATGCTAAATTTATAGAAACATGGGAAAAGTTAATGTGTTCGCAAAATAAATACTTATCATTAGGAGCTTTGATACGGTGGGAAGAATTATGGAATTATTTTGAAAGTGTCTTTAGTAGTGAAGATGGAGCATCTGCTAAGATATTTAGAGATATTAGATTACAAGGAGATAAGTTCCTATTTAATCATCAAAAAGTTTGAAAATGTTTGATTACCAAGATGAATTTTAAGACCAAATGAAAACATAAATTTATTAGTGGCTTTAGTTTCCGGTTGTATGTTCCTGTTGTTTTGTTGAAAATAGGGTAGTGAAATTATTTATATAGTTCTTATAGAAATTTCTTGTTGAAAAAGGGAAGATGGATAATAATTGTTATATTAAAAGGTTATAAATGTGTAAATTTTGTTACAGTTTATTTATAGTAATGAACTTCCATATTAGTTAAATTTTATATTTTGAAGACTAATTAACATAAAAAAGCAGCAAGTATGCTGCTTTTTTTAGAAAATTGTTTAGAAGGGAAAAGTTATTTGTAGTATTCTTTTAATTCATCAAAAGTTATATCTAGACCAACTTTAGCTAGAGCAGCTTTTCTCTCCTCATATAACTTTTTAAGAACAGGAGTTTTATCTTCATCTCTTCCATAGTGCAGTAAATTATGACAGTGACTACATAGAGATACAATGTTTT
>ERZ773250.1255-NODE-1255-length-12945-cov-9.319938_pt1 | contig 12945 bp, 18 predicted proteins | sample MGYA00511258_ERZ773250 | MGnify/ENA primary metagenome ERZ773250 (study PRJEB29015, sample SAMEA2738164) | human oral metagenome | biome: human oral; feature: human-associated habitat; material: saliva | place: China | collected 2187 ... | reverse complement strand
GGCGTGGATCGCGGAAGCGCTGGAGGAGAAGCTCGCCCGGGAGGAGGAGCGCCGGGGGCGGGCGTACGAGCCGGTGGGCACCGGCCGCGTACCCAGGGGCCGCCGGTAGAGAGGCCTCCGCGGTGGCGCCCGGAATCGCCAGCATTGCCAGCATTGCTGCAAATGGTGGTATATTTCCTGGCATGAATGACAAGGTTTTCCCTACTCGTGATGAGGTCCTCAATCAGCTCGGCGACGGTTTCGTCCGCGCATATCTGGAAGCGCTGGGCGTGGCCCGCGCCCACTACGCCTCGTTCCGCTCGGGTCCCGATTTCCCGGCGAACCCGACACAGCGCATGGTCGCGTGCTTCATCCACGACTGGATCTGGTCGGCGTTCGTCCCGCTGGTCGAAGGGGATCCCTCGATCAGCGTCCACGACCGCGAGCCCGAGCGCCAGCTCACACACGGCACGAATATCCGCATCCGCATCAAACGCCATCAGCTCGACGATTCCCTGTCCTCCTATCCCACTGAAGGATCGCGTGACTTCTGGACGCCGGCCGCTGCGGTCGCGCTCGACGGACTGGAGGAGGTCCCCCTCGCCCTGGGCTATCGCTGGGATTCGGATGAGCGCGCTGTCGGGGACGCCGTTCTCACCCTCCGCGATGGCGCGGACAAGGCGGTGTGGGCGACGGTCTTGACCCCGGCTTCGGACAGCGCCCGTGGTTTCAGCGCCCGCGAGGTGCCCGAAATGCCGACGTGGGATCTTTCCGCTGTCGTTGCACAGATCCGTGAAGAGCAGGGGTCATGAACGGCATCGGCGAGGTGTTACATGTCCTGCGGATTTCGTCGGGCAGGACTCAGGCCGAAGTCGCCGAGCACCTGGGCATCACCCAGGCCGCTTTCTCCCGGTACGAGAACGATTTGCGGGAACCGGACCCTGATGCGCTCGTGCGGATCGCCGACGCTTTCGGGGTCACCCCGGAATTCCTGACGCACAACTTCCGCGCCGTCGGAGCGGTGGCGGCCCATGCCCACATGCGCAGGCAGCGCACGGCCAGGCCCGGCGACTGGCGCCGCGTCGAGGCGAGGCTGAACATTCTGCGGATGCACGCCGCTTACATCGCGTCGCGCATCCCCCTGGACGCCGAGAACCACGTGCCCAGCATCTCCTCGGAGTCCACGACCCCCGTACGCGCCGCGCAGGAGGTGCGCTCCACATGGAGGCTGCCGATCGGCCCTGTTCGCTCGCTCGTTCGGTGGCTCGAATCCGCTGGGGTCTTGATCTTCGAGGAGGACCTCCACTCCCCGCGGATCGACGGGATGTCCCAATGGGCGGGCGAGGCGGCCGTGATCATAATCAACAGCTCGCTTCCCACCGACCGCAAGCGAATGACGCTCGCCCACGAGCTGGGGCACCTCGTGCTCCACAACCAGGCCGACAGCGACACCGATGTGGAGAGGGAGGCGAACGCGTTCGCCGCGGAGTTCCTCATGCCCGAGGCCGTGATCGCATCGCAGTTGACAAGACTGACCCTTGGGAGGCTCTCCGATTTGAAAGCGGAGTGGGGCGTCAGCATGCAGGCACTCTTCGAGCGCGCCCACGGGCTGAAGAAGGCCACTGGGGAGGACCGCGCCCGCTTCTACCGGCAACTCAACTCGAAGGGCTGGAAAGTCCACGAACCAGGAAGCGACACGCTCCCGCCCGAGGAACCGGTGCTCGCGGCGTCCATCGGCCGCCAACTCGCGGACGCGGGCCTCACACACCACGAGATCCACCTACTGATAGGCGCCGCGGACGACGCGGAAACCCCCTTCGAGCCGACAAGACTACGGCTCATCTCCTGAACCGGCTCCGGGCCGCCCGCGGCCAGCGCGCGGGACAGAATCCGAAAGTTCCCCGGTAACATCATTTTCGAGCGGGCGGGGTACCCGCCGGAGAAACTCAAGAAAAGACAGAGGAGTGAGCCGTATGGATCTTGGTGGGTGGCTCGGTGTCGCCGGGGGCCTTGTCTCCGCTGCTTGCGCCGTGGTGTCGGTGTTCCAGGCGCGCAAGTCAAAGGAGGAGCGCGAGGCCGCCGAGAAGATCGGCCGGTCCCTTGAAACACTGGCCGACGCCGTCGCGGAGGAGCAACAGGCCCCGCCGTGGGATCTGCACTGGGTCAGCGGCGATACGTACGGCCTCGTGAACACGGGTCCGCACACTGTTCATGGCGTCAAGGTCGAATGCCTCGCGGAGGACGCGGTCTTTCAGATCAACGATGGAGCAGAAGGCGAGCGGAGCATCGATTCCCACGCTTCGATCCCCTTCTTCTACGCAGCAACTTTGGGGACGTCGGGGGAGAGGAGCATCCGCGTCCGCTGGACACGGTCCGATGGGACCACGGGCACGTGGAAGTGCCCGATCCCCCCGAAAGGCGCCTGAGTAAACCCTCGAATGGAGAACGGGCCCCGCCGCACCGTTCGTGTGGCGGGGCCCGTATTCGCCAGAGACGCTTGTGCGCCGTGGGCCACGCTCTTAGGCGTGGAGCGCGTGGGCGTCGAGGTAGTCGGTGAGGGCGTCGCGGATGATGTCCGAGACTGTTGTCTCCTGGGCTCGGGCGTAGGCGTCGAGGCGGGTGTTGAGGTCTTGGGGGAGGCGGACCTGTCGGCGTGGGGAGCGCCCTCGGCCCGCGGCCCGATCCTCCCCGAGGTTGGGGCGCCCGACCGGGTGGGCGTTGACGATGAACTGCGCGAGTTCTTCGGCGCTCTCGAAGCGGACGGGCCCCGAGGGCTCCCCTATCGGAGCGAGTTCGCCGCGCTCGGCCATGTCGGCGAGTTCGTCGTCGCTGGTGGCGGTGGGGATGCGCCTCATCATTCGTTCTCCCATTCTGTATGCCCTGCTTCGTATACGAGGTGGCGCCACGCGTCGGTCAGTTCCATGGCGTGGAACACGACGATGTCGCCGGTGTGTATGACGGCAACGATGACCTCGATGTAGCGGCGGGATTGCGCGTGCGACCGACCGACGAACACGCGCGTCGGTTGTCCGTCGCGGCCCTCGATGGGCTGCGTGTTGACCGCGTGGGTCAGCGCGTACAACGCGTCCGCTTGGGTGATGTTGTGCCGTCCGGCGCTCTTAGTGAATCTAATGGCCACACCCATATGGTACTACCAAACTCGGGGCGGGTCAACCGACGCGCGCGGTCGCGAGGAAGGGAACGCGTGCGTTCACGCGGCTACGGGGAGGGGCGAAGGAGGAAACCTGATGAACCCTACCCCAGATGCCCCAATGCTTACGATCTACACGACGCCGAATTGCCCGTCGTGTTGTCTCACGCGCCAGGCGTTGGATCGAGCTGGTCTCACTTACGAGGTTGTTGACTTAAGCCGGCGCCCGGATCTCGTTGAGCAGATGCGCAGCGAAGGACTGCTGCAGGCTCCAATCCTTGACGATGGCACCTCGAGGAGCGCGGGTTTTCGCCCCGATCGGATTCGCGCGATCGTCGATGCCGCTACGCCGGCGCACCTGACTGCTCGAGGAACTCAGGTCCGTGTGTCTGCATCGGCGGCCTAGGTGCAGGCTCATCGAGGCAGGGCACTGTGAGGAAGGGGCTGGGGGTCTTTGTTGTCGCGCTCTTTGTGCTTCCCGGAGCAGCTCTGATGCCTCTTGCGATGCTCAATGAGTCGAATACGCCAGCTGGGAACGCTCGAGGCGGTAGCGGGCGCGTGTCGGGCGTGCCCGAGGAGTATCAGGATGCGGTGTGGCGTGCTGGTCAGGCGTGCGACATCGTCTCGCCTTCGCTGATTGCTGCTCAGGCGGATCATGAGTCGGCGCACACATGGGATCCACAGATTACGAGCCCGGCCGGGGCTCGGGGGATCGCTCAGTTCATGCCGGCCACGTGGGCTACCCATGGGCATGATGGGGATGGAGATGGGCGAGCTGACATCACCAACGGGTCTGATTCGATCTATTCGCAGGGCCTGTACATGTGCGAGCTCGCTAAGAGTGTCGACTCCTGGCTTGCCTCGGGCCTCGTCTCAGGTGATCGCGTCGACCTGACTCTCGCGGCATATAACGCGGGGCCGGGCGCGGTGAGGTCCTGGGGTGGGATTCCACCTTTTAAGGGGACGCAGGGGTATGTGAAGAGTATTCGTGAGGCGCAGACCAGGTTTGTCGAGGTAGTGACATCGGAGCCCTCGAGCGACGGAACTCTCCTTGCGCAGGCGCGTACCCACTTGGGTACTCCCTACGTGTGGGGTGGGGAAACAAGCGCTGGTTTGGACTGCTCGGGGCTCATTGTGCTGTCTTATGCTGAGCTCGGTCACCCGTTCCCAGCATCGGTGCGCACGGCCGATCAGATCACCAAGTACTCTGACGCGGCACCGATCGCCCGCGATCAGCTTGTCGTTGGCGATATGATCGGATTCTCACATACACCGGGGGGCTATGTGGATCACATCGGAGTCTATGCCGGCACAGACGCGGCTGGGCACCCGATCATGGTGCATGCACCCGACGTGGGAGGCGTCGTCGAAGAGACGCGCCTCGACACGCCGTATTGGCAGGGTATGGCGTGGTGGCCAACTCGCCGGACAGTGTGAAATGGACGCAAATGTGCACGCGATGGGGAATGATCACGGTATGAGCATCAACGACGAGACTCACCGCAAATCGAGTCCGCCCCGGTCCGCGCAGGAGAGCGGTGACCCAGTGGCACCTCGCGCCTTGTCGATTGACGAGGAGTGGGCGGTGATCATGGCCCTCGAGGAGGAACGGGGCCGCACACACGCGCCTGAGCGGACAGCCGTTGCAGCGCCACCACCCTCACAGGAGGATCAGAGCTACCTCGAACCGATCGTTTACCCACACTCATGCACTCCACTTAATCCGTGGCGTGCGACTGGTCCTACGCCCGTGCCGGCGAGGGATCGGTGGCGTTGGAGGTGGTGGCGCTTGTGGGCCCTGCCGAGTCTGGCGTTTCTCACGGTCGTTACTGTCGCCGTTGTGCGGCTCTATGGGAGCGCAGTCGACCGTGGTGACCCCAAGTCACTGATCATGCCGTTCCTGTTTCTGGGGACTCTGTGGTGGAACTGCATCATCCACACCCTGTATGTCACCTGCGTCAGGCGCATGAATCCGTCCGTCGGCTTTCATATCGGTGCGGCGATCGCCGCTTTCTTGGTGTCCTCAGTAGCGGCGTTTGTGTGCGTGTGGGCGTTCTTAACGGCCGTGAATCTTGGTGTGGTGACGGGTGCGTAAACGGCCGATAGCGCACCCGCCACACACCAGCCCTAACGTGAACCGAAAGTCGCCAGAAATCGGGTGCAGAAACCAGGTGCAAATCCGATGGTGCAAAACGATGATGCTTGACCGTTTATGCACCCCGGCATACAATGGAGGCTCACGGCGGCGTTGCCGATCAATCAAGGGAGAACGTTATGACTAACGATCAGATCCGTACCGATGAGGAAGCCCGAGCGTCGATCGCTTTCGCTGACGCTGCGCTCAATCTTGCTGGGCACGTTGTTACTGACGCTCATCTTCGTGACCTTCAGTGGAAGACGGCCACGGGCGAGCTCACGGTCGAAGAAGCAGGTAGTGCGGGAGAAAGGTACCTGTACGAGAAGTTCGGGTATTCCCATGAGTGAGGATCCGAGCTGGGATGAGTATTTCATCCCGGGTACTCAGGTACTGCGCAACAAGTTCACCGGCGGCGGCGAGTTGCCATACGGGGTTGATTCGGAACGCGCGTTGCGAGCGTTGGAGGAACACTGGGCGAGCTTGCGCCTTATCGAGCTCCAAGATAATCCGATCCTGGGGTTGTTTGATTACGACCACATGAAGGCCATTCACCTTCATATCTTCCAGGACGTTTACGAGTGGGCGGGCGTTGAGCGTACGACCCCAATGCTTGGTCCGTTGGTCAAGTATGGACCCGACGTGTCCGGATTCCCTGATTACGATCCGGCTGATCGCTCCGTTGCACATGAGTACTACCGTGCCGGTCCTGAGCTGAGGCGAGCGGCCGAGCGCGAGTACGACGCAATTCGTCATGCCGACTACCTGCGCGGCCTGGACGTCGATGATTTCGTCGACGCGCTCGCGCAACGATGGGCCGCCCTCAACCAGGTTCATTCGTTTCGCGAGGGCAACACACGCAGCCAGTTTGCGTTCTTCTCAGAGCTCGCTCATCATGCAGGTTATTTCTTAGATGCCGATGCTTTCGCTCCTGTGTCCCAGGCGCAGATCCTCGCGGGAGTGACCAACCCGCTACGCGACGGGCTGGTAGCTGCGCGTTTCTACTACCAGGACCGCCACGATGCCGGTCCTATGGCAGAGGTATTGTCCTACGCAGTTCGTCCCCTCACCGAGGCAGAGAAGCAGCGCCGACCGATCGTGCCCGTCGAGGCACGTAGGACTCATGCCGTTACGTCGGCCGCGTTTCCGGCGGGGGTGATACCACCCGGTCGTGCGCATGTTCAGCATCCGGATGAGCTGTCGTCACGGCCGTATACGCCGACGCAGTATGACGGGTACACACGTTAGGGCGTGCGATAACCAGATTGGGGCTGTAGGAGGCTGGTGTGGCGACCATCGGGTACGCGCGCGTATCGACGCGTGAGCAGGCAACGGACGCGCAGGAAGCAGAGCTGCGGGCGGCCGGCGCGCAACGGGTGTTCGTCGACCACGGCGTGAGTTCTCGGCTCGAGCACCGTCCCGCGTGGGATGCGTGCGTGGACTATCTGCGTGAGGGTGATGTTCTTGTTGTCCGTGCACTGGATCGGTTGGCAGGCTCGGAGAGAATCGCGATCGACGTGATCCGCGATCTGGGCAAGCGTGGGGTGCGGCTCCGGTCGCTGACCGAGCCGTTCCTGGACGTCGACGCGTCCACGCCAATGGGGGAAGCGATCATCGGGATCATGGCCGTGTTGGCGCAACTACGGGTGTCGACGATTCGGGAGAATACAAGCAGGGGACTGGCACATGCGCGAGCTGAGGGGCGTGTTGGTGGGCGTCGGCCACGGGTGACTGGGGACCGCCTGGAAGCGGCCAAAGCAATGTTTCAGGCAGGAATGACGCATAAGCAAATCGCATCGACGTTGGGGGTGCATCGATCGACGGTGACGCGAGCACTCGCCAAGCATCGTGATGGATCCTAGTGGTGCATCCACTTGGGTGGTGGGGTGGTAGCCCAGTGGGCTACCACCCCACCGTGTTGTTATGGGAGGGTTGGGCCGCTGATGAGGAGCGCGAAACCGAGAACGATGAGGGCGAGTGTGCTTGTTCCGATTATCCCGCGCGGTCCTCGTGTGGTCATGATGCGCATGCAGCCGACGATGATGAGTAGGGCGCCGGTGACGCTTGTGAGTGACCTGTATGCGCTGTCGCCGGGGTTGCGGGCGGCGAGGTAGGTTGCGCCGGCGTAGATCGCTGCAGCTACTGCGAGGAAGATACCGATCCCGACGACCTGGTAGATCATGGTGGGAAGACGCCGTTGCGCCCCAGATTCCAAACTGTCATCAGAGTGCATCACTGGCAGCGTGGTGATCGAGTATCCGGTGAGGGCGATGACGATGCCGCACACGATGTGAAAGAGAATGACGCTGTTCATTGATGTGTCCTTTCAGGGGTTGAGTGAGTCTTCAGGCTTCGGCGTCGGGGGTACGTCCCGAGGTCTTGGGGAGGCGGACGGGGTCAGGGAAGCCAGCCTTGGTCAGGTCGGCTTTCGACCAGCCGATTGTGGTGGCGGTTTTAAACGCGACACGGTAGTTCGCGATGGCGTCGCCGAACGCGGTGTGTGCACTGCCGAGTGCACGAAGCGCTGCTTCCCTGTCTTCATCCTTTTTGAGGAGCTTGTCGGCCGGATTCATGGCCGTGTGCCTTTCGTTGGTGGGGCCACCGGACGTGACCCCTTGTGTTTGATCCGTGTTGGTGTGCACGCACACGCAGTGCGCGGGCGACAGGAAGCTTCCGCAAGCGGAACGGATGAGCAGCGTGGAGCGGCAGTCGTGCCCCCTCCCTTGGGGGCACGGCCCCACCCCAACCAAACCAAAACAACACGAGCACATAGGGGCGCCGTTATCTCCCAGCGTTTCGTTTGTTCACTCGCGCGTTGCGAGGACACCAAATGCGCCAGTAAAGCCAACGAAGCCGCGCGGAAAGCACGCAAAGATCGGACCGAAAGAGCGCGGAGCGTGAGCGTCGAGGGCCCGGACGAACCGCATTCGCGGTCCGCCCGGAACGAAGAAACTGGGCTGAGTTTTCGGGGGCGAACGTCAAGGCCGTGTCCGTGCGCTGTCATGCGCGGTCTTCGCTGTATCCCACTACCTGAGATTCGCGTAGCAAGCTGTATAATACCGATGTCGGTATTAAGCTTCTGGCGCGACGCATATGGCGTCACGTGGCACACTGGAGGTGTGGTCCGAAGGATCGCTGCGCTGGCGTGACAAACGTGTGAGGAGGGCGGGTCAGATGAGTAGTGCAGCAGTGTCTCATTCTCGGACGGCTCGCAGGGCGCGGCGGTCGGTGCGAGGGGTTCAGCGGTCTCGGTTGCTTGTGTCGTTGACGTCGTCGGAGCGCGCTCTCATTGAGGAGGGCGCTCGCCTTCGTGGAGTGTCGATGTCGAGGTTTGTGGTAGAGACTGCGCTTCACCCGGTCACCGCCGCGGAGGGGATTGCTGGGCCAGCTCATGTAGAAGAGTTGATTGAGTTACTTCGCGCCTATCGGCGTCAGCTGGAGGGCGCGATGACGAACCTCAATCAGATTGCGCACCATGCGAACACGGTGCACGAAGTGCCCGAGGATTTTGCGTCAGTCGTGTCGAGCGTGGCCGACACGATCGAAGACATTAACGGCCGCCTCGATGGGGTTCGGCGATGATCCCTAACATCGTCACCGGCGGCGACACCGGCGGGCTCATGCGCTACCTGGTGGGACCGGGGCGCGCCAATGAACACACGAATCCGCACGTGATCGCGGGCTCGCGCGACATCGTGCGCAAGTGGGGTGACTGGGAGACGATCAACGTCTCGCAGGCCAGCGAGATCGCGACACGGTTGGACGCGTACATGCACGAGACAGGCACCTTCCCCACAGGCAAGACGCGCCGCTTCAACCCGGCCACCGGGCAGGTGGAGTGGACTGGCGAGATCGAGGCCACCCATGTCTGGCACTGCTCGCTCTCCCTATCGCCAGAAGAAGCTGCCCTTGGTGATGAGGTCTGGGGGCGCATCGCCTCAGACTTCATGGACGAGATGGGCTTCACGGGGTCAGACGGAAAAGCGCCGTGCCGGTGGGTCGCGATCCATCATGGGAGCGCGAAAAACGGCGGCGACCACATCCACATCGCGGCCACCATCGTGCGCGAGGATGGAACGAAGTGGAGCCCGTGGTACGACCAGCGGCGAGCTCAGAAGGCATGCAACACGCTCGAGCACCGATACGGACTCCTGGTGGTGGAGTCACGCGAGCACGGTCGCGGCTCGAGGTGTGACAGCGCGGCCGCGCAAAACGCCGCGAAGCGCGCGGGCGCGTCGCGCACGGACCGCGCGGTCCTTGAGGAACGTTTGCGAGCGGCTGCAACCGCGGCAGCGAGTGAAGCTGATTTCGTGCGCCTGGCTCGTCGCCTCGGGGTTCGTTTGCACCCCAGGTTCGCGAGCGGGCGCACCGACATCGTGGTCGGATATTCCGCCGCGCTACGCACCGAAAACGGACAGCAGACCCGATGGTGGGGCGGCGGCAGGATCGCCCGCGACCTCACCCTCACACAGCTGCGCACGCGCTGGCAGGACACTCCAACGAGCGCCCTCGAGGCCGTCGAAGCCTGGAAGGGCCACTACCCGAAGAAGGCGCCCTACGATGGGCCGCTGTGGGAGGACCGCATTCGCGCCCTCGAGCACTTCCGCACGCACCTCGATCGCCTCTCCCCCACCGACCACGTGGGACTCGCAAACGCCGCAGCCGACATCGCCGGACTCCTGCACGCCCAGGCGATCACGGCACGAACGTCGGGCGGACGGGACATGCTCGAGCGCGCGGCCATCCAGGTGGGCAGGTGCGCGCAGCTCAAAGATCGGCCCGCCGACAAACGATTGGTCGACGTGGGTGCACGCATGGCCTCAGACCTCGCGCTGTCGATCGCCGCCACGTCAAGCCCCCGCATGGCGGCCGTCGCCCTCGCACACGCGACCGTCGATCTCGTACAGGCGATCGCGGATCTTCATGAGGCTGCAGGCCAGGCGGCAACCGCCGCAGCAATTGAGCGCGACGCGCAGGCTGTTTTTGATCGAGTGAACACGTACCCGCGCGTCGACGTCGATGCTCTCACGTCTGCCTATGAGCGTCTAGAGCACACCTCCGCGCCCGCACAGCACGAGGCCGTACCGCCTCCTCCCCCGCCGCCGGCACCCAGGGAGGACAGCGCGATCGTCCGCGACGCCCAGGCCCTCGCCAACGCGTCGGCTGATGATGCTCTTCACCGTGTCCGCGCCGTATTAGACGCGGCCGGCATGCCGCTCGTGTCTTCTCAGCCTCACGGTGCGCGATCGGGTATTCCGCGTGACGTTCTGGGCGGCCAGCCGCGCACGTTCAAGCCCGCAGCAATACGCACGAATGAGGCCCAGCGCCTCGCAGCCGAGGCCGCCCAGCGGGCACAACACAAGGACACCGGCCCAACCAGGTAGTCCGCCGTCGTGCGTGCACGCGCCCACGATGAGTGGTGAGAGGTGCCCAACACGGGTGCCTTCGTACCGCAAAATTGGAGGGACTCGTATGAACGCGATCGACGTCGGCCGCAATGAGCTTGCGCGCCTCGGACTGCACCCGGGGGCACGGCATCCAAATGTCGTTGATTCGACTCCGTTCCAGTATGAAGATTCGACGATCTTCTACGACTACTGGACGTTCAACCGGCCAACCGTCATCAAAACGAGCGAAACCGGCCGTCTCCTCGAAGCAACCGTATACGATCCCACGACAACTGATGACGAACAGGCGATCCCCATCGTTGGTGAGGCGGCGTGTCAGGAGTATGTTCGCCAGGCTGTTGCCTGGGAAAGTGACGATGCAGATCGTATTCGCCAGGACGCTGCGCACGCGCACATCATGGCGCGCATCAACGAGTTAGCCGAGGACAACCCCGCCCTCACTACGTGGGTGCTCGCACACGCTCCCGTCGTCGACATCGACACCGAGGACCTCACGCTCACTCTCACTGATCTCGACGGCGACCCCATGATCGATTTGCACACTTCTAGCATCGCTGGGGGTGGGTGGGCCAGCCTCCCCGGACATGCACTCGATGATCTCGACAAGATCATCGCCAGTCCCGGTTTCTCCCGTCTCCCCCACATGATGGGCATGCAGCGTGAGAGTCTTACGGCGTTTCTCACCGTTCTCTCTGACGACCTGGACGAGATTCACTACGATGCCATGCATGCGCCGGGAGTTCCCACCCTCGCCCAAGCAGTCGAAGCCGCCAAGAGAGCACAACCCGCCGCTGAGGCAGGCCCGCAGGAAAACGCCCACGTTGGTGAATCTACTGAAGCAGCTGCTCGAGCAACTCAGCGTTCGTCTATTCCCCCTGAGATGCTCGGGAAGAGCGCTCCACGTATCGGAAAGCAGGCCGTGCCGACAACACCCATGCGATGGGTCCCATCGTCTGCGATTCACGAAGCTGAAGGGCGATCACTGTGAATGGGCATGACCCGTACGAGGATGTCCCTCCGATTGACGTCGAGCCAACCAGCGACCTCGAGGACGTGGCGCCCGCCGATCCCTCGAGGGACGAACCGAAGCTGTACTACTCGAGTGTTCATGCGTTCGTCGACAAGTTTCTCACGCAGATCTACGACCGGCCTCTGGGCACCGGCCTCAACTGGTGCTCCGAGTGGTGGAAACACACCGAGGCGGTCTTCTATCTCACTGCCCTGTGGCACTCATGGGAAGGGCTGCGAGCTTCTGGCGAGCTCACGGCGATGGCCACCTGGTCCGTGCAGTACCTGTACCCGATCATGGATCGCCTCATGGCTGAAAACGGCCCGTTCAAGGGGTGCCAGCCCGATGAGCGACACCGCAAGGGCGAACACAAAGACGACTCGGCGCCCCATCCCGGGCGTGTGCTACCGACGACGCCACCGCCGCCCGGGCTCGTCGACGAGCGCCGATAAGGGACGCAGACATGGGGGTGGGGTAGCCATATTGGCTACCCCACCCCCACGCGTTCACTCTAGCGGTGCAGTGTGTGCACGTCCTCGAGGGGCGCGGCCGACGCTCGGCCGGCCGGCACACTCACCGGTATCGCCAGCATGTCCTGTGCGGGCGCAGACTGCGCCTGCGACGCGACTGTGAAAGCGTGCACCCCCTCGGCGTCGATGCCGACGTCGAGCAGACGCTGCGCCCAGGCTTGACGAGCCTGCGGGGTATCCCATGCTATCGCGGTAGCGGTGTTGGCGGTCAGCTCAGGCGAATCCAGCGCCTGGACAGACACTGGGGTATCCGGCGCGGTGGCGAGCATCTGTGTCGCCGTATAGATGTCCCCGCGGTCAGACGAGGGCTTAGGCGCGGCTAACGAGTCCGACATACGAATTTCCTCGAGGATTTCCTCGAGGGATTTCTCGTGTTTTTCCCCGTCGACGAGGGGCGCGGCAGCGGCCAGCTCTGCCACAGACACGAGCGTCATGTCAACGAAGGCTTCCTTGCCGCTGTCGCGGAAGGTCTCGGGGTTTCGCGCGGCCATGCGGGCGCGCTCTTGCTCTTGTGCGCGAGCTTGCGCCTGGCGCTCGAGGCGTTGCCGAGCCTCGAGGGCGACGGCGCGCGCATCCTCGTCGACGTGGGCGAAACGCTCGGCTAAGCCGACTTTTCGAGCTTTTTCTGTGGCGCTGATCGTGGGGTCATCCCACCAGCCGTCGCGGCGTGCCGCACGATAGATCGGTGCTGCGAGACGCCGCTGCTGTTCGGTGACTGTGCGCAGGGCGCGTGC
>ERZ773250.1253-NODE-1253-length-12954-cov-13.385766_pt1 | contig 12954 bp, 16 predicted proteins | sample MGYA00511258_ERZ773250 | MGnify/ENA primary metagenome ERZ773250 (study PRJEB29015, sample SAMEA2738164) | human oral metagenome | biome: human oral; feature: human-associated habitat; material: saliva | place: China | collected 2187 ... | reverse complement strand
TGAATTTACTTGAGTACATGCGTGCGAAAAACCGCATGACACAAGCGGAATGGGAATGTACCTTCGAGGAGGATGCTCGGGAAATTCTTGTTCTGCTCGCTGGTGGTGCAGGTGCCGGCAAGAGGAACGGATTCTGGGACATCTCGCACTACTTCTTAGCGTATGTTGACTGTGCGACTGGTGCCCTGCACGTGAATCAAGGCCGCTTGGTCTACCCTTTGAGTGACGAGCAATATGCCGCGGGTAACGTGCTAGGTCGCTTTCCTGAGCAGGTCATTTATCGCGTGAAGGCGCGCAAGAAGAAGTCTGAAGAAGTGCCCGAGGGCATGACCGCCTCCTGGCGCAACCAGTTCCTCATCGTGGAAATCTTCGAGGAGGATGCTGCGTGCCCGGAGCTGGAGGAGGTCCTGGCGGAGTACCTCAGGCCGGTTGTTCTAAGCGATGAGGTGCTGGGAGAACTCACCCTGAACAAGGACTTGGACCTGTTTGAGGTAGATATTGCGTGGCGAGGAGAGCGGATCTCTGTATCTCTGGAGGTCGATTCGGGCTGCGAGGAAACCTGGAAACAAGCCGTGCAAGCGATGAAGACGATGCTGGCGGACCAGGAGCGGTGGGACCGTGACATGCGGGCGTTCGCTGCGCGTGAGCTGACTGAACTTGCATGCGAATGGCGCGACTCTGCCGACGAGGACGTTCCGGAGATTACGGAAGAAAGCTTTGCGCAGCGATTAGATCTCACCAGCATTGCGATGGACCCGGACGGCTCATTCTCCGCCTACTTCGACGATGACGACATGTTCTTCGGGCACTGCGTCGTGGTGTATGGAACCCTGGCCGATGGGGTGGCCTCGGCGGTGATGGCGGGGTAGGCGTCCTGAGCGCTGGTCGGAGCAGCGCCCGATTGGTGCGGCTGTAGGCATGGCTAAGCCTCGGCCTCGTCCCGAAGATGTGGGACGAGGCCGAGGCTTAGCTGTGAGGCATAGTGCGGCGAGAACCGCTGGGCTCACTGCTGCTGGAACAGCCACTCCATCGCTGCGATGGAGCGGTACGCGTAATCGAAGGATGCCATGTGGTAGGAGGCCGAACCGGAGAAGCTGCTTCCGCTGATGTCGATGGTGCCCGTCTTCCAGGTCACGAAGTTCGCATCCTTGCCGTTGGCGAAGAGTTTGCTTGCGGCCTCAGACAGCTGGTCGGGGGTCCAGGAGCCTTCCCACTCGGCGGATGCGTATTCGACGCCGTCGGTATCAAACATGGCCTTCACTTCGCTCTGGCCGGTGGCGGCGCGGGTGTCATCGGCGGCCGCGAAGTATACGAACTTCTGGCCCTCTAGGCCGGTGAGCGTGGTGATGTCCCACTGTCCGTCGACAATCATGGTGGCCGCGTACAGTTCGGGGTACTTCGACGCGAGGATCAGAGTGGTCATCGCGCCCATGGACTGGCCGGTTCCGTAGATGCGGCTTGTGTCAACGGCGTAGGTGTTGGAGACGGTGTCGATCAGGCGCTTGGTGAGCTCGACGTACTCGGTCGTCGTGTAGCCGTTGTGATCGTCGAGGATCGTCTCTGGGTAGGTCGGCACGAGGACGATGCTCGGGTTGGCTGTCTGCCATTCGTCTGTGGCCCACACGAGGGCGCCGAGGCCCTGGGTGAGAGACTGCTCAGCGTTTCCGTTGGCAGTGGACGAGTCTGCGATGAAGACAACCATCGGGTAGTTCTGGGACTCGTCGTAGCCTTCAGGGAGGAAGAGGTTGTAGGTCACTGACAGGTTCGTGTCACTGTCGGTGTAGGTTTCCTGCGTGAACTTGCTGGGGTATGTGGCGACGAGGGTGGCTTCGTCCTCTGCGATGTTGTTTGCGACGGCCTTCGTGGTAGTGTCAGTCGTCTGGCTCGTTGTCGACGGGGTGTCGGACGGCGAAGTGGTAGTCGTCTGTTGGCCGCAGGCTGCGAGGCCGGCGCAGAGAGCCAGACAGGATAAGGAAGCAAGAATGGACGATGTGCGCATTGTTCCTCCTCATAAGGGGGGACAGGTGTCAAAATTGGCACGAAAAGTTTGTGCGGGTGGTATCGCCGATGAGGCACCATGGTGGTGACTCATCAATGAGTAGTCTATCTGACCAGCGTATTTGCCGTGCGTGCCAGTGGATTCTTATGTGCTGTGTAACCCCCGGGTCTCGTTGATGATGTGGGACGCGCCGTGTTACGTCCGCCGCGCATCCTCGCGCGGGTAGGGAGGCGCGCCCATCGCGTCCGTGATGGCTAGGGCCGTGCCGAAAGCCGCGTTGGCGGACAGGTTGATTATGGGGATGCCCATGAGCATGCGGCACATGTAGGGGATCAGCCAGGTTGTCCACACGGCGATGCTAGTCATGGTCGAAGCATTCCATCGAGTCTGCGCGAACCTTCTGGTGAGATTCGCTCTCACTGTCGATGCCTAGGGGGCGTGGCCATGAACAACAAGGCCCCCTTGTTTACGCCACGAGGCCTGCCCCGCCAAGCAGGGTAGGCCTCGCTAGTGTGCGTGGAGCCTCTACCGAAATAGTCGGTGCACGGTCATGACATACTCGTGCGCTGGTGTGAGTGTTACTTCTAGCCTTCCACCACGTATCTCGAAGAGGCCCTTGCGGTGGTTGCACGACCAAGCTTCCCACGTGTGAGTGTTCCCTACCTTGTCTGGCCCTCACAAGTCTAAGACCGCTGCGCGCACTGTCAGTTTTTGTGTGCGGTGATCGTGAACTGAAGGGGCAGGCGCTCTGGTTTGTCGCGAAGGTGCCAGCCTCCAGCGGAATCCTGTTCCATGAGTTCGGGCCACGGGCACCACGCAGCGCGCGGGGTCTCCTTAAGCTCATCGATCACTAAGCCCGCGTTGATGAGAGCTGTGACGATCTGGCCAAGGGAGTGATTCCACTGGTGGTTTGTTGTGTGAGTAATCCGCGGCGCATCGGGAAAATCTACGTAGCTTGAATCGTCATCCCATGTCATCGGAGCATCCTGCTCGAAGTAGGGTGCCTCAATCTTTAGCCCGTCGGAAATATCCTCCCCGATTGTCATGAACATCGGGTGGTCATCGCGGATGAAGAAAGTGCCGCCCGGCTTGAGCAGGGAAGCGATGACTTGCGCCCACCGGGCGATATCGGGCAGCCAGCATAGGACACCGATCGAGGTGTACACCAGATCGAAGGTGCCGGACACTGCTTGGCGCGCGTCGTACACGTTTGCGTGAACGAACTCCACGTCAGCGCCTGCGCGTTCGGCGATGCTGCGCGCGTGGGCAAGCGAAGCCTCGGACAGGTCGAGGCCAATGACGAGCGAGGCTCCGCGGCGCGCAAACCCGATCGTGTCCGTTCCGACGTGGCATTGCAGGTGGATGACATCTTTGCCGGTGAGATCACCGAATCGTTCGATATCTTGGGCCAGTTCAGCGCTAATGGCTGTCGGGTCCTCGAGAAGGCGCTGGTAGTCGCAGTAGTTGCCAGCCATGTGCAGCTTGGCGCGGTCGTCCCAGTTGCGCTCATTGTCGGAAAACCACTGTGCTTGGCTGTTCGTTTCGGTCATTTCGTTATTGTATGCAGGTGGAATGTTGGGGAGGCGTACCCCCGCACCTCGCGCTATCGAGTCGACGCAGGAGGTGTCAGCGGGCATAGAGCGTGAGAGGGAACACTAAGGGAGGATCTGATAGCGAGGCCTACCCCGTCAAGCAGGGTAGGCCTCGTTCCGTGAGGGGAACGTCGAAGTCGGCGGTAGAGTGCCGCCGAACTTTTGGATGTCTCCCTATTATTTCTCGCTGTCGATGTCAGGCGCGAAGGTCGCGAAGAAGTGCTCGACCTCCGGCGTGCGCTGGAAGATCGGCTCGCCTTTGTCGAGTCCGTTGATCTGCGCCATCTCCTCGTTCGTCAGCTCGAAGTTGAACAGGTCGAGGTTCTCAGCGATATGCGACGGGGTCTTGGAGCCGGGGACGATCGAGTGTCCCAGCTGCACGTGCCAGCGGAGGATGACCTGAGCAGGGGACTTGCCGTGAGTCTTCGCAATCTCTTCGATGACGGGTTCGCTCATGATCGAGGCGTTACCGCGCCCGCCGAGCGGATACCACGCCTGCAGTGCGATGTTGTGCTCCTTCAGGAGCGCCTTGAGTTCGGTCTGCGGGAAGTAGGGATGGCACTCGACCTGGATGAGCGAGGGCTTGATCTCGGACTCGCCGAGGAGACGCCGGAGTCCCTCAATGGGGAAGTTTGAAATGCCGATTGCGCGGACCTTACCTGCCTTGTAGGCCTCCTCGAGGTGACGGTAGCCGGTGCGAATGTCGCCAGCGTACTGGTGCAGGAGGAGCAGATCGATGTAATCGGTGCCCAGGCGCTCAAGCGTCTCCTCAACGGCGGTCTCGCTCTCGTAGGACGAGGGCCAGATCTTCGTCTCCAGGAAGATATCCTCGCGAGCCTTTGAGGAGGCGCGCATGCCGCGGCCGACACCGCGCTCGTTGACGTAGAAGTTGGCGGTGTCGATCAGCTCGTAGCCGTTGTCCAGGGCGTAAGTCGTCGAGGCCTGCGCGTCTTCGGAGGACAGCTGGTAGGTGCCGAGGCCGACGAGGGGCATCTTGACGCCATTATTCAGGGTAATGCGAGTCATGGTGTTTCCTTCTTCCTCACATGCATCGTGTCATGCATTGGTGTCAAGCCTACTGAGCCGCGTGAACGCGGTTCTAGTGGGTTGCGCTCTCAGCATATGTGTGTCCATGTGGGAATAAAACGGCGACGTTGTCAATTGGTGGGGGATCTGCGTGTGAGGTTCTGCGGTTCTCTTTGCTGTAGGTATGCGTGGACCTATGCTGAACATCGTTCATTAATGATGGTTACGTGCAGAAAGGTGAGCGCCCCACGTGCCCAAGCAAATGATCGACCGAGACCAGCTGATCGACGAGGCCTACCAGATCGCCTCGAACGACGGTATTTCCGCGCTTTCCGTGCGCAAGGTCGCGACCGCCTGCGGTATCGCTGTCGGCTCCGTCTACGTCTACTTCCCGACGAAGGCCGACCTGACAGCCGCCGTGCTCACGCGCTTCTTCGACGAGACCTTCTCCGACGAGTTCTGCGCCGTGCGCTCGGGCGAGCGCTTCACCAGCTACGTGCGCCGCTTCCGAACCACTCTGAGTCAGGCCCGCACCGCCATGAGCGTCGACTGGTTCGCGGAGATGCGCCGCCTGCCCCGCAAGGAGCACGTCGCCCTCGAAGAAGTGCGAGGCCCGATGCTCACCCACATGGAGCGAGGACTTCAGCGCGTACTCGACGCGGACGAGGCCGTGGATCGCTCGCGCCTCGTCGGACCTATGAGCTCCGAGAGCGTCGCCCGCCTAACCCTGCGCGCTATTTTTGCCTCGCTGATGGAGGACACGGAGTGTGAGACGCTGTTCGCCCTCCTCGACGCCTCCCTGTACGACGGTGCGTCCGCCAATGAGAAGGAAGAAAATCGATGACCCGACTGCACATCAAGAAGAATCAGCTGATCGCCGTGGCCGGCGTGGTCTGGCTGCTCGCGGGCCTGAATGTGGCGGTCCTGGGTGTGCGTGCGGCCATCGACATGCGCGGCGTAGCTGCGATTGTCCTCGTTGCCATCGCCGGGGGAGCGGTTGCCGTGTTCTGTGGATTCCACCCGATGTTCAGCAGGCTCGTGAAGAAGAATTCGCAGCGTATAGCGGACCTGGACGGTGAGCGTCATAACCCCCTCCGCTTCTTTGATCGCAAGGGCTACATCATGATGGCGATCATGATGTCCTTCGGTATCGGGATGCGTGCGGCTGGTCTCTTCCCCGAGTGGTTCATCGCCTTCTTCTACACCGGCCTGGGCCTCGCGCTCGCGCTCGCGGGCGCCAGCTACATCGCGCGCGGCGTGCGCGGCAGCGCCTGGGCGTTCCACGGAACCGACTGAGTGTTTCACGGGACCAACTGAGCGTTTCACGCGATCTTGGCCCAGGCCTCGTCAATGGACGAGGCCTCCTGCCATCGGCGACGCCGACATGTGAGTCGTTGCGCGGAACCCGGGGTCTGCCTGTGGGCCATGCGGTGCTAGCGTTAGCCCGTTACGTGGCACTCATGAACCGGGAAGGCGCATGAATTTTTACACCCTCGACTACATAGTCTCGCATCAGAGCCTTGACTCGACGCGACGCGTTGTGGCCGTCATCGTTCTGCTTGTGGTGGCGCTGGCATTCAGCGTCATTTACCTGCGCAACAAGGCCCAGACTCGTTGGCGTGACGCGGGCATCGGACTCTTGGTTCTCTCCCTGGTGCTGTTGGGCATTCAGACCGAGCAGTACTTCCGCGTCAGTCACCAGTTCTCTCAGTCGCAGATGCTCGTCCACTTCGTGGAGGGCGTTGCGACGGATCATCAGGTCAACGTGGAGGACGTGTTGGTGAGCTCGCAGTCCCTGCAAGACGGCATGATCGTGCGATTCAACGAGGAGGATTACACCGTTCATCTCAATGATGACAACAATTCCTATACCCTTGAGCGCACGCACATTATCAATCACGCGGTCTACGTGAACGGAGAGCACTGACATGGACTTCTACATGCTGACGGCTATTAAGTTCGCGCTCGGCATCCTCATGATGATCTTCCAGATCAACATCCTGGGCAAGCGTGACTTCTCGGTGAACACTCCGCTCAATCAGGTGCAGAACTACGTGCTGGGCGGCATTATCGGCGGCGTCATTTACAACTCGTCGATCACTGTTCTACAGTTCCTAATTATTATTCTGATCTGGTCGCTCGTGGTTATTGCGACGAAGGTTCTCATCGATACTAGCAAGGTTTTCAAGAGCCTCACCGCATCCCAGCCTGAGCTGATCGTGCGCGACGGCACGGTGGATATCGCCCGCTGCGCGAAGGTGGGCCTGACAGCGCAGGGCCTGAGTCGTAGTATGCGCGAGCAGGGGATCAGCAGCCTCGAGGAGATCGAGGCTGCCGTCATGGAGACCAATGGCAGCCTAACGATTCGGGTCCGCAACGCGGGTAGCAAGCGTTCTCTGCTGCCCCTCGTGAGTGACGGTCATATCGTGTCGGATGGACTCACGCTCGCGGATAAGGACAAGGCGTGGGTGAAGGAGCAGCTCAAGGAGCAGGGATATTCCTCGGTGAAGCAAGTGTTCTTGGCTGAACTGGTCCACGGGCACCTCGAAGTGATTCCGTTCCCCAAGCGGGCGTTGTTCAAGCGCTGAACGCGCGGAGGCCTCGTCAATGGACGAGGCCTCCTGTCGTTTGGTGGGGCATCTGTCCTTTGCCGCCGCCTGTTTACCGCCACTGGCGGTATAATTGTGGCGCTAAAACCGGGTGAGGGTGGTGCGGCCGCGTGATTACTGGTAGATGTGTCGGTGGTGGCCAACTGAAAATGCCTCGATGACGAGGTGGTCGTCTTCGATGATGCACAGGGCGCGGTATCTGCCGATGCGGTAGCGCCACTCACCTGATCGGTTGGCGGTGAGGCTCTTGCCGTGGACTCGTGGATCGGAGCATCCCTGAAGGTTCTTGTCGATCCAGGAAACAATCAGACGAGCCTCGAACCGGTCCATTTTCCTCAGTTGTGTGAGGGCCGTGTCGCTGTACTCGACGTGGTAGGACATTTACAGGCCCAGTTCTGCGAGTACCTGCTCGTGGGTGTGGCGAATGCCGTTGTCAGCGGCGATTGCTTCGCGCAGAGTGGTGAGGTCCTGCTGGTCCTCGATCTTCTCGAAGACGGCGTCTCGAACGAAGTCGGAGATTGTTCTTCCCTCGAATTCGGCGTACTTGCGCACAATCTCGGCGTCTTTCTCGTCGAGCCGCATCGTCATGGTGGGCATGGTGACCTCCTCGGTCTGAATACAACGTATTCTATTGCTCTGTGATGCCAATGTGCAATGGTTGCCTCTTCTGTCTGGGCGGAGGTGAGGCTGATTATGGGGCCACTGCTCGATTACCGCCAGTGGTGGTATTATTGTGGCGGTAATAGGAGGTGATGATGGCCTACGAACCGTCGTTTGAACGCACCGACGCGATCGATGGGCTGTGCATGGAGATCGCTGAGCTCGTTGGTATGTTGTCGCCTCAAGCACCACTGTCGACCAGCCCGACACTGCGTCGGGAGCTGCGGATCCAGACGATCTACTCCTCGCTCGTCATCGAAGGCAACAAACTAGACGAACACGCGGTGAGCGCGATTATTGACGGCAAGCGGGTTCTCGGAGACCGGCGTGACATCCTCGAAGTCGAAAACGCACGCGCCGCCTACGACCTTATTTCTGAACTCGATCCTCATTCGTTGGCGGATCTGCTGCGCGTTCACCGCGTGCTGATGGGCGGCCTCGTCCCCGACGCCGGGCGCTTTCGCTCCGGCAATGTCGGCGTGTTCAACGGGGATACCCTCATACATGCCGGCACTCCGGCGGCCTACGTCCCCGAGGTCATGGGAGGCCTCTTCGAGTGGCTGCATGCGACGCGAATGCACCCGCTGCTCTCCTCGTGTGTCTTCCACTTCGAGTTCGAGTTCTGTCATCCCTTCTCTGACGGCAATGGTCGGACGGGGCGTCTCTGGCAGACGCTGCTCCTGTCCAGGTGGCGTTCGGTGTTGGCGTGGTTGCCTGTTGAGTCTGCGATCAGGAGGCGGCAGGCGGATTATTACGAGGCCTTGGCCCGCTCGGGTGCGAACGGTTCGTGTGAGAGTTTCGTGGAGTTTATGCTCGAGGCGATTCGTGAATCGATTCTGCCGTACGCGAAGCCGTCGAGCTCGCAGGATACGGCTCGAGCCCGCGCGCTCGCTTTCCTCAGCGGCGACCCGCATGCCACTGTCACTCAGCTTGCGCAACATCTTGGGTGCTCGAAGCGAAGCGCCGAGCGCACGGTCGCACAGCTCAAAGAAGAAGGCGTGCTCGAGCGTCAGGGCAGTCCCCGTTCGGGCGTGTGGGTTGTCCACGCCCCCGGACTCTAAGGCTGCGATCAGTAGTCCAGGCATTGGCGTTGAGACTCCGCTACTTCATGATGAGTTCAAGCCGCTAGTGAGACAAGGAGTCCGACGATGAGGTATGTCGAAACGGTAGTGTTGAAGAATGGGGTGGAACTCCTCGTGCGGAACGCCGTCGCGTCGGATGCCCGCGCGCTGCGTGACATCATGCAGCGCACGCACGCGGAGACCGACTACCTGCTGTCCTATCCGGACGAGCAAAGCGTCGACGATGAGCAAGAGGCACGCTCGCTGGCGGAAACGGAGCGCAGCGACAATGAGGTCGAACTCGTCGCCGTCGTCGATGGGAAGATCGTGGGGAGCGCAGGAGTCACGACGGTGGGCGGTCGGCGCAAGTTGGCTCACCGGGCGCGTTTCGGCATCAGCGTGCTCCAGGAGTACTGGGATCTGGGGATCGGCCGAGTGCTCATGGAGACCTGCATCGGCTGTGCGCTCCGGGCGGGATATGCCCAACTCGAGCTCGAGGTGGTGGCTGACAATGAACGCGCGCTGTCGCTCTACCGGCGCGCGGGGTTCGAGGAGTATGGGCGCAACCCACGTGGCTACAGGTCTGTGTCCTCGGGCTACCAGGAGCTCGTGCACATGAGGCTGGAGCTGTAGCGCTCCGGAGGATAGCTGGCGGTAATGTGTCTAGCTTGAGGAGCCTAGAACCCCAGTTCCTTTAGTCGAAACGAGTGGGGGTACCTTGATGATGTGCATGACGAATGGCATGACGCGCAGCCGTTCCATGTGTACCGCTTCGTCTCGTGGGCGCATCGTTAGGCCACATCTCCAGGATACGGAGGAAAGAGACCCCTGCCGTCAGATTTCAGCTGTTCATAGATATCATGAGCCCATGACGATCACGCTTGTTCCCCTGACTGATGCCGAGCGTCCTGCGCTGATCGCGGACTTTCAGGAATCTTTCGAGCACTTCCAGGGCAACCCGCAGGGATCCTTCGTCGGGGAGCGTCTCGCCGCGCGTGAGCAGTCTCCGGCTGGTCCCAGCGAGGGCGGTGCAACGGCGCAGCCGATTCTCCCACTGTCCGACATTGAGGAGTCCCTGAATGCGCCGGGAGCGCTCGCCTATCGCATCCTTGAGGACGGCAATGTCGTGGGCAACGTAATCCTCACCGTTGTCGGGCATCGAGGCGAGGTTCTCCTTTTCGCGATGAAGGCCTCGGTTCATTCCAGGGGAGTGGGGACGCGTGCCTGGTTCGCCATCGAGGCCGCCCACCCGCAGGTGAGGGAATGGACCCTGGTGACGCCCTATTTCGAGGTGCGCAATATCCATTTCTACGTCAACAAGTGCGGCTTCCACATCGTCGAGTTCTTCAACGAGCATCACCCCGACACCTCGCATCCCTGCGGGGCGGGCGAGCCGATGGACGTGGCCGACTACATGTACCGCTTCGTCAAGCGCCTGGGCCGCTAGTGGTGTAGTGGCTCAGTCGACGTCTTCGTGCCAGATCTGGCGCATGGGGACACCCTTGTCGAAGGTCCGGGTGGAGCCGTCCTGGAAAGTGACCTCAACCTGCTCCTTGTCCTCGTCCTCCGGGTCTTCGATCCAGTCGACCCAGTCGATGATGGGTGAGAGGTCACCGTTGTCCTCAACGATCCGGTAGCCCTCGCCCAGCAGCTCGGACATGACGTCCTCGATTGTGTCAGTGTTCATGGTGGGCCTTCCTTGCGTCGGCGCGTGGGCGCGCTGCGGGCGCACGCGATTGAGAACCAGCTTAGCCGCGATGAGCCGGTGGAACTGGCCTTAGACTCAGCGCCGGCCTCGTTTATGGGGAAAACGAGGCCGGGGCGGGGTTATGGCGCTCGGTGAGCGTCAGCGCCCTGTTGCGGGCAGCGTACCCTTGACACGTGAAGGTTCTCGTCGTTCCCATGGTTGCCCGCTCGCGGATGGGTGGACCGTGGTCGCGCGCGCAGCGCGTCGCACGTGCGTTCCGCGACGGTGGCCATGAGGTCGTGCTCGCGTGGGGAGACGATGGAAACTGCGTCGATCCGGGCGGTCCGGCGCTCGAGATTCCAGTGCCCTCACCTCTCGGCCTGCCAGATGCCATCGCGCGCCACACCTTCCCCCTGGCCTCGCGCCTCGGTCTCATGGGCCGCAAGCCCGTGCGCAGCTTCGAGGAGGTCCTCTGGCTGACCGGTGCCCTCGACGAACGCTACGCGCGCGCCGCTGTCGAGGTCATCCGCACCCACATGCGAGCCGAGCGCCCCGACGTCGTCTACTCGGAATTCAACCTCGCCGCCGTCATCGCCGCCCGCGCCGAGGGCATCCCGTGCGTGGGCAGTGGCTCGCAGCCGACGACCGCCTCTTACGCTTCCAACCCGCGCAAATCTGCGGGAATTCGACGCCTGCTGCGCGAGATGGGAATGCCCGCCCTGGCCTCGTCCCTGTCGATCCTTGAGGGGATGGTACGCCGCTTCATCCCAAGTGGCCCGACCATGGAACCGCAGGCGGGGGAGCGGGCCGTTTACTGCGGGTTCCTCGACGAGCCACCCGCCTTGACGGCCACGCCTCGCGATTGCGCGCTCGTCTACCTCGGCGCGGGCAGCATCCCCGCGGGTGTGGCCATCCGGGTCGGACGAGAGCTCGCCGAGGCCCTCGGATGCGACGTCTACGTCGCGGGCGTGTCCGAGGCCGTCCGTATCTCAGGGGGTCATACGGTGGTTTGCGCGCCCCGCTTCGACTTTGCTGAGCTCCTGCCACGAACCCGCGTCTTCGTGCACCATGGCGGGCAAAACTCGGTGATGGACGCCCTGTCCTACGCCGTCCCCCAGGTGCTCGTCCCGGGTCGCGTCTTTGAACGCCAATTCAATGCCGAGGCCGTGGAAAGTGTGCGCTGCGGCCTGACCGTGCACGCTTCCCAGCCAGCGCTCATCGCGCGCGCCGCCCGCCGCCTCGTCGATGAACCGGCCCTAACCTCGGGTATCCGAGGACTGCGAGACGAACTCTCCTCCCTAGGCGGCACCAAGCGCATCGTGCGCGAGGTCGAAAAGCTGGTCAGCTAGGCCCAGCCGCGCAGGATCGCCTCCAGGCCTCGTTCAAACTGGGCGTTGAAGTCGTAGCGGCCGTCCAGGAGGTCTTCGATGAGCGGGCGCAGCGCCTGCGCATCCTCGGGATCGAGCGCGGCGCTCGCGGCCGACAGATCGGCGGGTTGTTCGGGGGAGCCGCCTACGGGCGGAACGACCTCGGCAGCGACGAATGCCGTCGTGTAGATCGACACGGCGTTGACCAGCCCCAGCATGTCCGCATTCGGCGTGAAACCGTGCCGTGCGAGCGTCACGAACACGCGCGCCAGGAGCGACAGCTGCTCGGGCGTCGACATCGGGTGCGTGAGCAACAGCATGACCGCGCCCGGGTGGGAGCGCAGCGTCTGGGCCAGGCAATGCGCGTAGGCGCGCATGTAGGCGAGCAGGGGCGAGGCCGGGGTGCCCTCGGTCGTTTCTGAAACCGCGTGCGCCGGTGTCGCCGTTCCGTCAACTGCCCCGTCGTCGACGCGGTCCAGGAAGGACTCGAACGTGAGTCGCCAGACCTGCTCGGCGATGCCCTCCAGGAGCGCCGCCTTGTCGGGGAAATGACGATAAAAAGCGGCCTGCGAGACGCCGAGGCGCTTTCCCAAGGACCGCAGAGACAAAGCGGAGAGCCCCTCCTCGTCAACCAAGTCGAGCGCGGTCGACAAGATGATCTCTCGCGATAGCGCGCGCTGTTTCGACTGAGGCATGGACTCTCCGCTTCGGTGGTCGTTACTCCCTGTGATAACGGAACTGTATCAGTGCCAGCCCAGCGATCACGGCGAAGAACCCCCACAGGACGCCGATCCGCATCCCGACGTCGGCAAGTCCCGCCCCGTCCAGGCTCACCTCGTGAATCGCGGTGATCGCCCAGTATGCGGGGGACAGGCGTGCGGCGTGCTGCGCCCAATCCGGGAACGAGGAGACCGTGGAGAAGGAGCCGCCGATGCCGGCCGCCAGCATGCCGA
>ERZ773250.1249-NODE-1249-length-12995-cov-20.320556_pt1 | contig 12995 bp, 27 predicted proteins | sample MGYA00511258_ERZ773250 | MGnify/ENA primary metagenome ERZ773250 (study PRJEB29015, sample SAMEA2738164) | human oral metagenome | biome: human oral; feature: human-associated habitat; material: saliva | place: China | collected 2187 ... | reverse complement strand
GTCTTAGATTAGAAATATAATCCGTAACAGGTTCATATTCCACATGTAGGACAGAGTTCCCATCGCCATACAGAAGCAAATCACGCACAATCTTGAAAATCCATGACTTCCTTGTCATGTGTTCGCATGGATTGATGTCAATCTTTCTAGCCAGTCCGTCACGAATTCTGATATCACCTTTATCCGTGTTTTCCATCAGATGGATGGTCATATTAGAGACCAAATCAGCAATCTTATTAACCGCTGTCACCACATCTGGATTTCTGGCCAAAGGTACATACGAATCCATCAGGTTTGACAACCCTAAATCTGAATGACTCAGCATGTTAATTGTCTTACTTGGCTTGTTTCGTTTCCAAAACTTTTCAAAAATACCCATGTTTCCTCACCTCCTTTCTCTCTAATCAAAGAATCTCATCACATCGCCACCCTTGCCAAGATTGGCAAGAGCCTGTATACAAGCAAAGACGCTGGCATCAAACAAGTCAATCCTTGCAGTACCACCGTCTCCGTCTAATTTTTCATATTGCACAGCGTCATCCACCTTTTCAATCGCTCTAACATTGCTCACACAGTATTCATAAGCGTCAGAATGAAGATAATAAAATTCCTTGTTCTTGACTTTGAACTCAATCCGTCTGAACCCCTCAGATTTCAGATAGAATAACTGAGGCTGGTCAATCATCTTAAACTTAGCCTTTTTCATCTTGGCCAAAAACTCACGACCAAACTTCCTATCCATTCCCACAGCTTGGATTTTAAATCCACGCTCACGCATACTGATGAACCATTTGACGATATCGTCATAGAGAACGGTAGGAGTATTGCTCATCGTCAGCCAGCCATCAGATTGCCAGCCAAAAAGTGGAATTCCATCATCGTTAGCCTTCTTTTGAGCATTAATCCGAGGAAAGAAAGCATGTGTGATACAGATATCAACATCTTTCTCACCGTCATTATAGACACCGTAGAGAGCAGCTGCTGTTAAGTCATGTAATCTTGACAAGTCCGCACCACCATACCAGCGAATCGGCAAGCGTGCCAGCTCTTCTAAACTCCAATCGTAACAACTATCCGACGCAATAAACTCATCAGGATTGAAATAAGCGTTCATAGAGTTAGTGAAGATATTCAGGGTCTTATTGAAAAACTCGTTTCGAGTCTGAGGATCATTCATAGCCTGCTCTGCTTCTTCCTTGAGAGCCTTGAGCGAAACCGTGACACCCCATGACGGATTTGCCATTTTTAGAACATTCTCATCCAGATAGTCCCCCACATCCCCATCAGCAGATTGATTAGCCTTGCAGATGAAGATAAAAAATGAATCATCAGTGACTAATTGCTTGAGCACCTTTTGACAGTATTTCAGACGGTTAGCAAGGAAGCCAGTAGGAATATCCCCAGCCGTAGAGATAACAAAAAGCATACTGTTACGGTATGCTGACATTGTTTTTTTCATGAGACCATGCTTCTTACTGTTTCGCATAGTATGAGCTTCGTCCAAGATGATAACATTCCCATTCAGAGAGTCCAATCGGCTCTCATCATTAGCTAGTGCCTGGATAAAGAAAGAACCTTCATCGCCAAAATTGGCAGTGATAGAGTGTTCTTGGTTATTATCCTTGATTCGAATGTTCTTATCGTTCCAGCGTTCAACATTGAATCTTAAAAAACCAAAAGCTTCCATCGCTTGCTTGACTGAATTAGCAACGATATAGCATTTTGAACCGCTATCTGTGTCTAATATCTGGTAGGCAAGAGCAATTGCAGCAGTAAACGAGGTCTTGCCATTCTTCCGAGCAAGCATGATAAGCGCTTCTTTGAACCTGCGCTCATTCGTCCCTTTATAGTAAAATCCAAACAGATTCACAACTACAAAATGTTGCCACGGTTGTAAGAGTAATGGCTTGTTACGGATAGACACCGCAAACATATCATCGCCCTGCTGATGAACTATCACGTTCTCGATAAAGTGAATAACAAAATCCACCATATCCTCATCCATCTCAAAAGCAGGATTTTCTAAATCACGGAAAAAACGTTCGGCAGCAAGAATGTTCTCCTCGCAATGTTCCTCTTGGTGAGTTAAGACGTGTTGAGCGTATTCTTTTGCTTTATCAATATTACCCATTGCCAGTCACTCGCTTCTTCTTGATTTCGTTCTTGAACTTCAGGACCTCAGTAAGAACTGACTCACCCTCTTGTTCTACTACCTCACCGAGCGACTTCGGATTCATCATCAGCTGATTAGAGTAACTCAGGATGTCTTTCCTAAGTATTTCCATTGCTGTCAAGATTGGAACTTTGCGCTCATTCTCAGCACCAGCCTTATTGACATAGGTATCTGTCACTGGATATCCCATATCAGCATAATCTTGAGCAAGTTTCTGATACTGATATAGCATGCCTGCGAAAATATCAATGATCATCTCGAACTCTTTCCGATAAGTGCCCAAGTCTTTCATCTGCTTGATCACTTTCGACTTAATCGACTTCGCTGTAATTGGTTTAGCCAAAAACTACCTCCTTTCGTCAAAATCGCTTAGTTTTTACCCCCTTTTTGTTTGAAGGCCCCCGACTTGGAAAAAGTTCCCTTCACCGGTTCCCAGAGGATTCGAAAAAAATTTTTTGAAGTGGGGGGATAAAAAATTTTTTTCATTTTTCATTTTTGTTTTTGAAAAAATTTAAAAATTCTTTTTTTCTCTTCTTCTGCCAATAAATTCCATTTCCGATTATCTTATCGTTGTTGCGGTCATGAAACGTATTATGTTTGCGGTTCGTCAGTGGCAAACAATTCCAAGATACATATTCCAACTCTGGATACTCAGACACTGGATAAATATGATGAACCATTTCAGCTGGAACTGACTGGCCATATCTTAGACTTTCTTGGCAAAGGTAATCGTGTTGTCTCATGACCTTGTCACGAAACTTGTACCACTTCCTTGTCTTCAAGCTTTGTCTGACTGGTTTGTTGTACATGATATATACTCCTCTGCAAAACAAAAGGACAGGCTCTTGACCTATCCCATCTCATACAAGAAATCTATGCTACCATAATAAACCTTTTTTTGTGAGACTTCAAGATGTCTTTTGTCTCATCTTTTGTCTACAAAATCATATACGAGAGCTCCAATAAATACTAAGGGCAGAAATAGAAAAATCAATCCATGCTTAAATATTTTCCCTATATCTTCTTTTGTCCAATCGAAAACAATTTTCAAAAACATCAATGCGATAAAATAACAAACTAAATATCCTATGAGTAACATATTCCTCTCCTCTTCCTCTTCTCCAACTATACCAATTTTATCCCTCACTTTCACATATCTTATATTTTGTTAAACTCACTCTAAATCTCAAACACTTACTAATCATAGGTTTTAAAGCGTTTCGCTTTTTCAGTTTATGCTTAATTCATTATGTGAAAGTAATATCTAAAAAAATTAAATGACAAAGTTCCGTAGTGCATCATCGAGCTCTGCTTGTTCTATCCCTATGTATCTCAATGTGATTGCAGGCGATGAGTGATTGAACATTTTTTGTAATGTTCCTACGTCCTTTGTCTTGTTGTAATATTTATAGCCAAATGTTTTTCGCATTGTGTGAGTGCCGACATTATCAATGCCAAGTTCTTCAGCTGCTTCATGTATGATTTGATAGGCTCGCTCACGAGTGATTGCTTTATTTTTCCCTTGCCTACTCTTGAATAAGAAATGATGAAATGGTTTGTCTTCGACATATCTTCTCATTTCTTTCTTGAGTTCTTTTGTCATCCGTCTTGTTATCTGCTTGCCAGTCTTCCGTTCTCTCAGTTTGATGTGCCAACCTTGAACATCTTTAACTTTCAATGTGAGGATATCTCCAACTCGCAAACCAGTATTCAGGCCTGTAATGAATAGCATATAATACATCTCATTCCACTCTCTGAGATAATCTTTCATAGCTTGAATGTCGTCATTATCTTTTATCGGTGATACAAATTCCATATTCTACCTCCTTTCCCAAAACAAAAAGCCAGCATTTGCTGACTCTTGACGATACTTCTGTTGGACAACTTTTCTGACTAGAATTAAGGATGACTCCTAAAGTGTGATGTGTGTTTTTGTTTCAGAAGTTCATGCTATCATAATAGACCTTTTTTTGTGAGACTTCAAGATGTCTTTTGTCTCAATCTTATTTACAACTCACCTTTCAGTATAGCGTACTGTTCTAAGATAATCCTTCTACGTCGATAGATTGTAGCTTTGCTCATGAATTTCTGTTCTGCTATTTCTTCCCATCTCAATTGAGGATATCTCCAGCGTAGATTAAAGATTTCCATATCCTCATCCACTAGATTACTCAAGAGTTTGTTAATGATCCCTTTAAATCCTTCAAGAAATTTTAAAGTCGGATCATCTGCGATTCTGATTGCGATAGTTTCGGTAGGTTTGCTTATTCCTACAGTAGGTCCACTTTGAGCATCTGGATTTCTGGTTTCTAATTCTAGCCTTCTTAAATCTATTGTGCGTTGAATGTTTTGAAATTTGAAAAGTTCTCTGTCTAACGTTTTGAGTTCTTCGTCGCTCAATTTTTTCAATTTCCACCTCCAAGTTTTTAAAAAATGTAAACAAGTTATCAAATATCTGAGAGAAAGCCTTGCGAATATTAGAAAATGCCTTATTAATCATTTTAGCTATAGCTTCAATTTCTTCAGGACTTAATTTCCGTAGTTGTTTTTCTAATTCTTCTTGCTTTTCTTGTAACTGCCGTTTAGCTATCTTCTTCTTAATTCTTTTGTTCATTGAGTCTTATTTCCTCTCTTGAATCTCAATCCCAAAGAAAGTACAGATATCTTCCAATGCGCATTTAGAAATGCTACGGCCTGCTTCCCACTTGGCTATCGTATCTCTGCGATATCCTAATTTAGTAGCCAAATCACTTTGAGTCAATCCCAACTCGCATCGCTTTCTTTTTAGCATTTCTGCAAAATGGTTTGTCGTTTTTCTCAAAAACATACGAGGATCAAGATTCAATTTTTCGCAAATAACAAACATATCTCCATCTTGCGGTTGTGCTTTTCCGCTTTCCCAATAACAAATGGTTTCTGGAGTAACTCCAAAGATTTTAGCAACCTCAACTTTCTTTAGACCTTTGGATTTTCGCCACAATCTGATTTGATTTCCGAACTTATTATCCTTCATCATCCACCTCGATCTTTACGACAGCTCTACCATTTGGACGTCGTTTTTGTGTAGATGCAAAAGTATAATACTTCAACATCCTTTCAGCAATACCCGTTTCTTTGCTGATTTCGGCAAGAGTACCCATGGCAATAAAGGTGTCCCCTTCGTACAACGCGTATTCACTCATTCTCCATCTCCTCGATTAGCCAGTCAAGGTTCTTGCGTGCTTTCTTTAGATCTTCGATACCATTCTTTTCTTTGTATCGAAGTAAATACTCGACTGCACTGCACCAGTGATGTGCTTCCATCTCTGACTTACCTTTGATGAAATTTCTCGTAACATCCTTCACTTCGAGACCATAAGTCCCGATGTAGTGGTTTGGTTTGTTTATGTTGTCAATTATTTCTGGGTTCATTATTTATCCTCCAAAAGCTCAGGGTTTTCGTAGATGTTGCCGATGATTTCTTCATGCTCAGTCCACGCATATCCTTCTCTCAAGTCTTTTAGGTATACAGCTGGCATTCCTCCAAAATACGTACCGCCATATTCTTTTTCTATATAGACTTCGTGAAGGCAGCCTCTTGTGCATTTGATAATATCTCCGACAAAAACCTCCTTGCCGTTCTTATCTTTAAGGCCTGTTGATTGCATGAGTTCGATATCTCTAAAATTTCTCCAATACTCTCCAAAGTCATCATATAAGCGAACTCCTTCAGTGTCTATATAAATCCTATCAACCACAGACATTCTCTTTCGCCAACTATCCCATGCTCTATATCTTGGTTTCATTCGGCAAATCCTCCTCTTTGACGAAAGTACCATCAATCCAACGACCTTTACGGTCTTTGATTTCTTGGTAAGCCAGTTCAAAACACTCTTCGAAATCATATCCGAGAATATTGCTGATTGATTTTAACCAATAAATTGAACGAGTTAAATCGACTATATATAGATCTTTATCCGTGAATCCATTTGATAACTGAATATTGCTGATTGTCCTATTCAAAAAGACCAAACATTCTATAACATGGTATCCGTCGCTAAACACTTCCCCAAAAATCTCCTGCACGTCTACCTTAATCAGCAAGGCCAGACCAACAACCACGACTGCGCAATCTCCGATACTGTCCTTGGTCAGTTGCTCATTCTTCTTGAGATAGCCGGCGCATAGTTCACCGAACTCCTCGCTAAGTTTCAAAGACTGCTTATCCAGTCGTCCACCGTTTTCTAAATCACGGTCAATAAACCATTGTTTTACATTTTCTAGTGTGTTCATGATAACTCCTATTCAATATCTGTAGATGATTCCATTGTCTTAATAATTTTTTCTAGCATAGATCTATGTAGCGTAATGTAATTATTTTTCTTTACCTGTGTGCAAAAGATACAGATTCGTTTGCCAAGATAATTACATTTTTCTGCTGAACGATAACTTTCATCTGACTCAATTTCTTCTTTGTTAGCAGAGCTAACAAGAATTACTTCATCAGATTCTTTCCAATCAGTAATTCCCATACATTTGTGAAAATTCTCAAATGCTAAATCCATTAAAATATTTTTAACCATCATTCTCCTCCGTTTCCTTTTAAGCTTGAAAGCTACTAGTTCCTGCGAATAAATCCAAGAATTTCACAACAACACCTCATCTCCTACCTTAACCTTGTCATACACGTCCTTCGTAACCACGAACACCCCGTAATCACGAATCGTAAGCGTATATAGCTTCCCGTGCCGTCCTTTCTCAACGACTTTACCGAATATCTCAGCGCCATGGTTATCAGCTCTATAGACGATAATTGGGCGCTTTTCTTCTAGTTTTTTAATGTGGATGCTCTGCCAAATATTCAATCCAGCAGATAGCAAAATCCAAATAGCTATGAATCGTTTCATTCTGTTGCCTCCTCGAATTTCATAAACGTCATCCAATGCGTAGTACCTCTTTGTTGTCCAAACAATGGTTTAAAAGGTACAGATTTAAGAACTTCTTTAACGTTGATTTGACAATCAGACCACTTGAAAACTAGAGTACCTCCAACTTTTAGAACTCTCATACATTCTTCAAAACCCTTGGCTAAATCTTCCGCCCAGGTAATTTTATCCAGCTGGCCATATTGTGATCGCATAATTGAGTTTTGACCTGCCCATTTCAAATGTGGCGGATCAAATACTACTAGATTAAATGTTTCATCATCAAATGGCATATCACGGAAATCTCCGACAACGTCAGGGTTTACGTTTACCTTTTTCCCATGTATTTCAAATTTTTCTTGCCTGATGTCCATGAATGTTGTATGACTTTCATTTTTATCAAACCAAAACATACGACTACCACAACAAGCGTCTAGTATTCGTATATCTCCCATCACCCAACCTCCTCTTTTGATTTAACTGCAATTTCTAAGTAAAAGCTTTGATCGGGTATCTCCAGTATCGCTGTAGTGGTTTTACCGTCAGACTCAACGATAATTTCTCCGATTGCCAAAACTAAGTCTCCAATTGTGCTATTTAGCGTAAGGCTCATTCTTCCACCTCCTCAATCTCAATCCCTGGGCAATCGAATACCCAGCTGAAGCCTGCGTCTTCTAGTTCTTTGCGAGTGTGGTGCAAGCGAAATTCTTCGCACTCTTCGAAATTGCTTAGCATCCACGTATGGCCAAATCTAAATGTCAAATACGTATTCTCTTCGGACATCCCTTTCATCTTAACCAAATACCTCTTTTCTTCATCAACCTCGTAGCCGAATTGGTGCATGTTGACGAGGATTTGAAATGGTTTGGTATTTTCGTCAATTACCCAATTTTCAAATTCATTTAGCTCGCTATCATTACGCTTTTTAAGAAGCTCATAGATACATCGAAACAAACTTGTTTCAAAATCATCCTTATTCTCTTCATACCAATCTGCCACACACTGCGGAACTTTGACTGGTTGCGGTTCGTCTAGTTGTTTGATTAGATCAATTGCAGTTTTGGTCGGAATGCCTTTGACTACAGTTCCAAACATATTCAAACCATGAATCCCGATTTCTTCAAATTCTTTAATCAATTCCTGCTTATTCATCTTCCAATTCCTCGTTATATTTTTCTACCAATTCATGCAACCACGGCCAAAGTTTGGTTTCTTCACTAATTGGATCAACTTCCCTTTCTTGCAACCAAGCCGAGAAATTAACCACATTATCAATATAGATTGTGTCGTAATCGCCCCAATCCCAGACGGTTAAATAAATTTCTGTTTCAGTTCCGTTTTCATCTTCAACCGTTATTGAACCATTTTCAACCCACGCTGTACCAAAGCACAATTCGCAAGTGCCAGTCTGCTCTTCTTGGAAATCTGAATAGTATTCTGTCACTTTATACTTCATCTTCCAACTCCTTTATTCTCTTCTTCCAGTTTTTCACTTTCTTTTTAAGCAAGTCACGTTCCTCTGACCTGCTAAATGCAAGTGATTTGACACACGGCTCAGATAGTTCAACTATCCTTGCCTCCGTCTGCTCGATTGTGCGTTTTAATCCGTCGATTACTGTCTGTTTGTTATATTCCATGGTTTATCCTGTTTATAAAAATCCAGCTCTTGCCCCTCATGGCTCAAAGACACAAGAGCTAGCAAATTCTTTATACGTCATTCGTCCAAGTCTGACGCATATTCTAGCTCGCTTTTAACGTGGTTCGCGGCACGTTGATTTTGTTGCTAAGTAATAGCAATCTACAGCACCATAATCAAACCTCACATCGTCTTTTCCGATGTGCTTCTGAAACCTTGGATGAGTGATAGCCGAGAAAGCCCACTGATGGTCTTTCATATGCTCAATAAGATCATCGACATTGTCAAACCTCCCAAGGAAAAACTTACAGTGCCCGTTGTAGACGAAATAAAGCTCTAACATCACTCCACCTCAACTGGATAGAAATTCCCAAATGAGCCTCTCAATGCCTTGCCAACCTGTAAGGCTGCCGCCCGAGAAACAAACCGCAAGGCTTTCTTCTCCTCTGAACATGAAATGTCCAAGCCTGTCACACCGATAATCACGGACCTCAGGAACGGCTTATCCTCTCTTGTCCCATGCTTTAAAATAAACATCAGCCACCTCCGTTCTAAAAATATTGCTTCCGCTTGTTTGTCAAATCATTAAAAACCATCAAATGGTCTTTATCCACTCCCTTCATCAGTCTAGACATGAAGGGCCTGCCATATCTTTTCTGAATGTCAGCAGAAATCAAATTCGTAGTAATGATTGTATTTGAACGCTTATTCAGGATATTGTAGAGAATAGTAAACGACCATTCGCTATCCTTCTCCATGCCCAAATCATCCAAAACCAAGAACTTAGCGCTAGCAATCTTGTTGACCAGAAACTCTTCCTGACTAAAATCAGCTTTAATCTTCATCAGCAAGTCCGTCACATTGATAAATATTGCAATCTCTTTCGTGTACTCAGATAAAGCTTTTACCATAGCAAAGGCCAAATGGCTCTTGCCTGTCCCAGGTTCTCCTTGTAGCACGATGTTGTTCCTAGCGCCCTCAGACCACTCACGACAAATCCGCTTTGCAAAAGCTAGCTTTTCTGCTTCTTTTTCAGTGGGTGTCTCAAAATTGTCCAAGGTCGCATTTTTCAAAACCTCATCATAAAGAGAAAACTTCTCAAGATAGTATTTCCTCTCTCGCTCATTCTCAGCGTCGGCCAGTTCATTCACTCTTGCTTGATTTTCCTCATGAATCCGCTCAGATTCGCACATTCGGCATACAACACTCTCAGTCCGCAATATCTTTATCAAAGGGATGTTGTGCTTTTTGCAAAACTCTTCTTGTTGTTCTGTATTCCTGTGATAAGATAAGGCAATTTCCTCAAACACATTGTCTACCATGACAGACGACCTCCGCATTCATGCCAGCTAGCCATTTCGGACAAGCAGGTAATCACTAGATGAATCGGCTGGTTGGCTAAAAGACTTTTCTTCTCGTAGCTTAACGGATAATAGTCTATCTCGAATTGTTCAATTAGTTCTAATACCCCCATTCGTCCTTGGCCTCCTGTTCTGATATTTCATCATTTTGTTGTCTTGACTGATTGAAGTTCTTGCCCTCTTTATATTTACGGTCGTCCTCATCCACCTGTTCAATCGATGTGAATCCTTTCTTTTTCCAGCTTTCAAGAATAGCTATTAGATAATTGAAACTAGGTTTGTGCGACCCTGAAGTTTTCTCGACTGCACGATTCAACATATCGAAACTCATTCCATCAAGTCCCACATAATCAAGTAACTGTTGATGTGACTTATCAGTTAGATGGATTCCACTATTTTTCAAACTTTCAGAGAGGCTGGAACTAATCATCACCTTATTATTATTTATCTCTATATCTTTATCTAATTCTTTATCTTTATCTATTGCGTTACCAAGCGTTACTGTAACGTTATCTATAACGTTATCAGTAACGTTACTTTCATTGTTTTGTGCAAGTAATTTTTGTTTTTGTCGGTGACGTGCGGCTCTATTTCGATTTTGCTCTTTTATTTTTTCCATGCCGTCAATGTTCTGATGTTTCTCCCAATTAGGTAACACTATCACTCCATCGATTTTTTCAACCATTCCAAACTTTTCAAAAACCTCAAGAGCCATACGAACTGTATTCAACGGACGATGGAACGTTTGTGCAAGCGTTTCATCGGTGTATATAATATTTTTAGAAATGGCTAGTACGCCTTTTCTATTCAATTTTCCTGCTAGTGTTATAAGTTTGATCCAGATTACAATAATTGCATCACGATCAGGCAAGGCATCAATCAGACACATCTTTTCATCGTCAAAAATATCGGTTGTGATTTTTATCCACTTGATTTCAGACATACCGAGCCCCCCACTTCCTACGATTCGCACGATACTTCATCCGCATATCCTCATAGATGTGCCTACCCTCTAACTCCATTTTTTCAAGTTTTAGCAGCTTATTTTTAAGGGCCACATCACGATAGTCCTTAGCTAGTTTTTCATAGTCAGTTAGGTATTCTTTGACTAGTAATAGATTTTTATGATCATATTCCCAAATCGTAATAAAATGTCTTGAAGTTGATTTCCTTCCTTTCAGTTCTTTAACAATCATAGTCAGGTTATCCACCCATTCAATCAATTCTTCCATTTCCTGACCTCCTCACTTCAAGATGTGCATTTTAGGCTCTGGTAATGCCAGAGGTTCTGGGCGTAAGCCTAGATGTTCTGAACGCAATCCTTGAGGCGGTTCGTTGTCATAGGTGAATCCTTTGAACTCTCTGCGAATATTCTTGCGAATTTCTTGCCATTTGTCCTCTCTACCACGTTCATAAGCATGGTTATAGCCTTGGATAATCATAGACGCAAATTCTTGCTCTTCTCGTCTTTCTTCTTCCTTGCGTTGTTCCTGCAATTTGATATGACGGCAAGCCCCTGCAAATCCAATCAGCAGAGCACCTACACCCATCAACTGGTCTAAAATCGGTGGTTCAAACATTTTTTAATCTCCTTATGCTCTTAATTTTCTTACTTCTTTCTCTAATTCCAAAATTTCATAAACATCATTGACATCGTACATAATATCTTTCCCTTGCTTACGAAATCTTAATCCTTTGCGTTCTAACTTCTTAATATAGCCATGAGTAAAGCCGAACTTCTTCATCAAAGCCTGTTGATTGATTGGCATGCGATCATTCTCTAACTGCTCCTTGACTTGCTTTTCAGCAAAGGCCAGTAATTGGTTTGTGAATAACTCAGCACTTTCGCCGTCCAATCGTAATTGTAACGTGATACCTTCCATTTTCTACATCCTCTCAACTATGCGGGCAAGCATTTTTGTGATATAATGGTTTTAATAATTTAAGTGTGCGCCTGATTTCCGTCAGGTGCTTTTTTTCTACTTACAACTCAATCTTCTCAAAAAGTTTTCATATGAAATTGTGCCTGATGTCAATCTTTTTACATCCATTGGAGCCACACTAGCTTTTGAAGATTGGGCTTTTACCTTTGGTAAAATTGACTCTTTCCTGTTATACGGATATCGTCTTGGTCTCATTTTCTTCCTCCCTACGATTGACTAAAAGCGTTCAGCTCCATAATCTTCATTTTTGTATTGGTACTTGGCTCCCACGTCATCCAGTAAGCAAGAGCAGCTTCCGCAAACTTCTTCGGTAGCAAATCATAGCGACTAATATTGAAATGATCCTTGAAATCAATCTCAGCTTGTCTAAAGACTGACTGAGCAAAATTCTTATCCGCATAAGCTGGACTATCAATACCGCCAAGGCAAGCCACGACCCTAGCCTTACGCTTCTTCAGGAGCGACTGAGCATAGCTTGGATGAATCGGTTGCTCACTCTTGAGATAGTCGATATCTTCCAGCATGGTCGCCTGTTGCTCACGCAATTTCTTCTGGCCAGTAAACAGAGCGATAAAGGCATCCTCGTCCAAGTCCTCACGGATAAATCCGCCCTGCTTACGAATAGCTGGCAAGACCTCTGATGTCACCCAGCGCTTGAACTCCTTGGCTTGAGGCAACTTGCTGGATAAGATAAGAGAGTAGAGACCAGATTCGTTAATGATAATAGTATTTTGTGTTCGTCCTAGATTATCGGTGAGTCCGTATTTCACGGAGTCATCTTCATCAACGTGCCGAGAAATTGCGTCCAGAGGTTTAGCGTATCCCAAGATATCCGCTACATCCTTCCCGACAAACCACGGCTCGTCATCAATTGTCAAAGTACGGACTTCCTGTCCGTGAAAATTAAAAATTTCGTTCATAAAATTCCTTTCTAAATTTGGTATAATTAAAATAAAAACACGAGGTGTATTATGGCTG
>ERZ773250.1247-NODE-1247-length-13010-cov-3.866229_pt1 | contig 13010 bp, 16 predicted proteins | sample MGYA00511258_ERZ773250 | MGnify/ENA primary metagenome ERZ773250 (study PRJEB29015, sample SAMEA2738164) | human oral metagenome | biome: human oral; feature: human-associated habitat; material: saliva | place: China | collected 2187 ... | reverse complement strand
GAATTATCAACTTTTCTTTGATGTTGCCTTGCTCGTCCTTGATGATTACCACGCTATCATGGATAGCGACACTATCACGGATGTTAATCACCTGTCGAGTGATTAAACTATCCTTGATATGTACGCTGTCTTTCCTTGACATATAGACCGTATCAGTGCGGATAGACTGCACAGGTACATACACTCTATGTGAACAACTTGTGAAGCAGAGTGCCGTCATCGCAAGTAATCCAATAAGGATTAACATCGTGTACACGTAATACTTGATTTCTTTATCTTCCATATTCTTATACGTTTAATGTGAAACACTGCCTTCTTTGCTTTCCGTCAGCACGCTTATAGCCTACATGCACCCATCTGGATGTCTTCGACTTCTCGATAATGATTTGGTCAAAGGCATAGCCCATTTTTGAGAAATCAGTTGCAAAGAAACGTTCAAACTCATCTTGATTACCATTGACAGGCTGCAAGTCTGCTGCGTACCCATCAACGTGTGCAGAGTTCTTCACTCCGCCTACTGCCTTATTCAATTCAGGGGAGCGATAGCCACTTGACACACGGATTGCAGGAGTACCGAGAGAATATCTCTCACAATATTCTTCCCACTCTGCTCTAATACACTCTAAAAGCGTAATTGTTTCTGTCAGATGAACCCTTACGCTTGCTGGTGGGTTGTTGCTAATCTTTAATCTGTCTGCGGTGTTGGATTGTACCATTTCCGCTATTGTAAAATTTGCCATAATCTATTTCCTTTGCGAATGAGTGCTTTATAATTTCTATAAAATTCTTATAAACTTTTTATAAGCAAATTATAAATATCCATGTAACTATTTGAATATCAGTTTATAATTTTCTTATAATTATCATGTGAAAATTTATAGAGTATTTATAAAATTATATGCACCCATTCTGTTATGTTTATTAAATCTGCCAAACTAAGATACTTTTCTTCTCTTTAATGACTTCCTTCTCTATCACGATAGGGTCAGGCATAGCGAGTTTGAGCGCATCACCATTATCGTCAACGAGTTCTATGTTAGAAGTGGTGGTGAATGTTTCTCGTCTGAATCCGTCTGAGAAATTCTCATCGGGAAAGTCAATAGACACATCAATCTTTACTCTTCCTTTTCCTAAGTTGTGGTTATCGAAGAATATTATCAGTTGTTTGTCTGCGACTTGACAATTAGTACATACTCCGTTCCTCCTCTCTGCCTTGTATGTGGTAAGTCCATTTCCTGCGGTAGCCTTAACAGTGAAATCACAATCAGGGAATACTACAATTTCACCATCTCTTATCAGTTTAATGCCAAGTGGGAAGTCGCTCTTTCTGTTGATTCTTAATATCCCGTCAACGTGTCCGCTGCTTTCGTTTCCTATGGTTACTGTTTCCATTATCCAAAAATATTAAATGTTGTAATAATAGTAAAGCACACGCCTTCCTCCCATAGAACACTTCGTTTCCGTCTGATAAGGTAGATAATGCCGTATATCAGCCAGAAGACAAGAAAACGATAATCAGTAATCCCGATTAAGAGTTGAGAGGAAATAGCTGCCGTGAAAGCCCCTATCATGTGAAGTGCTTTGCCAATAGTTCGATAATGTGGGCTTGCTCCGACCATCATCATTCCAAAAAGGAACACAATGCCTAAAAAGCCTACCCAACAACTTGTATTTACAATCATTTGCGGTGCCATAAGGAAAGCACCCATGACAAGTACAAACGTGAATATATTTGGCGATTTAACAATATAGGCGGTTTCAGAAAGGCTACATAGTGGGCAGCCTTTCTTTTTCGCCATTAATATCGTGTACACCATTAGTAGTAGGCTTCCGATAATGCTTGCTATAAGTACTGCTATTTTCATAACCGTAGTTTTTCTGGATAGCCTTTCGTGAAGTCGTATGCGCTCACTTCCTCTATTGACGACAAAGCTGTGATAGCCGCCTTATGTTTGACCGTCACCATGAAAGTTGCATCCGCATAACGTTGAATCTTTGCAAGGACAATCTTTGCCGTTGGAATATCAATCGTCAAAGGTTGCTCTGCAATGGCAAATGTGATAGTCGTTTCGCCAAGTGCTTCTGCTGCGGCAATGCTCACATTATAGCTTGCACGTTCTGAAGGTGTTAACCACGTGTGCATGCCATTAAACATGAAGTCGTTTACATCTGATGACTGACTGAATACGTCAAGTTCTGCAATTTTTCTGTCTTTCGCATCTTGCAGGAGTTGCTCTGCCGTTTCTGTTTCTACCTGCTCATAGCCATTTGCCTTGAGCGTTTCTTCTGTCGGGTTGATAATTCTAACCCCTCCTACCTCGATATAAACACCGTTATAGGTGCCGTTTCCTTTCTTGTATTGTTTCATTTCATTTCGTCTATTGATTTAACATACGTGTTATACGGAGATTTGAAAATAGATTTATAATAATCTATATCTTCATTTCTCACATAAATAGTAAATGGTGCAAACCTATACATCCAACCAAAAGCACCCGCAGAAAAAATCTTTACACGCCCTCTGAAAATAACTTTCTTCATCGCTACATTATTATAGCAAAAGTAATGTCTAATCTCTTTGACATTCTCGCCAATATCAACGGTTTCCATATTCATGCCGCTAAAATGCGAACCAATATATGTCACGTTGTTTGGTACTTTTACGCTTGTAAAGGTACTTCCTAACAAAGCCCTGTCTTCAACTCTCTGCACCGTGTCGGGGAGAACGACTGACGCACCTATCGAATCAGAAAGCAACAAACGTGTCTTATCTTTTGATAGTACAAAATCGCCAACCTTACAAAATTTTTCGCAATTCTCATCTACCACATAATTTTGAAAATTGACATTTCCAAGATTTACACCAGCTTTTTCTTTTAAGATTAGCGTGTCTCCACTAATAAAGCCGTTTAACGTATTACGTACCGTTACAGTTGAGCATCTCAATTTATTTACAGAGATGGGTATGTTTGGAATTGTTATACTACCGCCTGCGTTAAAGTTAAAACGTTGCGTATTTACCACGCCCTCCGATAGTCCTGTAAAGAATTGAAACTCATCAAACAGCATTAACTTATTTGAACTGTTATAATTTGCGCTATTAAATTCGCTCACAGTTACGCTTGCCACTTCATCATAAGACAATCGACCGTCTTTGTTTTTGTCAAAGTTAGCACAAAACGCTTCTACATTCTCATCACTAAAACGTATATACGTATTAGCATCTTTTGCAAGTAATTTCTCAAATAAAATCATTATTGCGTTCCTCCTATAAGCAAAAGTCCGTTAACGATACACGCTTGATAAGTCTGTCCCATTTTAGGCGCAAAAACGTTTCCTAACCATTTAACAGAACTTGGCAACGTTAATTGTGTACCACTCGCTGCTGGACAAGTGAACTGAAAGCAATACTCGGCAACAAATCGGGTATCTGTGTTTGGTGCTAAAGTGAGCGTAAGGCTATCAACCTCGCCCCACACGTGCATAACATTCGGTGTGAGTGCAAATACCTTATCATTTGTCCCATGATTCTGCAATCGGAGGCGACCATCAGCTCCATTCGTGCCATTTATTCCGTTTTCGCCCTTGTCACCCTTCTTTCCTTTGAGCATTGTTACGCTCATCTTCTTAAGTGTGCCATCTTGTGCTACCACTGGTAATGACGCGAAATCCTCAATGTTATCCGACAATGGGAGTTCTGTGATGTCCTGCGACTGCCCTTTGATAGTTTCTATCACCTCGTGGACGATGCCACTCTTTTCTTCTTCTGTCATATCTTTATCGTTAAATGGTTATTCAATAGTTGCATTGTCGCTATCACCTCCGATGTAATCAGTAACGGCGGCAATGACTTTCTTTGCGTCCTTATCTGAAGATGCATTTACTACAGATTGGATAATCTTCTGTATATCCTTTACCTTACTCTTTCTCTCCCGTGCATGCTCTATAAGGCTTTTTGCTTCGATGATAAGAAGTCCTATAGCCACTAAGATAGTAATAACTGGTATGGTCTTAATATTCAGTAGCGTGCAGGCAATGAATATCACCGCATCCACGATAAATGCAATGAGCAATACACGCCAATACTCTCCTAACTTTCCGATAGTCTTACGCATGCTATGCGAGTCAATGGGTTTACCCAACTTCTTTTGTGTGTATATTCTGTCCCATAGGTCAACGAAGATGGCACAGAATACGAGCACCCACATTATCACACATACTATCAAGTGTATAGCTACTGAGTACATGAAGTGCGGTGTGAACTGAAACTCTATTACGTCCATAGATACACCTCCTTTACAGTAAGAAAAGAAAAACACCCACTATTGCACCGAGTACGCCTGCTGATACGTCCACCCAATCGAACGGCTCCTTACGATAATACTTATCTACACTCTCTTTTGCTACCATGACAATAAATGCAGGTATCAGCGCAAAGATAAGCAAACGCCCAAGCGCATACAAAGCCTTGCATGATAGCATTGATACAACAAGCCCTACGAACATGTGCAGATACTTGTCGCTACCGATAGTAGCGAGCTTCCCAAAAATCCTGTAAATACAATCTAATGCTTTTTTCATTTTGTTTTATTTTAAGTTAATTACATAAGAAATACATACCACTTATTTGTTGTCTTAGAATATACTACTCGGAAGGTATATTTTATATCATCACTTGTTCCATTTAAAGAATGCTTAAAGGTGTAAAGTTTCTCAATAGGGGCATTATCGGTCGTTGTGAAATTAATATCCACACCGTTTACTGAGTAGATAGTAAACTCCTCTCCATCTTCTGGGCTTGAAGGCAATGTAAACGTCTTTGTGCTCGAGCTTACAAACAAGATAGAAGAGTCACCTAATCCAAGTGAATAATTCTCGCTAATTACCTTTAACGAACGACGAAAACCGCCATAAGTACCACGCAAAGCGAGTATGGCATGATTATTTTTCCATCCAAATGTAGGGTCTGGGTGTATGTCTAAGAATATACCTACTTTTTCAAAGTCTGAGCGCGGCTCATTCCTCAGACTTAACATCATATCCTTTCCAGCAAACTTCCCCAGTGGGTCTTCACCTAATATAACTTGCCTCTTAGAGTTCTTGTAGTTATATATTAAGCAGTTGTCAAAGAGTGTTAACCCGTCACTGTCTTTCCCATAGCCTATCATTCCAGGCAGGATTTTCCAACCAGCAATAGTTCCTTTGTTAGTATTGATAGTTCCCTCAAATGTACTATCACCAGTTACTGTGAGATTCTTAAACTTTGCTTCTTTTGCATCAATTTCTTGTGCTTGTATGCCGAGGGCTACAAGTTTAACGGCATCAATCAATGCTGCTGACATCTTGCCACCTTCTATAAGCACAGTTTCCTTACCATTGTTATCGACAAATACAGTCTTGTCTGATTTTACTCTAAACTCACCATTTTCGAGCTTCGCTTCCACTTTCTTCACTCGCTCCTCTGAACTTTCCTCAACACTTGGAATCCACTCAGCAGCGGGGGCTGTGCCTTCTGTAACGACTGCCCAATTAACCGTAACCTCGCCATTCTTACCTTGCGGCTCTCTGTTAGGGGTAGGGTATGCATCAAAGACACATACACCATTATTAGGTAACTCATTAGGAGTGGTAAATGTATAATGCTTGACAGTGTCTTTTGCACTGTTGATTTCAAGATTTCCACCACCAGCACTCCATGCCCAGCCATCAGCAATGATATATGCTTGCAAGGTCTGTCCATTTGCAATCGATTCCTCACTGGTATGACCGCTAATAGTCATTGTGTAGGTTGTGTTTGGCTTTAACTTAATATGCGTATTGCCATTGCCATATCCATATGAGTGGTAAGTCTTTTCTAACTTACCCCCAGTAAGGAGGTTTCTTACACCAGTTCTCAGCCCATCTACTATTAAGCTGATACTTTTTGCATCCTGCTTGATAGTCGTAATATCCTTGCCATTGGTAGATACACTCTCACGCATATCATTGACTATCTTTGTGTATGATGCCGCCTCCATCATCACTTGAATAGTCCTTGTTTCAAGAACATTATTACCGCTTTTTAACTCTATGGTGAAATAATCAGGACGATTTACTGCCTCGATGTAGTTTTCAAGCCTAAATGTACCTTCACTTTTCATGCCAACAGAGATAGGCACGTTAATATTTGTGTTTGTGGCGCAAGACACGTATAATTCTCCTACCTTGCCTTTCTCGGTGATAATAGTACTGCCCTTCACGTGTTCTATCTCATATCTAAACGTGGCGTTCAGTACTCCTTCTGCATTTACCATAGCATCCTCACGAACGGCTTTCAGGCGGTAGAACTCTGCTGACTGCCCATCATATACATTGTGAATTGTTATCTGTCCTCTTGCTTGCATATTAGCTATTGATTACGCAGTCAAAGGTTGCACTTGAAACAACCTCCGCTGCCGTTATTGTTAATAATCGTCCTATTTTTTTATGAGCATCATTCCATGCTCTATCTGTTGAGCTACCGCTATTGCGCATCCATGACCACATAGAAGGTGGATATTCGTTAGAAACATTATCTGTACCCTTGTAGAGTGTCGCCTCCAACACTATACTACCTTTTCCATTACGGATAGAACCACTCTTGACTACAACTTCCAGACTATACACATCACTCTGTGACACCTGCTTTATCCACTTCCTACTGCTTTCTGTTGGTGCTTCGTTGGTAGTGTTACCTATCCCAACGTTACAAAGCCACAGAGAGCCTTGATACGAGAATCTATCATAATGTCCTGCGGTAGTTCCGTCAACCCATTCTCCTCTGTCGCACACCAAAGATCCACTTACTCCTGTACCTGCTGCGGAGATAATCTCGAAGCGGTCAGAACGCACCTTTGTTCCTCTTGGCGAGAACTCATTGACGATATGACTTGTAAGGTCGTAGTTGTTGATTCCTGCATAGTCCACACGTTTCCCCTCTGATACATAGATGATGTGAGCGTATTGCCTATCGGTGTCGGTCTGACTTCCTAACTGGATAATGTCATCCTCAGCCTTTGGGATGTCATTCTCAGCCTTTGTATCATAGCCTATACAAGTATATTGTTTGCCGTCAATAGTAAGCTCAAGCGTGCCACGAATATCAGAAAGGTCTACGAAGTGGTATAATTTACCATTGATAGTTTCCGTTCCCTTGTTTACCACCAAACGCCAATAGTACCTGTTTGCAGAACTGCCTGCTGTGCGTGATACAAGGTTTGACGTCTTGCACATTGCTTGGTCGCCAAGCCTCCAATCGTTGCTTGTACGTCTGTCGCCATCATCTGCCAAGAAATAGCAACGATAAGCTGTAATTGTCTTTCCATTTGGAGTAGTGCTATACGACAATAAAGCATTGTTCACAAGCACCTGTTTGTGTGCCGATTGGAAGTAAATGGTACTCTTTACGATTGGCACACCTGTATTATCAATCGGAATAACATCACTAATATGCGCACTTGCTGACGTGAATCCAACATCGCCAGTAGTAAAGGCAAGTCGTCTATACTCCAACTCTGAGAAGGTCGCTTTCTGCCTTACATTCAATTTATCTACCTCTGCTATTGATTTCCCATAATCGTCCTTGTAAATCCCAAAGCCAGCACCATCCAATAGCCCTGAACGGAAATCATCACTCTTTACAGAGTTAGCCTTGATAAATCGAGCAAACAAGTCGCCAAGTTCAGTTATTCCATACCCATTACCAACAGCAATGCCCTTTAAGAATGTAATCAATTCTTGGGCGGTATCGGGAACGTTTTTACGGAGAAAGCGTGGGTCTACATAGTTCTTTATAAGCTCACTTGTCTGTGTAGAGTTTAATCCTCCACCGCTGAAATTACCCGATAGGATATTATTGACATCCTCCTTTAACTGCGAGATAGTACCCTTGACGGCTTGATTGCCAACGGTTATCTCCTGAATAATCGGATAATCCAGCTTTGTAACCAGCCTAAGGACACGTGTCTTTAACTGATAGCCAAATCCATCGTCAAAGGTGACTTTCTGACCGATATAGAGTTTTGGATTCTTGTTTGCGAAAGCTACCGCATTAGAGGAGAATGAGTAGTTGTTGTTATCCTGCGCACGTCTTTTTATCTCCTTGATAGTTCGTGCTGCTAATTCTTCTTGTGCAAGCTTCGTTTCATGCTCACCCATTACAATGTTAAACAGCACGATCATATTACAAGTGAGGTCGGGGAGGGCATTTCCACGTGGGTAAAGTCCCTCGCCCTCATTGGTAGGGATAATGGTATCTCCGCTTTGATACTTGAGTATTTCGTAATCACCCTTTAAGATGTCTACACCGCTATCTCCTTCATTTGGCTTTGGAGCTATTGGGTTGTTTATCTCGTGGTAGTGGAGTTCAAATCCTTCTTGCCCATTAGGCTGTCCGACAAGTCCCTGCGTAAGGACGTCATACTTACTATCTACTGCGTGGGTGTTAACCTTAAATATTCCTTTAAGCGTGTACCCTTGTAATACCTGCTTTGTTCGGTCTATCTCATAGTCATACCAATAGTGAGTAATGATGTTTCCGCTTTCGTCCTTATCGTGAGTGGTGTTGATAGCGGTCTTGCCAGCTATCTTAGTTGTAGAAGGGAACGCCAATCGCATATACCAAATAGTATATGTCTTTTTGTTTCCTCTGCTGTCAAGTTCTATTGTGTTTGTCTGAGAGTTCTTGAGATAGCGCACGTGCTTACGGACGTTATAAACATATAAATCGATATGCGGATAAACATCATCAAAGGAGAGTGCAAGCGTTTGCTTGATTTCTCCTGACGCTTCAAATGCTTCCTTTGTGATGACGTTCCCATCTGTGTCTACATAGATATATCCGTCGGGATAAACAGACTTATCAAGTCCTAATCGTGCAAGCGTGGCAACGTTACCAATCCCCACAAGTGCCTTTTTAGACATATTCTTTGTAGACCCCTGCGGATAGAAACAGTTGTAATACGGCTCCTTGCTATCGCTTACAGATGCTTTCTGTATATTTTCGTGTACCTTTAATGTCGGTACGTCCTCGCCAAGATTGATGCTTATCTGACCGAAGTATAAAGCCTTATGCTTCCACGATAAATGCCATTCACAAGCGTTATTCTTGCAGCCTTGAGCAATAGAAGATAATACGGAAAGTATATCATTCGATGATACGGAAAATGATACGGAACTATCCACATTACCGCAAAGGGTGAATGTAAACTTTTCGCTCTCTGTTGTTATATTGAGCGCTTCATTGATAGCCTTACAAGCGTATTCAAGTGCGTTTGTCGTTAGTCCTTCAAATGACCACTCCTGCTGCTTGATAGGGTTCTTATCAGCATCTGTGGTGTCATAGAGGAACGGCACACGTGAAAGCCACATTAAAGGGTGCTGAAATTCGGGGATGTACTTAAATCCTTTATCGTCCTCTGTCGGTGTGTACGGACTGAGTAGTCTATACTTCAAGCCGTCATCAAAAGGTATAATATACGCACCTGCTGGCAATGTGAGTTTTACATCACTCTGCCATGATAACCTTATAAGGTCACTTCTGCCTAATTCTTGCTCGTGTTCTGCGCCCTCTGTCAGTGTCGCATCGAGTATCTTGTTATTATGAATGTCGTATATTACCATAGTTACAAAGATACCGACAAAAAGAAAAGATAGGGTAGAGGATAAAAACAGAAAAGCCACAACAAAAACGTTGTGGCAAATCTTTTATATGTGGTTAAATTACTTTGTAATTGCTTTCTGTGCTATTGTTGTCTATCTGCTCGGATAGAAGATGCATTATAACATCATTCATAGCTATGTATGCGTTATCTAATGAGTCTTCAAAGGCTTTATCATAACCTAGTAGGGTTTCATGAACTTTGCCCAATGTGTTAAAGCACTCATCTAATTTCTTTTTGCAGTCGAACAGCTCTGCCGTTTCTTTGCATAGGGTTATTGTCTTAATCTCGGTCATAGTTTTAATAGTTTTATAATTTGCTGATTTTCAGCATGGTGCATTTTTGCACCATGGCTATCTTTCTTTGAGAGTTCTGTTGTAACTTGTTGATTATCACCATATCGCATTTTTGCGATTGGGCTTTTTCGCTCATTTATGCTACTTTGAATTTGTTTACAAAGTAAATTTGCCCTTTACCAGTTACCTTTGGAGTTATTGTCGTGTACATTACACCATTGTTACCGCTACGAGTGCCTTTCTTCAATTCAAATAAACCTTGTTCAATGTAGCGTTGATTTGGTATATTGTATCTCTCGCCCTTTGTGCCAAGATACCCATTTTCACGTAACCACTTGAAAAGTCGCTTTTCTCCCATAGGATAGCCGTTTTGGTCAATCAGCTTTGCAAGTTCACCAATCAAGCATGAAGATGCAGAACCGCTGACTGCTTGCGTAAATGTCACCGCTGGGGCTGTTTCTTCTATTATTCTTTTGTTCTCAGCTTCAAGCCGTGCCTTTTCCTCTCTTTCTTGTTTCAGTTGTGTTGCCATTCTGATAACAAGGTCAGGGTTGTTCACCATTTCGTCAAGTGTTGGCTGTGTGGCTGTCATACCATACTTCAGCAGCTCTTTTATTCTATCATTGCACCAAATCGCAAAAGCAGGGCTAAGCCAACGTGCAAACTCTAATGCTACATCTTCGTGCATCCATGTGCCTTGCATTTGTGGGTCACCACCTTGTACAACCTTTACAAGTTCCGTTAGGCTAATTCCCCTAACGGCTGATAATGAGGTTAAAAACTCTTTTGTTTGTTTGTTAACGAGGAAGTCTTTTGGACGTTTTCCAAAAGTTTTTGCCATTTCAGTTGCATTTACCATCACATTTTTGCCATTTGCAAAAGAAATCTTACTACCTTTGTAATCGTAAACAATAGGTGTGTTCATATTTGAATATTTTGTTTATATTTGGCAGGTCTACCCCCTGCCATTTTTGTTTTATAAAACAAGGGCAAAAACTAAGAAGTCTTGATGTGGTGTTTAGACCTCGAAGTTAATGCCCTTTAAATATCTTCTCTACCACCAAACACCACTAAGGCGGTTACTACATTGCAAAGATATAGCTTTCTTATCTTCTATCTCTTTTATCTTTTGTGAGTAAAACGACAACGCTTCGATTGTTGTTTTTTCTCTGTTTTGATAGCGTTATCCACTATCTCATTAACCCATGCTGCTGTTTCTTTCAAATTCTTCATTGTCCCTTTGGTTTATAGGCAAGCACTTTGCCTAAGTTATACACTACTTGTTCTATCACCCATACAAGTGGCTCACCTTTCTTATTTGTACCATATTCATAAATGATAGGCTCGCCCTTTTCGTTTGTGATAATCTCACAATAGGCAGACTTTACTTCAACGAGTGCAGATGCTCTATTTTTCGCATAGCCTACATAAAGTTGTAAGGCATCATACTGAATAGGGATAGCGTTGCCGTTATCATCTTCTACTTCGTAGCCGTCTTTGTCAAGCTGTACAAGTCGCTTGATAGTCGTTGGCTTCACCTCTCTAAACTCTTGCTTTTTCGTGCCTTTGATAATCTCGTCAAAATAGCACTGCTTAATAATAAGGTTTAATGTCTTCATTGTCTTAATATCCAAATTGCTTTGGTGTGCCTATTCTAAGGTTATGCACACGCTTTACTCTCTTGTTGCCTAACTTGTAACTATCACCACATATACAGCGACCTAAGAATTTATCCCATGTTAGATTATTCATGCAGATTGTCTTTGTGTCGCCATTATCTAACAATATGGTATCACCACGCTTAATATCTGATTTGTGTACTTCTTCAATGTCACAATCAACGATAACAACATTGTTCTGATGCTTGTAGCTATATGTAATATGATAGTTCTTCATTGTCTTTGCTTTTTAGTAGGGTAGGCGAACCTACCCCGATGTTGATTTATGCTATTCTAACTAAGTTTGCTTTTTTGAAACAACGCCACTCGTCTTTTTCTGCTCTTCAGCATATTGCCAAATATAACCACCGACTTGCCCATATAAACTATTACCCTTACAACACTGACTAATTGATGTGGCATGCAAGTTATTAATAATAGATGCAGCTTTAATATTTGCGTAAGTCGCAATATGATACTTGTATCCATTTTCTGCTACATACCATTGTTCAACCTTACGGCTTGTTTTGTTTTTATCATACTTATACCCTTTCATTGGGTGCTTTTTCAATACGTGATAAGCGTGTAAATTGTTTTCAAGGGGTGTTACCCATTCAAGGTTATTGGCATTGTTATTATGCTTATTACCATCTTTATGATTTACATAGGGTTTATTTTGTGGATTTGGTACAAAATGCTCTGCAACCAGCCTATGTATCTTGCAACATTTTACATGGTTATTTTTTGAAAGCATTACATAGTAATAAAGTTGTTCACCATTATTTTTAGTTACACATCTTGGGGCAAGAATTTTCTCTTTATTACCTCTGTGATAGTGTAACGATTTAACATTACCAGTGTTAGATATTTGATACTTGCCCTCGTACCCTTTAATATCTTTCCAAATTTCTTCTATCATAATATTACTTTTACTAAATTAAACTTCTTGAAAGACCTAAACCCTTGTGCCTCTTGGTCGTAGTAAGTCATAAGGTTTTCGTTTGCCTTGCGCCCTGTACCCTTTACAAGACCATCTATAATACTTGCCTGCAATGTGCCAAAAGCCTGTCTTAACTCGCCTGTTGAAGCCTTTACATAGAAGAATTGAACAACCTTTGTTTTCATTGCCTTTGCAAGTTTTGCAAGTTGCCACGCACGCTTTAAGCAAGCAGCGAAACTCTCACCTGTAATTCTGAACATACGCCAAGCGTCAGTCATTACCTCTCTCATAGTGTTCTTTAATGTAGTACTCATAATCTTATAGTTTAATAGTTTTATACTTTGTTTCTTAATCACAATGCAAAGGTAAATAATATTATTTACATAAACAAATAAAATGATAATAAAATTATTACTATTAACATTATTTAGTAAATAGT